>Ga0123352_10020564_pt1 | contig 10519 bp, 6 predicted proteins | sample TergutLab28metaG_FD_89700 | JGI IMG/M metagenome (GOLD analysis project Ga0123352, IMG submission 89700) | Labiotermes labralis P1 segment gut microbial communities from Petit-Saut dam, French Guiana - Lab288 P1 | ecosystem: Host-associated > Arthropoda: Insects > Digestive system > Gut ... | reverse complement strand
ACATAACCTTATAGATACAACAACTAATCAGCAATTTATACGATTTTATGACTAGATAGACTAAGCAAACATAAATGTAAATAGACATAGTACCTTTCTAATAAGTTTAATAACTGGATAAACGTAACCTCTACATGACATAACATGTTTACAGTAAGTAATACACAGTAATCACACCCGAATAATTCACACATAAATTTTACTACTATTTGCTCATATTTCTAGAATTGTATTTTAGTAATTTTAGACCACTCGTTTCAGTGTGATGATACTAGAGGCCGTGTAATGCAATTTTGACCTCCTGATGATGAGCACATGTGCTCGAAACATGTAGAGGCATGAAATAAAACTTATTGTGAAACAAAAATGTTTTGCAGCAAGTTGGTTAATTACTGAGACAAATTAAATTTATTAGATCCTTATTTCACATTTATGTACATGCATTATAACCACTGCCACCAGGCGACAGCCCATTTGCAGTTAAATATATTATTATTATTATTATTATAATCATCATCATCATCATCAACGTCATCTCCTAGTGCCAAAGTTACAAATTTGTCGAGCTCTGCCGCCTGTAATCTCTCTCGTGTCTCACTAGAGTGTTAAGTTACAGGCTGTCGTAAAACAATTATGAAATGTGGATTTCCACAAAATGCGATTGATTTTTGACCGGATAAGCTACTGTCGGCTTTCCAAGTATATAAATGCTCAATTTTGTGGAATCGCCATAAGTTCAATTGCATACTTAATACGCATTCCACGTAGGTTTTTATAATATCTGAAGGCCTCAAGTCGATGTGGTAGGAACAGCTACTGGTGTTTCTGACGGTTTGGTGCCCTGTTGGCCTCGACGAATTCAGAAACACCTCGAAAAATCTCGATGTGGGCAGGCGATCTCCGGACTGTGGTTTTAAACCGAGAACTCACAACCTGATAAAGAGTTGCAGGTTGTTAAATTGTGGTCGTTCGGCAGGTCGTGTATAAAACGAGACCGAAATTGGTGCACTTTGTGGCTAAGTAAACTGATTTTACCAAGGCGTTCTTTACTTTCCAAGTTACGTATGGTTGCAGAATGGTACGTTAAATTTGATTGTATTTATCCTCACAAATAAAGTACGTCCTCCTCCTCATCGGTTTTCACCACAAAAACCCAATATCATTATATACAAATCTCTTATGCCGAATCTATTACCTCGTCTCTCCTTTTTTTTTGTCTTGCCTGCTTCTTTCTAGCCCATTTCTTTCGCTGTTTCATTTTTTTTATTTACTCCAGTTATTGTGTCATTCATTCATTACTTCGTTTATCCATTATTTATTTTTTATCTCTCCTCTGTTCTTATTTCCTGGAGTTTTCATTTTTCTGCCTGTATTTCCTCCTGCCTTTCTCTATTTCCGGTTGTACAATGACTTAGTATTTGAACCCGCGTATCTGTTTGCGGATGGCTTCAAAAGTGTATCAACCCGGTCACATATACTGGTTATGTTATGTTAGGATCAGACAGTTTAGTACGTGATTCTGCTGTGAGAGGACCAAGGCTTACTCGCTTTTTCTTGTTCAGTTGCTCCAAAGCCACTAACAGGCTTGTACAGGTGGTTCTGCAGACGTATTGGTAATTCCTTTAGGTGTCGAGAGTCCCATTGGTGAACGTTTTTTCTCCTGAGATTTCCGGTTCACAACGTCTATCAGCATTTTCGGACAACCAGTGTCACTCCGAGGCATTGTGGTGTTTGAATATCGAGATTTCAGAGAAAATGAGAGGAATAGAAACGAACCGAGTTCAACAATAAAACCTTACTTGAGTCCGTCCCTACAAGCAATAAATTCCGCTGATTTCAGTGAATTTCTTGTATTATCTAAATGATATCTCAGTAAATTTCCAATGTCAATACATATTCTCTACTAGCAAAACAAGTGTTTTTCGTCACGGCATATCTTTAATATTGGAACTATTAAATATATTGCTTCTTACGTCATCACATATCCTCTTCCTTATCGCATCGTCAGCCTCGTGCGATTCCATCCGAATTGACTAGGACTGGCCGATCTTGCCAAACTTTTTTTTTGTAAGGCTTTGTAACGTGGCCACTCTCTCTCTGGACGATTCTATTTAAGATGTAAGTGAGTTGCATAAAGAGAGACCAACTTGATGTCACTTGCTTTATGATTTCATTATTTACTGTTCACCATGTTTCGGATGTTAATACATCCATCCTCAGGAGCTTGGGACTTATTTGATGAGTTATTGCATGGGTTGTATGGTTCTGTAAGGATAGAGGTTGATGCATTAGCGTACTTATTTAGTGGCGAGTGTTTAGTCGTGACGTGCGTTATTGTTTGAGAAAGCGTGTTTCTGTAAATGTTGGTTGGTGCGGTGTCTTATGGTTATTGAGTTTTCTTTGTGTGTGGTATGTTTTTGATATTGTTTCCTGCACATATTCTGATGTCTTATATATGAGCTTTCCGGAGAACTGTTGACACTGACTTTGAAAAAAAATCCTAATTTTATGCAGTTTTCCTTTACATATGTGGATTACAAACTTCCAAATCTTAACCTTTTTAAAATGAGGCAAAAGTTTGAATGTTCGGACTCAAGCAACACCCATCAGTGGCCGTTGTACGTAGCACAACCTTACACATTATCAGAAGAATGAACATTTTTTTGTCAATAAGTCTTCTTAGGTGTTCCGACGACCGAAATTTGGTACTCGGAGCCTTGTTGCTCATGAACGCCTGTTGTTGAAATGCTGAAACCAAATTCGTTTGACACCTCTGCATTGTGAATCGCAATATCCCAGAGCGCACAAGGTATCTTAGCTGGTGTCTGTGATTTACTGAAGCCGGTTTCATAACCGTTTAGCCCTGTAGTTAATGCAAGTAACAACAAACTTCCCGGCCATAAACATGTCCTTGAGGGAGCATAAAGAGGTGAGCATTGGCTTCATCATCTCCAGTCGTTCTGGCTGAATGGCTACTTTTCTGATGAAGGTTCAAATCATCTGGGTTGTTACGTCACTCAGACTCTTAAATATTTTCCGACGTTTCGAAGGAAAGTAGTGCATTCATCTTCAGAATCAGGCAGTCCGAGAAGAGGACTGCTTAGCACGGCGGACCATCCACGAGACTGCTGCTCACAGCGTGACACACCACGAGACTGCTCAGCAAGGCGTGACACTCCACGAGTCTGCTGCTTACGTCTTGACAATCCACGAGACTGCTGCTCACGTCGTGACACTCAACGAGACTGTTCAGAACGGCGTGACACTCCACGAGACTGTTCAGCAAGGCGTGACACTCCACGAGACTGTTCAGAACGGCGTGAAAATCCACGAGACTGCTCAGCAAGGCGTGACACTCCACGAGACTGTTCAGAACGGCGTGACACTTCGCGCAACTGCTGATCACGTCTTGACACTGCACGAGACTGTTGCTTACATCGTGACTCTCCACAATACTGCTTCTCCCAGCGTGACAACCCACAAAGCTTGAAATCTTCATCAACACTGCAGTGAGAGCTTTACATCTCATATTGCTCCTTTAATTTTGAACGCCTTATACATTTTGTGTGGATGTTATCGATATGTAATTATAATCACGTAACATTTTTACCTGTAATTAGAGGAACCGAATTTCTTAATAGCTTGTTTGGACTGTGTGATCTGTAGCGTAGCTTGAAAGTCAGGTTCTGCGTAAATCTTACATTCCTGTGCAAGATATGTCTGGTGTTCAGTGATAAATGGAATCTCAGCTTGTACACAAGTGACTTGCTTCTTTGGTACCGCGATGTATTTGCTAAGCTTTCCGCGCACAAACTGCGTATAGTGAAATCATACTGTGAGCGTCATATCCATTTACATCCGGCTGGTTGATTTTTCCGTCTAGTGCTACTGAATGGACTTGTTATAAGCAGACTGCGTTGAAGGTTATCATATTTCACATAAAACACGTTTTTCTTGGAAGAGGATTGTCGTACGGAAAATTATGATCTATTGTTTCTACTGGAAATGGTTTCGGTATGATAAATAAAATCCACCTACAAGATAAAGTGATTTATTACCCTATGTAGCGTAAGTACCTTTAGGAATATGCATTTTTTTTCTAAAAATCATAAAAATGAAACCTATTTGACTTTATCTCATTAATTAACCAACTTGATGCACAAAAGTTTTGTTTCACAATAAGTTTATTTCATGCCTCTACATGTTTCGAGCACATGTGCTCATCATCAGGAGGTCAAAATTGCATTACACAGCTTCTGGTATCGTCACACCTATAGATGTGACGATACCAGAAGCTGTGTAATGCAATTTTGACCTCCTGATGATGAGCACATGTGCTCGAAACATGTAGAGGCATGAAATAAAACTTATTGTGAAACAAAAATTTTGTGCATCGAGTTGGTTAATTACTGAAATAAATATTCTGAGATGCACGGTCAGCAAAACTTCGAAATGCGACTTTATTTTCGTTTTTTTAAATTACTGAAAGACATACAGAGTTACGTATTCAGATTACTTTTATTTTTATAGATTCTTGTGAATACCCAGAATTAGCCAACAAGTAAACAAAGAATAGTTTTGAAAAATAATTTACCCTACGTTTCGGACGTATTCACTGCAACTGAAATTGGTTACACTATGTCTGAGAAATTAATTCATATGTAGATCCTTATATTTGTTCTTTCATATATTTGCCGATTTTTTCCTTGCTTTTGAGAATTTTAAACATTCTCTCTCATTGTGCAAGCAGAACGTAAATTACGAGTAAACGAAAAACGAAACCTTGAATAGAAAGTTTCCAAGCAAAGATGAATTAAAATGAAAAAAAGACCAAACAAAATGATGAGATGCGACATTATTTTCTCAGTCCACTTGTCTCCCCATACGGAGGGTCAGATTGGATCCGGAGTCGGTTAACTGGACGATTTGCGGTGTAAACATGGCACTGAAAAAAAGGATTTCTTCAGGAACTTCGGTTTTACCGTGTTAGTACCATTTAATCGCCGTTAAATAAAACCACCTTCTCTGTTTACATATATACAGAACATTTGGTAAGGATAGGTCCGTGGAATGGTACGTTACATTTTTCATTTTTAAATGAAAACAAGAAATACGAACAGAAAATTTGGGAGAACTTCTTTGAGAAATTATAGAACACAGGAGTGTATGAAATTGCACAATAGGAGCATATTTTATGCAATTTTGTTCTAAACGAGCGATTTATTCGTTAGTAGAACTTTATGTTCTATTACCAGATGTTATAATGTATTGATTATATCCAAAACAATTACCTAAACACGAAAAAAATGTAAACAAACTTTCGAAATCAGTTTTGTGTGTGTGTTTTTACACTGCCAGTATTAATGTGAAAAGTTTCATAACTAGAACATTAAAAATTTAAAACAATGGATGCGTGTGCCAACAGTAAGAACTTAATCAAGCCGAATACTTTTGTTATTACATTTTACATAATTAATATTAAGGTCGCGATAGGGACTGCACTCGAAATTTGCAAAATTAGTCTTGCTGGAACGTAATTAATCAACGACCTTAACATTCCCAAGAAAATTACCCTTGTACATATTTCAGGGGTGGCTGGAAATTATTACACATTGCTTAGCTGATACACTGGAAAGAACTGCAGTCAGTGGCGGCTAATTTCACAAAAGTACGTAGTGTTTTTAGTGGCGGCTAATTTCTTGGAAGTAATGTTCTTCGGCGTCGGCTAATCTAATGTAAGTATTAGTCTGTAGTGTCGGCTAATTTGATGCAAATAATATTCTTCAGTGTTGGCTACTCTAATGCAAGTAATGGTCTTCAGCGTCGGATGCTGTGATGCAAATAATGTTCTTCAATGGCGGCGACTTTGATGCAAGTATTTTTTTAAATGTAATCTACTTTTATAGAAGTAACTTTCATCAGTGGCGTCTACTTTCATGCATGTAATGTTCTTCCCTGAGGACAGCTTTCTTACAAGTAATGTTCTTCATTGACTTCATTGCAATCCTGTCCCCAGATTACATAATTTAGAGAGGACATATTTAAATCGTATGGAATTAAGTGCCAAGCAGGATATTAGGGCATATTAGAGACCAAAAAATTTCATGAGGGAGAAAAAACTTAACAAGGGCCTCGTCGTAAATTTGGGGTTATCACGATGATGTGACAACTGAAGAATAAAATCCAACTAGATGCCACTTATTACTTTATTATGCTTGTGTTAGGCTCAACATGTTTCGGGCACCATTATGCCCATCATCAGGAGCTCACGACGATAGCGTTGGTTACCACATAGTGTCCGGACCGAAGGCTATGTTGCAGCCTTCGGTCCGGACACTCATCCATCCTGCCTGCACTTAACTTCCAACCAGCAGCAACTCGAGAACCAGACGGCCTATGTGGTAACCAACGCTATCGTCGTGAGCTTCTGATGATGGGCATAATGGTGCCCGAAATATGTTGAGCCTAACATAAGCATAATAAAATAATAAGTGGCATCTAGTTGCATTTTATTACTCAGTTATCAAGATAATTCCCGGTCCAATACACATAAAAAATAATGGTGTGATATTCAGATCACGCTCTTGTGACGTAGGGAAGAAAACGAAATCATATTCATATGCTCGTGTGGTTTGAGAATGCGCGCAGTCTTACCTATTGGATTCTAGACTTTTGAAGAAACTGACATCGATCACGAAGATGGAGGCAGTATGTTTCTGCAGATTGTTTGTATTCACCAATGAGGTTATGCGACATCGGAAAATGCAATTAGTGCAATGAAACTATAGGAAATGCCGTAGTAAACTGCTAACAATATGTTTCTGAGTTTTTCTCCAGTTACGCGACGGAGACACCCCGGTCTCTTGGAAGTGATAGTCTGTTTGAGCGTACCGACAAAATAACACGAGCCTCTCGACAACAGGGCAGTGCAGAAATAACGAGGATATTCGCGTATGACCAAAGAGGTTTTGATTCTTCTGTCCTACGGGCTAACGTCATTAGCTGTGGCCTGCCGGACTGACTCTCGAAAAATTATCCATAGGCATAAACGTTTTAAAATTGCTCTCTTCATTACTGCATAGCATTTGAAGTCTTCTTGCTATTCTTTCGGGACGATTTCAAAACCCATTGGTTTATTTCTCGTGTACTGGCTTTCAGCCGCCTCTGAGTTGGTCTTTCATTATAAGGTTAATCTCAGTTTGTGATGAGATTTCCGCCCTCCGGACGAGCTCCTAGTAAATTACAGCGCCTTCCTTCACGACACCCTCCCCACAGATTCGTTCGCAATGTTAACAGATACGTTCCACTACTTGGTGTCATGAAGGCTGTAGTGAAGCTTCTGCCTTCCTGCCTGCCTGTCTGCCTTCGGGGGTTTGGGCCTGTACGGAGAGTTACTCTATCCTAGAAACTACATAACTTGTGGGCATTCAATGGAGCAGGTAGCTAAAGAACAGTGCATAGTCCAAATTAATGCACACAAGTACATCCACTTTGAAAGTTAGTTGTTTTGGTACTTGCTGACGCCAGTGAAAGCAAATTTCGTCGCCTTTGGAAGTGTTGCAAGAATGCATCTCTCACGTTTCGCCATACCTGCCTGCTCTTTTCATCTGTCCACCTGTTCCCTTGTACTCGTAATAACCCGAGGAAACACTGAACGAATTTTTGTTGAATTTTATATTAGAAAATTCTACTAAAATTTGGTTAACATATTTCACCTTCATTACAATTTGACAAGAAAACATGACACCATTTATGAAGATGTACACAACTTTATGTGGGCATCTCGAACGTGTGTTCCTAAACAGTGTTCGCGGTGAAAATTCTTTCGGCTATGTGATTAAGCACTTGCTTATTGCTTGCCTGCTATCCAGTACATCGAAGAATTCCAAATCTTGTTGTTCAGATCACGTTTCTGTGTTTTAGATTGTGTTTTCTGTGTTGTGACACCGTGTAGTCTGGTAGTTTGCCCTTACGATCTCAGTGGAGTCTGCTGCCCCCATAGTCAACATCTGACCTAAAGATGTACACAAGTGGTTTCTTCACCACTGCGATAACGACCTAAAAGGCTAACGGTCTCGTAACTTGATGGACACAGTCTTACTCTTCATCACTGTGAAAAGCCTCAAAGCCCATGTGCATTATTTTGTCATTGTAACAGTCGGTGTTCCTGGCTTCGATGAGTGTACTTCTCTTCTTGTCCATATAATTTGTGTAGACCGTAAGAGCCATTTCTCGGGAAGAATGAACCAGACACATATATTTGGTTGAGCTAATGTGGTAAACCAGCCGAATTTGGAGATACACACGTATATTATTTCGTGGCACTGGTTAAGAACGAAACGATGGTACACGGCATGATTGATAGAATAATTGAAACTTTAATATAATTTGGAATGGAAATGAATGTGAAAAAACTAAGGTGATGAGAAAATCAAGGTAATTGTTAGCAATACAGATTATAATAGATAAAAAGCAAGTGGAAATTGTGGAATATTTCGCTTTTTGGGTAGCATGAGAGCGAGTGATCCAAGATATACACGTAAAGTTAAATTCAAATTTGCCATGTCTAAAGCAGCGTTAAACAAGAAACAGGCTCTTTTCACCAGCGATTTGGACTTAAGTAAAAGGAAGAAACTAGCAAAATGCTACATTTTGAGCGTAACTTTGTCTGGTGTTGAAACCTGGACACTTCAGAAAGTAGATCAGAAATACCTGTAACGTTTTGAAATGTGCTGCTGGAGAAGGATGGGGAAATCAGATGGACCGATCGTGTTAGAAATGAAGTATTACACTGAGTCAAGTAGTACAGGAATGTCTTACATACAGCACGAAGACAGTCACATTTGGCGTAGGAAATTCCTTCTATAACGCTTTGTTGAGGGAAAGATAGAAAGAAGGATAGATATAATGAAAGATCGAGGGAAAAGACATAAGCAGCTACTGGATGACTTAAGGAAAAGAGAGGTTAGTATAAACAGGAAGAGAAAGCACTGGATCACATTCTATGGAGAACTCGCTTTGGAAGGGGCTGTCGAAGACTAACTGGGGAATGAATGAATTCACCGTGAAAGTAGTTATGTTTTCTGCAGCAAGTTTGAACACTTTCTTATAAGTAGTTCATTATCTGTATATCAGACCCTATAGGTTAATTCGGTATATGACTTTAAAGCATACAAATCGGCTGACAATAAGTTGTCGTATTTCAGTCAATGTGACAGGATGACCATGCATGCAATATAGATGTAGATGTAAGGAACATTCGTGTGTGTAATATTAACGGACATACCAATTAGCTGTTCGCATCAACAAGTCAAGGCGGACATCCCACTGCTTGTAAGGCTAATTACCTTTACCCTTCTCAAGCAATGTCGGCCGTGTCATTCTATTTCGCCCTTCAGTATTTCAAACATATCCTCAACAGATTACTATTAGGCTAATTTTTTTAGGCGCCGGAAAGTAACCGAAGAAATGTCCTATACTTGCTATAATGGAATGCCACACGTGTTATTTACGTTAATGTTTGGGCGAACTCGCATGTCCTGCGAGCGCCTTTTTACTGCTATCCAGTCTGTCTGGAACAAATTGAGAATTCCTGGAGGAATTTTTAATAAAATTTTTTTTTGAAGAAGACACTGAAATTTGTTTTACCATTTCATTTTTATTTTACTTCGGACAACTGTAGCAGTCACTTTTTTTGTGAACCACTGCTTTTGTTTCTGTTTTATGAAGCAAAATTCCATGAATATTTGTCAGACTGAAAACTGTTTCGGAAATAGTACAGATAATATGAAACAAACACTGTATAAAGAGCACACTTTCCTAAATTTCCATAGTTTTTTTTATATAATCAAACAAAAGGAAGGGACTTTGTGTATTTTCGTAGTAACACATTTAATATGAACATTGTCTTCTGAACGTGCGTTGAGATTATTTAAGTCTTTTATTGCTGCTAACAAGTAAATGAAGCCTATTTATAGATGATGTTTTAGGTTCACTGCTACAATTGGACCGGAACGCGCAAAATGCATTACAAATTACAGTTACAATGATAGACTAGTTATACCCCAGTCAAACACATTTCATGTCCTTAACAGTAATCAGCTACACGTTTCGGCTTAAAAATCAGTCGTCAGCCTTCATTTAAGCATCACAATAAAAGCTGTAATATACGCAGTTCAAGATTTGAAATTGTTAAATCAATTACATTTTCTGTTGTAACTTTTAATTCGTTCATGAATTGCTGGCTGATGTGACATGGTAGGGTCTTGACTTTCATGTAATGCAGTTGATGATTTTATCTATATGTTTATATGTACAGCCTGATGATGGATTTGCTATAAGCCGAAATATGTCGCTGACTATTGTGACTAATACGGAGTTGTTCACATATATTCACCAACACATGCACACTTTTTAATGACACTATAAAACTTTAATTTGTTAAAATAGTTAAAATCTCCGACATGTTTCGGTTTATATTTAAACCATCTTCAGGGAGCTATTAGTTCATGCTAAAGTT
>Ga0123352_10020562_pt1 | contig 10519 bp, 4 predicted proteins | sample TergutLab28metaG_FD_89700 | JGI IMG/M metagenome (GOLD analysis project Ga0123352, IMG submission 89700) | Labiotermes labralis P1 segment gut microbial communities from Petit-Saut dam, French Guiana - Lab288 P1 | ecosystem: Host-associated > Arthropoda: Insects > Digestive system > Gut ... | reverse complement strand
TGGTAGGTTGTCAGCCTTACGCACCGGCCGCCTTTACCCCCAGAAAATACTCCTGGTACTCATTTCTGTTAGAGGCTGAGTCGACCCCAGGGCCATAGTGCGATCGGAAGGATTTTATGTCAAAGAAAAATAAATAAACTGTGTGTCAGGATAAAATATGGATTCATCTGGCTCGGAACAGGGTCCGGTGAAAATTCTGATTTCGTGATGAGACGAGACACTATCATCTTTTCAAGACACATGCAATTCGTTCCAAGAACGATACCACAGTCACTTCTCACAGGCAACTGTTTCAGAATATTTTAATTACGATGTGTGAACCATATGGCATGGACTGCAGCCGGTTGAGTTGGTTTTGGATAGACTCAGTAGTGAATTAATGGAATTTTCATGCATCAGCGGCCACTTTTGTGCTGTTCATATTTACTTCTGCGTACTGTTACGGATCTTCACGCTTGACGAAAATCGTGCGTCAAAAAAATTGAGCCATCTACGCAAAAGACTGCAAAGTAAATACGATGCAAATTACACGCGGCAATGCAATGTCATTAATAGCACAACGCGCTAGTGAAGGCATGACAGTAACTGTATATTTCGCGAGAGTAAGTTTCAAAACAGTGCGCAAAATGTTGTTATAGTATTTTCTTACTGATGATTCTTTCCAGCTACCCGTGCTGTCTACAAGGTCAGCCTGAAGTTAGCAAGTTCATTAATGTAAGAAAGACGGTAGGGACAATGCCAATCGTCTTTCTGCGACCAGAAGCCCCGATTTTCACATGTCTTGTTAAAACTAGGAATTAAGACTTTTACACATGTCTTGCTATGAATAGGAATCCCGATTTTTTTTGCATCACTGAATTTAGTGTTTTGCTGACCGTGCATCCTGGTATGACTGAGTAAATAACCAATTTGATGCACTATTACGTTATATAATACGTTTATTATTATAATCCTCTACATGTTTCGAGCAACTCTGTGCTCATCATCAGGAGGTCAAATTGTATTAATACAGCATATGGTATAGTATTCTCTGTAAGTGACCGTCCGGTGTGCAGATTGAGAAGAAATCTGCACACCGGACGGTCACTTACAGAGAATATTATACCAGATGCGGTATTAATACAATTTGACCTCCTGATGATGAGCACAGAGTTGCTCGAAAAATGTAGAGGATTATAAAAATTAACTTATTATATAACGTAATTGTGCATCAAGTTGGTCATTTACCCAGAGTAGGAATTCAGAGTTTTACGTGTGTCTTTTTGTAACTAGGGATCTGGAGTTCCAAATATGTTCCTGAAGCACTTAAAGTGAAAAACTAAATTAGTCAGCGTAAAATATGTTTCTGAACCCCAATTATCGTTCAAATTAACCTCACAACAATCCACACTACTCGCTGCTATGTACGTTGTGCCTTACTAGCCTAAACTGTCGCAACATGAATAGCAGTTCTCATGAATTTCTTTAGTAAATCTTGATTATCTGACAATATGTAGAGGTAAACGCGTCAATCTATGGACAACTGTTTGGGCAAACATCTGTTTCGTATATTGTAGTGTATTTCAATGGATGACTTCATATTCCAGAAAATCGGTGGTTCCTACGCCAAAACTGTCAGCTGTCTGCGTTTGTAAGTATTCTATTCAGGCTTTTACATGTACGGTGTGGGAGTAGCAAAACGCGTTCCTAAAGTCGTGAGGGCAGACGCACGTCGAAGATCGAATAGATGTCGTAGCTCCGAGTAAGACCCTACAGGGAGAACAGATGAAAGTGTTTTGAGATGAAGTGTCCTTTATACCTACGCTACTGGATGTGACAGTGCGTACTACCCTTACACACACGGACAATGTGACCTCAGCGTGACCTTAGGCCTATGTGTGTAATAAAACCTGATTAAACAGGAAGCTAAAATTGGCGAACTGTATCGTTTGTTCTGTGAACCAAACCAACAAAGACCTATGTTAAACATGTATTAGTCTCTCGATTCCACTTTTTACTCGTCTTATTTCATTAAGCGCCAGAAAGCGGCTAATGAAAATCGACTACTAACACCGTCATTTATGTTCAAGTGGAACTGAGAGTCTTCCATATGAAGGATTTTCTAAATTTTTTGCGTACTTTTCGGTTTTGGCTAACATCGAAAAAAAAACACGCACTTTACATGAATATCTACGTAAATTTGTCACGTATCACTGCCATTAATCTTTATAATTGAGGTACTCTGTTCTGTGTAACGTACGAGATGAAACCGAAGAAAGGTTGACGAGTTGGGAGAAAACATTTGAATATCGATAAAGGGTGAATGATCGTCTCAGACGGTGAGCGTGTCAGAGTATGCTGATGGTGATTTTCATGTTCTAACCAGATGCTGTCTTGACATACTTCGTCAAGGTGTATTCCCACATTCCTTAACATTAAAATATTTACCATCTTTTAAACCTGGGTAAGGTATATCTCAGTATTTTTGCCTTTTTTTTTTGCTGCGACAGCCCCCAGTGGACTAAGTCTTCCTCATTCACGAGGATTCTAAATCACACAAAATGACGCAACACAGTCGGTAGGACTCTCTGTACGAGTGATTAGCCTGTCGCAGAGACCTCTACCTGACAACACACAACACTAACAACAGACAGAAATCCATGCCCCCGGCGGGATTTTTTTGTATCTTCTGTCTTCATTCTACAAATTTTTGCACACATTTTACAATAGGAGTGGTATCGTTATGACACAAACTTGTATATGAAACTGTAATCGTCTGTCGCCTCGGGAAGAAACAAAAAGGCCATGCATGATTTCCTGTGACTACAGTTACTTAAGCCTATATAAATTCAAGGTACACGTTATACTCTGTTGCATGGTAAAAGAGATCTGAATGTTATTTACTGGATGTAGCAGTGATAAGTCAAATGAATAGTGCCATGGTGTTGGAGAATTTGAAAAGACGTGTCGCTATCATTTTATGACTATCCACTGCTACTACGTCGCTTTCTACCTGGACCACCGGCGTAGTTGGCAATTGCGGGCCGCTTGAGGTGCTTGGCATCCTGCGAACCTAAGAGTCCGCGACCCAGACCCAGGTACAGTCCACGTTTTGAAATGATAGATCTTTGTCATCTACGTATATACTGGCTAGTATGGCATGTCCAGGACGGTGAGGAAGTTAACAACGAGTTTATGTCGGTTGGACTGCATGTACATCTTCCACTTCGACCTCCGCATAAAGTCCATTAGTTCTTGTGGCAGCAGGGTGCACGGGTTATTCAGTCGGAAGTTCGCATAAAGTGCCAGCATCCATAGCATTGCGCGATGTCGTTGCGGGGGCCATCATTGGAAACGGGGCCGTATTAGCCGTTCACTTGGGATGTCTGCAGCTGATGATCGCATAATCCTTGCTATTCTACTCCTAGTCCAGTTCCACGTTCGTATCCCTTCCCCACACTCAATTAGTCGATGTTCGAGAGTGTCTCTATGTCCGCACTCTGTGCAGTTGTCAGTGTTCGACATGAGTATGCGGTGGAGTCGTGTGTTTGTTGGAATGATATCGTGAATTGCTTTGTACCATGTCATTAAGACCGAGCTAGATACTGGTGTGGCCAGTAGATTTTTCCAAACTAACTCCCAGTCTGTTTGAGGCCACAACTTTATGATTCGCATTTCCTGGATCGTGCTAACCTCATTGCTTAGCGTTTGCAGAGTTGCATATATTCTCTTCTTGTATGTTTTGGCAGGTTCAATGTTGCCTTGATTCTGGACGTATGCTGCATCTAAGACATACGCACGTATATATCCAAAGGCTGCCGGTATTAGACCAGGATAAGGGGGATTCTGGACTTCGGTCCGAATGTTCCACTTCGCCATCCAAGCAGCAGTAACTGATTCCACACACTGTCCCTGGGCCCATAAACGCCGTATGAATAGGGCTCTACTCTTCGCCCATACGTTGGTTAGGTTCCATCTCCCCGCATCTCTACTGCGCTGGAGTGTGGATAGGGGAACTCGAAATATTTCCCCCCGCCAGAGGTACCATGAGATGGCAGTGTTGAGTTGTCGTACACCATAGGTAGGGATTGGGAATATTTGTGCCGAGTACCAGATTTTTGCCAGCAGGTATTCGTGTATGTACCGGATCCTCATGTCAAGGCTTAATTTCCTATAATATGCATCTTGGGCTGCTGCGCGTACCTGTGATATGACACTGCACCAGTGCTCCTTGTTCGATATGTTACTTCTGTTTGTAAGCTTGAAGCCCAGTATTTTTATCTCCTCGTGATATGAAATATTCATTATATTCTTTGTCGCCTCCCACCCACTTATCGCTAGAGCCCTAGACTTATCCATGTTTATTTCCGCTCCTGTTGCTTCTTCATAGATGTGGAGTACCTCTTGAAGCGTCTGAACCTCATCCGGCTTCGTCAGGAATACGGTTACATCATCTGCATACGCTACAGTGGCTGTTCCTGGTTTCCCACGTCCTACCCTGATGCCAGTGAGTACCTGCTCCAGGGTTTGTAGTAGTGGGATGATACATATGGCATAGAGTTGCATACTAAGGGGACAGCCCTGTCGCATCGAGCTATAGATTGGAAAACAATTTGACCTGAAGCCATTTATTTGCACCTCAGATGTTGCGTTTCTGTATAGTCCCATGATTCGTCTTACGAATAGGTCGTCAAAACCATATGCTCGAAGGGTTCCCTCCAAATAACGGTGTGATATTCTGTCAAAGGCCGAGTGGAAATCAAGGGAGATTACACATAGTGGACTATTCGTCGTTTCCGCGTGTGCGATAACGTCACTTATTGTCGCAAGAGCTGCAAACACAGACGTCCCCTTAATGCCGCAATGTTGTTGTGGGTGTATTAGTTCCTGTAGAATTGGTTTCAACCTGTTAGCTATGATTCTCACTAATATTTTGTAGTCTGTGTTTAATAATGTCAGTGGTCTATAGTCCTTTATACGTGCTGGGTGTGGCTTTTTGGGTATGCAAACAAGGTGTCCCTTGACTTGTTGTGCCATTAATGGATCTTTTAAAAACATGCAGTTCATTATTTGTACAAGTTCTGTTTTGATTACATCCCATTCCGATCTGTAAAATTCCAGGCCTATACCGTCTACCCCTGACGCTTTATGTGGCTTGCCTTGGGATATTGCTTTCCACACTTCGTCCACAGTTATGAGTTCTGTCAGTGTGGAGTTCATATCAGGTGATATAGATCGTATACCGCTTTGTAATACTTTATCCAAACTGTCCTCCTTTACATCAATAGGTTGGAATGCCTTCTGAAAGTGTGTCGTGAAGGCCTTCAGTATCGCTGTGGATGTTTCCTGCATCACTCCATTGTCATCACGTGTCTTGCTGATCATTCGGTTCTGTTGCCTCTTCCGACTTTTTGTAAGGTGGTGTAATGAAGGGGGGTCCTCCTTCTACTCTATCCTGTTCAGCGGTGTTTAGCATTACCCGTTGTCGATATGTATGGTTCAGCCGGACGATTTTTGCCGTAAGGCTCTTCAGCTTGAGCATCTTGTCGGCATGTTGTCCCGGTTCCCGCACAACGTCATAAATTACTGTATAGTAAAAGTCCTCCATTCTGCGTCGGTCAGAATTTCTCCCTGCTCCTTCTCGGGTAAATAGTAATTTTATTTTCTGTTTCACATAGTGTACCCACCAATGCCTAATATCCGCATATCGCTTGATGTGCTGAGTCCATTCGTTCCACGCTTCCCTCAGCTTCCTTCGAAATGGCGCGTCTTTCAGAAAGGACGTGTTCATAAACCATCTGACTCTCCCTCTAAGGATTATGAGTGTCGCGAGTTTGATCCGAATGAGTACAGCTAGATGGTCCGTAAAGACTGCGGCAATGGTCTCCGCGCCTTGCTTGTTGCATAACAGGTCCTCTGACAGGTATATTCTGTCTATGCGCGCTGCACCCTTTGGCTTATAGTGAGTGTATACGTGTGGGTTCGTCTCTGTATCCCAGGCACCTTTAAGCCGAACGTCGTTGATCAGTCTTTCTAGTGCTCGACTGCAGGTACGCTGGCCGGTGCAGTCATTGTTGTTAAGTACACACTTAAAATCTCCAGCCAAGATTAATTTGGTTGGACTTAGTGGTAAGAGTCCTAATATACCCGAGTTAAAGAAATCCTCCCTTTCGGATCTTTTTGCAGTACCTGAAGGGGCATAAATGTTTACAATACAGGTGTCATCAAAATACACAGCTATCCCCCTCCCAGACGGTATGCGTTCTATTCTATGGAATTGTATGTTTAGCTTGTAAAGAAAGATGTGCCCCGGCCCGTAGGTCCTATGTTTATGGTGGAGTGGTAACCCCTACAAACCAGTTTGTCACCATCCGTTACTTCCTGCAGTAGGACTATGTCTGCATCATGTCGGTGAACAAATTTTTCCAGCATGCGGATTCTATTGTGAGATTCGATCCCGTTTATGTTCAAAGTTAATATCCTGTAGGTATATTGCATTGTGTATTGCATGTCAGAGAGGAAGGGGGTGTGGGGGGGGGGCAATTGCTTATTTGTTGGAGTTCTTGATTCTCGTTTTGCTACGGTTCCGGGTTCGCAGTACAGGGTCATCACAGTCTGTTTTTAGTTTCTTTGGGCGGCTAGTGTTTGTCAATGGGCTCGTCATGGAATGTCCCTCTTTGGGGAGGTTCTCGTCACTAATGTTGTCGTATGAGTGTCGTCATTCCATCCTATTCGTTTCCCCCTCCAGTTCATTGTTATATGTCATCCTTGTTACCGTCTCTCCTGTTGCCCTATCTACAGGTATACCTTGTTGTTCTATGATGTATGGTAGAATGCTCGGTTGTTCGTACTCATTCCCCTGGTCTGGCGCATCGACGTTCCTTGTAATCGTCTCCTGTGTGTCCATGGTAAGATGTTCTGGGTTCAGGGGTTGGGAAAACGTAGCAGGTGTTAGTCTGTCCAAACCTCTACTCAGCTCCTGCATGTCTTGTGCCTGCGCACGTATGTCCGGTTCCGGGGATTTGTTCACTATTCGGGAGGGACTCTCCGGCCTGTTCCTAATCCCGTTATCCGACTGCCTTGTTGGTATGTTCTCATGGGAGTCCCGAGTTGCATTGGAGACAATGTCAGCCCATGTTGACCTCAGGCCATATGTTAGGGGGGTCCAAACGCTTTCTACGAGGGCAATCGACTTGCTGGTGTCCAGGCTCGTTACAGCGACAGCAAGTCGGTGGTTGCCCGTCATATGATATTAGGACGTCATTGTCCGCTATGGTCAAATGGGAAGGCATGTGTCTTTTCAATTTGATCTCTACTATCCTTATGCCGTTGAAAACCTTATATCTATAAGCGGCTGCCCACATTTCGTCCCGTATGTTCACGATTTCCCCATATTTGGAGAGGCTTTCCTTTATCGTAGCTTCCTTGACTTCCGGCGGTAATGCGGCTATCCGTATTCTCTTGGTTCCCATACCTGCTATTTCTACACTTACTTGCGAAATTTCGCCACTGTCGTGTTTGTACTCACATGTTCCATTTGTATCCCGTAGTATCTCTTTCATCCTGTTCTCATTGGACAATTTGATGAACACGCGTCGTCTGGGCCCATCCACTTGTATAATCTGGATGTCTTCTTCCACCAGCCGTAACGAATCATGGATACATTCATGAATGTTATAAGCCGAGATCCTCGGGCTTCGCGGGTCAAAAATGCATACCAACGTAGATAGCCTGTCACTCATGTTGACACAATTGCTCAAAATACACTTTCTGACTCGCTATTCACTTACAGCACACTCTGCTATTCTTACTCACTACACACCACTGAACTCTCTCTATGCGGCCGCTCCAGACCGCTGCTCAGCGCAGAATGGATTCGAACCCTGTCTCAGCAAGCGAGCGGCCGCGGACCTACGCCTGAGACCGCGCGGCCACTGGAATGGTGTGCGTCGTGTCTTACGTAGTGAGAGACTGGCTTTCACTACGTAACACACGACGCACACCATAGCCAGACGCATTCCTAACAACGTACTCTTACGCAACACGACATGCTGCCACAACACCCTGTCAATATAATGGAATTATTTTGTGCATGTTTTTAAAATGACTTTAGCAAGGAACAACGTAGCTCCCTGAGGATGATCTTAGGATCGAAACATGTCGTAGCGATTTTAAGTGTTTGAAATCTTACACAGTGCATTTGTTGGTTAATAATTAAAGTGATTCTATGAAATGCACGTTGCAACAATGAGGATAAGAATATTTACATTCATCTCCACAACCCAACAATAGCACACTCGTTGTAACTTCGTTATCCAAAAGACTGCTTAGCAATAAAATGTAGATACGTATATTTTGCACAAAAACATTTCAGCAGGTAAAGGTAAAAAGGTAAAGTTCACCCTAGAACAGGCCCAGAGGGGGAGCAGAAGTATAGCTATGCTTCTTCTTTAACCCTGGCACCAGATAGGGGTGGGTGCTCAAATCCACGCCCCGGTGCCTCTACCCCCGAGAATGAGAGCCAGTACCACACGTACTGGGAGCAGGGTGGGACCCAGGACCGGCCTGGACTGGTGTGGAAAATCTCGCCCTCATCTGGATCCGATCCTGGGACCGTCCAGCCCGTAACGGGTCGCTGTACTGACTAAACTATCCCGAACCAAAATTTGGCAGGTTTTATACAAAATTATTTTACATTTAAAAGTATTTGTTGTAAAATCTTGGTAATTCCTACATGCATCACACAAATCAATCTATAAATTAAGCGTTAATGACGGCGTTATTGATGTAAATAAAAAGGCCTATCTTTCTTGCCGTCATACTTATTAATTTAATATTATACAAGTAAAACTGTGAGTGGAAACACAATATTCACAACACCACAGGCGAAAATTAATAGTCTTTAAAACAGCAAATTTCACTCATTAATTGTGCACCATTAATTGTCGAAAAACATTACTATTATTATTATTTGAAAGTAATACTATAAACTTCGCAGCAAGGGTTGTGTGATTTCTTGATTGGGGTTACTGATGAGAAATAATTTCAAAGGCAGGACTGTGTGCGAAATCCATAGCATGACTGTTGGTACAGGATTTCACAGAAAGAAGATAGCGCAATGTTTATAATGCAATGACAGAGTGGCAGAGACAAGAAGGAATATATGAATAAGTTATGTCTAATATTAACGTTAACTCTTCTCGAAATAAAAACAGTCATACCTATACTGGTATAACAGACAATGGTGCTTTGTAAGGCCTTCATAATTTATTAATCTTGATATAACAGTATCAGCTGTCACACGTAACCCATATTATCCTCAGCCCTTTTTCAAATCACTCTGTACTCTCTAAAATACGTGAAAATAAACGTTTCTACTTAAGAATAAGCCCAAAGTGTTCGGTAATATTATACTTCACTACAGTTTTGTTTATTTATAATTCCCTCACTTCGTATCAGCTAAAGAGTCTACTGTGTCATCAACGTGAGTAAATGATGTAATGAAAGGAAATGTTGAGGACGCGATGGTTCTGGCCTCTTCAAGGAACACACGTCAGGAAGCTGAGAAATTTCACGAAGAACAGCGAACAAATTATAACATAAACAACCAACTAGATGCAAAAACGACAGTTTATTAATAACTTCAATCAGCTCAACATGTTTCGGGCGATAGTTTCGTTCATCCTCAGGAACACTAGACTGTGTCGGTGCTTTATACCACAAGCTACAAACACAGTCTAGTGCTACTGAGGATGGGCGAAACTATCGCACGAAACATGTTGAGCTGATTGAAGTTATTAATAAACTGTCATTTTTGTATCTAGTTGGTTGTTTATGTTATTGTATCAATGATGCACGGTCACACTAACATTAAAAAGCGTACAAACTGTTGAATTTCATAAAACATTCTTTAACTTAAAGCGGATCGACTTACGAGGGTATCTAAATGGATTAAAAACCATGAATAATTTTTACTGTTAGTGGTGGAAGAAACAGCTTAGACAGTTGATAGAGTGAATGTTCTTTGGGTTCGGTTAGCTAATTGCGGCATGAAAGGGAGTAATTATAAACGAAGTTCCAGGCATTTAGATATGAATCTGGTAAAAAAATTTGTGGAACAAAATGAGAATTAAGCCAGTATGCAAAATTCGGCTCTTCTGTACTGAAACCAAAGGTACATGCAATTTTAGAATCAAATCCATCCATTCCTGTCTCGTTTAACAGTCTTGTTATGGAATCAAATTTAGTAGGAACTCTCTTAGACAGTATTGGACTGGGTTTACGGAACATTTGTGACATAATGGGAAAAGATTAGACAAACTATCGGGAAATTAATTGTGTCGGAGTTTTATGCTTTTGTCAGATCAAAATCGATATTGGAAGAAAGAATTAAATATGAATTGTTCGACAGTAAAACAAGATTTTACATTCATTGTTCCGTGCATCATTGTAATTCTTTAAAATAACCAACACGATGTCACTTGTAGACTATCCTTTATTTTCATGGGTAGTCGTCATTCACTCTCTACATGTTTCGAGC
>Ga0123352_10020561_pt1 | contig 10519 bp, 7 predicted proteins | sample TergutLab28metaG_FD_89700 | JGI IMG/M metagenome (GOLD analysis project Ga0123352, IMG submission 89700) | Labiotermes labralis P1 segment gut microbial communities from Petit-Saut dam, French Guiana - Lab288 P1 | ecosystem: Host-associated > Arthropoda: Insects > Digestive system > Gut ... | reverse complement strand
TTGATGATCCCCGATAATTTCCTTCGCATATGGAATTAACCTTGAGAGCAGAATGTTGGATAAAATTTTGTAAGTGGTTGGCAAAAGTGATATGCCCCTATAATTATTACAATCTGTTTTATCTCCACAACAAAGGGAATATTTATTCCAATGTAAAGGAAACGTCACAAGCTTATAATATTGTAACAGACCAAAGGGGTCCAAAACTCCTACAATTTGCCTAAAATATTATCCCATGCTTCTCTTTCTTCAATAGAACTCTTGTATAAAATTCTGTGTAAATCCAATAAAACACAAGCCATACATATATAGAGGGAATAAACATGGTGGGTTTTATGCGGTGCACAATATGTCAAAGAAAATTAAAAATATATTTACTGTCTTTTTTTATTGTTCACCAAAGCATGACAGCTGCCACGTTTTGTACCAGACGAAGCAGGTGCTATGAAGCTAAACTTTCATGGGAACAACGAAAACAACACGATGCGTTGGGTAATACGTTTTGTGCTGTTTGGTGGCTGAAACGGATGTTTGTACTCTTGCTTGTGGATAGGATGACATAATGCAGGAAAGTGGCGGTATCTTGACACGAAATGTGTGGCAAGAGGTTGGAGTAATTAGGTGGTGTGATTGGGAGGGAGAGTTGCGCTTGGTGTCGACTGGGTTACGCCTGAGTGGATATCAGTGACAACAGTCGGTAGTAACATCTGCGTTACGTATTTGATGTCTATCAATTTTATTGGCGATTATCACACGCTATGTGTGAATAATCTGTATAATATTATACGGATATTGTTGATTATTTACAAATAAATAGCTTTATAATAAATCCCGCCAAAGATGTACAAATATTGAGTTAAAATACAATAATCTCAATTAAAATATTGCTAATATATATCAAAAGTATATTAATTGCAGGCTTTTTATATTTCTTGTAAATGTTATATTGCATTTCAGACAAACAACTATGTCGCTACTGTCATCTTTTTTCTAAGACAGTCATATCTCAAAAATACTTAATTAAGAATTAGAATTGATTTACTTCTATGCACAGGAGGGTTAAATTACGTAACCTGTTTTGTCTGGTGATGTTTATACCACAGTTGGCCACCGAAAATTGTTTCCGTGTCTGTACTAGTACAGGGTGTGTTGTAACATTTGTTTAAGCGCATGCGAGTTCTGGTCAAGTGTCATGCAGTAGTGCGTGAAGGCAGTTGGTTCACAAGTGTGTTTTTTTTTTGTAATTAGGATATTATAATTTTGTTGTACTGAGATTTAAAAAAATTCTAACTCTTCGTGCGAATGCCCTTCTTTACTGACTTCATTATATCCTATGAACCCTATATAAATCCATTCGTACTGTTGGTTTAATATGCGTATTGCCTATGTTAGTTGTACTATACATTTATTGCTGTCGAAAACCTAGTGTTAGATGGCTGGCTGTTTGTCCCACACAACATTTATTACACGTATTACATTTTCTTCGATAAATTTCACACTTGTTTTATTTTTCTCTTTCTAATGTAATTTTATCTATTTTAACTGAATAAAATATATTATTTGGGGAAGCATTTGCTATTTTAAGATTGGGGTTCTTATACACACTACTAATTATTTCGGATTAAGGAACGCTTGGATTGAGATTATATTCACGAAACCTACACAGAGCAGGTGCAGTAGCTTAGGACTCGTACAAATAAATTTAAAAAGCTACTGGTCTTTAAGGCAAATAACAGTGAAGTTGCTACAGGTCATTTAAATTGCGGATTAGTTAACGTAGATAATGTTATTGATATCTAGCACGTACAGCACATCACTTCTTCTAATATCAGAACACTAACAAACAAGTAATATTTTATCAGTAATTGGTTTTCATTATGCCCGTTTCATCTCTGTGTGTTGAAAATAATAAGCAGAAAAGTAAAAATTTTCATTTATGGGGCGGTGTTCCCTTATGCGTGTACAGCAGTGGCAATTTTTCCACTCAGTTTATTAGTTTGTCCAGAGTAATCCCGAAGAATTTTATTGTACTGCTAAAATGAAGTTTCCATGAAAAGGTTTACAAAACATGAAATAAAGTTTACTTTTTTTCCCGAATTGATTAATATAATGCGTTTACTCACTGACTAGTAAATGCTTGTCTTACATAACAGTCAATCATGAGGGGAAGTCTTATATTGCAGTCGGAAACGAATGTGTAGGATTGAAGGAACTCTTGTTTAGTTAGCAGAAGTGAATGAAAATTGAAAATTATCATCTTGGTTCCAGTCACTGAAGGAGACTTCAATGTACATAGTTCTATATCAGTTGCTAACAACTGTCTAACAAACTGTTTATTTTACACGAAAATGATCCTTATTGTCAAATGTAAAAGAGGCTTGAGGATAACGGCAGTAAATATGTAGAAGCATTGTTCTTGGGCGTTATTTCGTGTAATTTATTAAGTAGCTGGCAACGTTGCGGAAGAATGTTCTTTCTTTCTTATTCAGGGTAGAAGAGAGGGCATACTGGAGAGCGAGGCACAATATTCTTCGGAAACTTTGCTGCTTGTCTACCAAACATAATGAAGTGACCTTCCAAAGGACAGAAAAATTCAGAACATAGACTTTTGGGGTGTACAGCTACTGTTAGAACATTCCTGTATTATGGCATAGTTTCTGAATTTAACAGAACAACAATTAAACCGTTCCTTGTAGGCAGTGCTGAAACGTGGTTATTTTTGTTACTATGAAGTGTCAACAACTGCGCAGTACTAAATACCACAAAACGTATTTAAACAATGGAGCTGCTTATTCACCAAATTTAGGCTACGAATAATCATTTTTGTTATTATTGTTGAATGCCTATTCTACTGTATAGAATGTGTTGAACCCTTTTACAACTGACCAAGAAAAGAGAGAGACATTAGAGAGAGCAGAAAGAAAAGAAACAGGAAGTAATGGGAAAAGTGAGAAACAATTTCGAGGTTAGGAGAAAGGCAGCATGGCGTTCGTAGAAGATTCTGTTAGGAATGGCAGAGAATGGAGGCGCCATAATTGAGAGAATTAGTATCTTCAAAAAAAAGCGCATCGGAATTTTCATTTGTGGTTAATATTGAAATGCCTAAGCTGCAAATTTAATTTTCAGTCCTTATAACACGGGGATTTAAATGAATTTAAACAGATATGTATGCATAAGGAACATGCACTAACTGCTTGTAACTTGGTAACTACCTCAGCTCTTGCTCTAAGGCAAAGGTAAATAAAGAATCCTGTCATGTTAGAGCCAGTCGCATTATCTTTTGGCAGTTACTGTATTTAGAATGAAGTCCAGTGAAAAGAATGGAAATCCCTTAAGGTTTTGTTGTCGTGTTTGATGTTGCCTTGTTAGTAATTTATATTGCAGGATGTACACTATTGAATGATAATTTGAATTACATATCGGATCAAGAACACACTTGACCATTTTCTTAGCAGTCGTCAGCACACAACGCAGAATTTCGGTTAGGTCCTGCCTACGAATCAGCTTCACTCTGCTTATGAACGAGATTTTCAGGGAGGACCTGTGGTGACCAGCCACCGAAAATTACAGCTATTCTGTTAGCACTTGATCATAAATAAATTTCCGCGAAATCTAGTAAGTAGAATCTGAAGGAAAGTTTCTAGAGTGGTATGGCTTTAAGATGTTCATTATGAGGATTCTTTAGATTTCTTCGTCTATCTAAATTTACATACGTATACACACACATGTGTGTGTGTGTGTGTAATTACTTCTGGCTGTATCTAGTGTACTTGGACTGACTTCAAGAGTACGTTCTTCAGTCAAAATAAATAAGGAGTTTAACAAAAACAGTTGTCTGGAAATGAGAATTTTTTACCTTAATTGGAAAATTAGTTAAAGAATAATGTATTAATGTGTAATAAATTACTTACAGCTGACATAATACATTTAAAGTAAACATTTCAAATTTAATAACTGTTCAATTGGTAGTTCTTATTAGTTCACAGTTCATAACAGACGCTATTAATATCCTTCATCTTAATCAATGCACGCTTCAACACGTGTCAGCATGGACTCTCTCACTATTTCCGAAGTCCCGGAGAGGTTGCAAATGGTTTGGCGGGAATTAAAATATGTTGGGGAAGTGTGGCTTCGTTTTTAATTGGAGCCGAATAAACCAGGGATTTTAGGTCGCCACGAATAGAAATTTGAGGGAAAGAGGTCGGGAGAACCTGGAGGCTGTACATCGAGTACTAAAAGTTTGCTGTCATATGTTGAAATGGACCATTTTTCGTTGTATTGTCTCAAAAAAAACACTGCATTTTTAGTAATTACTCCAAACTTACTGCATGGTGCAGAGTCCTTCTTGAGAAGCTAACTGGTTTGCAGCTAGTCAAGAAATTCCCCGCATATCACGGAACCCGAAGGTTCATTACCGCATTCACAAGTACCCGCCACCCGTCTCTATTCCGAACCAGATCAATCCAGTTCATGCCCATCCACTTCATGAAGACCTATCTTAATATTATCCTCCAATCTACGCCTGGATCTTGCGAGTTGTCTCTTTCCGTCAGATTTCCAACCCAAACTCCGTATGCACCTCTCCTCACCCACATATTCGCCACACTCTCCACCCATCTTATTCGTCTCGATTTGATCACCCGAATAATATTGGGTGAGGAGTAATGATTATTCAGCTCCTCGTTATGTAGTGTTCTCCACTCACCTGTTACCTCCTCCCTCTTAGGCCCAAATATCCTCCTCAGCAAGCTATTGCCAAACAACCTCAGCCTAAGTTCCTCCCTCAATATGAGCGACCAAGTCTCACACCCATAAAAACAATAAGAAAAATTATAGTTCTATATATCTTAATCTTTATATTTTTGGAAAGCGAACTGGAAGACAAGATTCTGCACCGAATGATAGCGAGCAAACTCTTGATTTCATTCTGTTCTTAATTTCTCCTTGAATATAATTTTGATTCTATATTGTTGTTCCAAAACATATGAACTGTTCCACCCTTTGAAAGGAAATATTATCTTTCTTTATTCTGTGACTTCGTTCTGCATTCTGTTCACGAGACATGATCCTATACTTTGTTCCATCAGCATTTACTTCTAATTCAATCTCCTTACTAGCATCTACTAAAGCTTTTGTGTCTTCCTTTATAGCATACAAGCTTCCAACCAAAATAGTAATATTATAAGCGTATACCACAACCGGTAGTTGCCATTTAATTTGAAGCCATCCTGGTTTAACTGAACCTTATTAATAGCTTGCTCTAAATGAAAGTCGAAAAGCAAGAACGATAATCTTCTCCTTGTTTCACACCATTCTTAATATGAAATATGTCAGACAAAATTTTACCTACCCGAACTCTGTTATAGGTTTCATTCAGACACATTTTTGTAAGCTTTACCAGCTTCATGCGGATACCAAACTCAATAGGAATATTATATAAGACCTCCCTCCTAACTGAATCATAAGCCCTCGTGAATTCTATAAACAGCTGTTGTCCTGCTTCGTTTTATTCCCATTTTTTCTCAAGTGTTTAACGAATGCAGAATATATGATCAGTAGCTGACCTGTTGTGTCCAATCCACATTGATGACCACAAATAATTTTTTTTGTTTATGTATTTAGACTTGAGAGCAGGTTGTTGAATAAATTTTTATACGTGTTTGGCAAAAGTGATATGCCCCTGTAATTACTACAGTATGTTTTATAACCCTTCTTATAAATAGGTACTATGATCGACTCCTTCCATTCCTCAGGTCATTCCTCCGTATTCCAAAAACAATTAATAAATTTATGGATCTCAGAGCGAATTTTTCTACTCCCTGATTCAACTGATTCTGCTGGAAATTGATCAGTAACTGGCGACATGAGACTATTTAGCTTTTAAATAGCCATCTCAAACTCAAAGGCACTCGGCTTATATACTAGTGATTTTGCTGTATTTATTTCTACCTGCCTAACAACTTCAACCCCATTATAATTCAATGGCTGATAGAAGTGGTTCCTCAACTCAGCCAAAATACTTTTGGGGTGTTTAAACAAATCACTCTTCTTATCTTTTACTACATTTGTTCCAGACTGATAACGCTTATTAAATTCACTTATTACACTATACCAGTCTCTGATAGTTTTTATCTTACTGTGAGTTTCAAGTTAATCAATTTTAGTTTCCAGATATTCCTTCTTTTTGATCTTGAAATGTCTACCAGCTTCCCATCTTATATTGTTTAGAGTCTCTTTATTGCTTTGGTTTGGATCCTGAAATCACTGTATTTTGGGATGCTTATTTTTATCTTAAAATCATAAACACTCTTCATCAAACAATGTTTTTTGCTGCCTCAATTCATACAGACCTAAACTCTCTTTAGCTGAAATTTGATAATCTTTTAGATATTTTACAAAACCCTATTGATTTCTTCGCTATCATTTAAATTCTGCAAATCAGCAAACCTGTTTGAAATCTTAATCTGATAACGTTTCCTAAACCCAATCCAAATTATCTTCCTGAGATTATATCTCTCCACATCAGACTTCTGTGTTTCGTGTTTAATTAATACCTGTATTTCCCTACATCTTTCAACCACTGAACAGTAATCAGTATCACAGACCGTTCCGCGAAAAATTTGTACAACGAGCACACTCGAATACCATCTCCTAACTATAATATGTGATTAATGTGGTTGTGAGCCTTGTCTTCATAGAGGTCCAGGTTTATTGATTAGTGTTTCGGTGTGGGAACATTGTGTTCTTAGCAACTGGGTTTTTATGTAGCAAAGTTTACTATTCTAAAAACCATAATCATTACTATCCTAATGCTGAATCTGATTCCAAATTGTTGGTATAAATATATCCTCTTTCTCCAAATTTGCATTAATATCTCCTAACAGAATTTTTATTTGGTAGTTGTAAAATGATAGAAAACCTGCTCCTATTTGTCATAAAATCTGTATTTTGAAGGTCGTATCTTCCCCTCTTTGTGTTTATGAACATTCAGTACTATAATAGTAACCCAGTAACGTCTTATAAATTTTAATGACATCCTATCACACACAAAATCTACTCTCATGAATGTTGGTACTATTCTGTGTTGTACAAAAAAACCTAGTTTCAAATTCACTTTATTAACCAACAAATGCACTTACATAAAATTTAATATAAAAACACTTAAAATCGCTCCGACATGCTTCGATCCTTAGACCATCCTCAGGGAGCTACGTTGTTCCTTGCTAAAGTTATTTTATAAACATTCGCAAATTAATTCCTTTATTTTAACAGGTTTTTGTGACAGCATGTCGTGTTGTGTAAGAGTACGTTGTTGAGTATGCGGTTGGCTAGCCAGCATTACACACCATATGCGGCAATAACACAAGTACAGTCTCGAGCTCCTGATGATGGGCATATAAGTGCCCGAAACATGTTGAGCAAATTATAAGTGCAATAAAGCATTCAGTAGCATCCAGTAGGTTTTGTTCTCTACACTTTGTTGATTGTTTGCGACTTCGTTATTCAGTGCACTATATACACGTGCCTGAGGAAGTGTCGTGTAGTATTGACACGGACGTACGTAACGTAACCTTAATCAAGTTCAGCTAACTTAAAAGCATTCAGTTCAAAGTAATAAAGTACACACAACTAAACATTTGTTATGCTAGCTTATTTAACTTCTATTCGTAAATACAATGAACATGGGGTTTAAATAAGTTGAATATTCTTCACCCAGTGCTGCCAACACTACTTTAAATCTTAAAAAGCTAAATATAAGATATATATATATGTGTATATATATATATAACGTTGCTAAAGTTTCTATGTAAATTCGAAGTGCAGAAGTGATGACACTGAAAATGTAAGATCACACAAATAATGTCAGTCGCCATGAGCATAATCCTGAGTGCAAAGGAATGGGTGTGGAAGATAAGGGAGCAGTGAAGTGCATGTGTAGTAAGCACTGAATTCTAATCCGGCAATTTATAGGGGTGGATAATTGCAGTAAGCAAGTTTCTAAATAAAACACGTAATAAAAGTTCATTACCCACAAAATAAATCTAAGACGCTGCGGTTTAATTTTGGTATTCGAGAATGTGCAAGTAACTTTGATGTCAGATATTGATAATTAATGGGTTTGATCTGACATCAACTTATATATATATATATATATATATATATATATTATATATATATGTGTGTGTGTGTGTGTGTGTGTCAAGTATTAACCAAAAAAAACTATAAAATTGTATTCAAGGTAGTCGTATACTACAGACTTTTCTTTTCGTCTCGGTTAATCCCATCAGTTCTTATCAGCCAGGAACAAAAATTTGTTCTTTCCAGATTCACCAATCATTGTAAGTCAAAAGTTACATTTACTTCCCCGGAGTCTGTTAAATTGATAGCAAGTTACTGAAATTTTACGAATCTGAATGACAGATTGATTCGAAGTTCGTTTGTAGGTTTTCACGAAGTGTTGAAGTGTTTATTTTTATTAATCATTATTATCATCATCATCATCACAATAACAATAATAATAATGTAGCTATCATGGAGTTGCGCCACTTGCTGACCCGTTCGGTTCTCACCCATCCAGAACTCTCTTAGGTGGTTTTTCTTTGTTTCCTTCTGTCTTTTGGAGTAAAAGATTTTATTATCCTGGGTACTGTTGGGTGCAAGGAATAGTGATACATAATACTATAGCCTCTCCTACCAAATAGTTACCAATACCATCTCGTGGTATACCCTTTTTTCCCACTGAGGCAATAACAAGCGGGTCAGAGCAGTATAAATTTTCCATCAAGAATGGAGGAATTGCCAACCCAAAGTATATATGTCAAGAGGCTAGAAATAGCAATCCTGCCTCTGGGCTTTCCATACTCTGAGCTCATGATTCATTCAGGGGAAATTCTAATTACTGGCAAGTTCACAAGAAGAAGCTTCGAATTTTTTGTTAATGAAAGAGAAATGTTTGGTACATTATTGGCTAGGTTGTCATGAATATGTATCATTACAATTTATTTATTTATTTAGAAGAATTAATAGTCAGTTAGTATGAAAATGAGTAGTAAGTTTATACGCTTTACATGTGGCTTTCTTCATATATTAATATATAATTAAATAGGTGACATTATTTTCCCCAATTCCCCGTCTTTCCATGAAGATAATTAAGCAACTGACTGCAATGAATGATAGTTTGTGCCACTGTACATTAATGTTTTCGAGATAGGATATTTTAAGCCTTGCAAAATATTAAACTCTGTTATTCTTGCACATAGGACAAGAGCGAAATAATCGTTATCATAAAGCAATCACTGAACAAGTCTATATACTCTAACTAACATACCACAAAATAACCAAGTGCTGATGTTTATTGGACCGTACAACATTGTGATAACTGAATAATAAAAAACCAACTAGATGCCAGTTATTAATTTTTTGTACTTCTTATAGTTTCAATATATTTCGGACACTACTATGCCCATCATCAGGAGTTCGCAGCCCGGGCACTACCGCAACTAACCTCCAACCTACAGCAAACCAAGAACAAAACAACCAATGTGGTAATCAAAATCATATTCGCGAGCTCCTGATGATGAGTATAGTAGTGTCCGAAACATGTTGAGCCTATAAGAAGTACAATAAAATAATAACTGGCATCTAGTTGGTTTTTTTATTCTTCAGTTAGCCAAGTGTTATCTGTCTATCCCAATCGGTTCGTCAAACTTATGTATCGCAGGAAAAATATTACAACATAAAATATGTTTTCTTGGAGAGATAACCTCGATAAAATATATCAATTTTTATATTTCACAAATTTGGGAAGGATGTCTAAGAATTCAACTTCGAAAACTGTTCTCGAAAAGTTCTACGCGTGACAAAATTGTAGAGCGAAAAATCAAATATTCTTGTGTTGGACGAAAGCACAGTGACCAACACTAACACACAGTGCCAGGATTTAAACAGAATTTGCCCGAGGAGCAGGTTGTCTGCAGCTTCTCTTGATAAACCAACTGTTTCCTGTATCAACGGAACAAATCGCGAAAGGAAGTGAGATCTAGTTAATGAGCAGGACATCCATACCAACCTCCAAGGGGTCCGTAACCGTTCTATCTTCCCTCCGTGTCAAGGGTACACTGTCACTCCACATCAGACGTTACACTGTCATAGTAAACTGGATAAGGTTCATTCCAATACACCATGATCCAAGTGTGAACACTAAGTTATCTGGAGTTGGTAGGTTGAAGGCTATCGTAAAAAAATGAAACTTACTGTAGCACCGTGCATTTTTGTAGAATCACTAAAATGTATTAACCAACGAATTCACATATAATTTCACATAACACACTTTTAAAACACTTTAAAACACTCCGACATGTTTCGATCTTGTCAGATCATCATCAGGGAGCTTAGTTCCTTGCTAAAGTTATATTATAGTATTCACAACTCAATTGGTATTTGAAAACGCGGTGTTGTGGCAGCATATCATGTTGTGTAGGAATGTGTTGTGGAGCAATGGCTAGGTGTGCGTCTAAGA
>Ga0123352_10020560_pt1 | contig 10519 bp, 6 predicted proteins | sample TergutLab28metaG_FD_89700 | JGI IMG/M metagenome (GOLD analysis project Ga0123352, IMG submission 89700) | Labiotermes labralis P1 segment gut microbial communities from Petit-Saut dam, French Guiana - Lab288 P1 | ecosystem: Host-associated > Arthropoda: Insects > Digestive system > Gut ... | reverse complement strand
TTGGGGGATGTGGGGATATTTTTTCCTTTTAGTAAAAAGAATATACGTGAGTATAATAAATATTCTATGTGGGGGGGGGGGGGGGTCACCTTTGAACGATACGTATCAAAATTCACGCACTTAATGACGTTGGTTTATCAGATAGATTGTTTAGATCCTATAATGGCAGATGTTGGACAGTTTATCAGTAATAACCGGAGACAAACGCCGACGGATGCAGTCGTGGTCTACTTTAGAGCTTTATTATAGTGATAGCACTATGTGTGATCCGTGTTGCGTAGAGTCGTCACGTAACATACATATAATGGAAATTCGATTGATGATGTACAGGGGAAGAGTTCCAGCACAACAAATTTAGTCAAAATACAATTTTTTCATTATCAAGTCCGAATCCGAAACTTCCAGAATATTAAGTGTTAACTATAAACTTACACAGTAACGTAAATGACTGGTGAGAAGCACTCAAAGTGTCGTTTCAAAACTATAGTCGGGTCAAAGAAAGAATGAACACGGCTGTTATGAGTTCAAAATGGCAGCCTTCTCCCCCCCCCCCTCCCGTACCTTGTACGTCGTCCTTCCTTCGGTATCAGTAACAAACCAAGAGCTCAAAGTGAGAGTGCATATCGGTGTAACGAAAGTCACAGCAGCGGAAGAAACTAGGGGAAAGAAGGAAAGCATGCAGAAGGGAGGCTGCTGACAGATGGGAGGGGGAAATCCGTGTTCATTCTTTTCCTGCCCCATCTTCATATTATTCTTGAGGCGATCACTTTCACACAGTAGCCTAAAATGTTCTCATGAATAAACGTATTGGAAACATGCCTACAAAGGCTTAGGCATATTTATTTATATTACGCCAAGTATGTACTTAGATCAGTCTCATAATAAAAATATACATAAACAGAATGTAAGGGATCCGAACCTTCCTCAGCGGTTTACGATTAAATACAGAAAGGCCAACACCTGTTCAACAGTCCAGGAGATGTTATGAAATGAACTTAGTCCATTGACTGAAGCGCACAACTAATTTGCATAATACGGCGAGAACGTATCCTACGACAACTCCAACGCCGGCCAGCACTGCGTACGTGACAAATGTGCAACAGGACTGAAGTTACGCTTCCTGCAAGAAATACCGGATAGCGCGAAGTTTGTTTCAATCAACGCACATTAATATAATAACATGTCGCATTTGTACTGTACTTCTTATATTACTGTTGCCTCAAGAAAAACAGAGCAAAATTTCAGACAAACTGATGTGTTTCAGAGAATTAATGACGACGACGACGACGATGATGATGATGATGATGATTAGTAATAATAATAAAACTTATAATACAAATTCAGCGCATGTGGAATGTGAAAGCGAAAGAGACACCAGTAATATGGGGCAACTGGAACCAGTTCAAATCATTCAGACAATACCTGAGCAACATACCGGGAAAGCGTAAAACTAAGCAGCTACAAAAAAAACTGCCATGTTGGGCATTGCACATACTGCGGAAAGCAGACCTACTAATGTAAACGTACAAAACACATTTCAAGGGCCAAATAACATTACAAGTAGCACCAACAGTAAATACAGAACAGCTGCAACACTACATATTCTAGAAACATGGTTTGTTGCAGGTATATAATTGTAAACACTCTGTATAAAGATGACAACAAAACATAACAATGAAGTATTAATGTAAGGGTACAAAACACATAACATAGGAAATAACAATGCATGTAGCGTAAACTGTAAATATAGAACAGCTGCAACACTACATACCCTACAAACATGGTTTCTTTCAGGTATATAATGGTCAATGTGGGCCGGGACAAAATCGTCGGCATAGCGACTCGATACGGGCTGGATGGTCGGAGGATCGAATCCCAGGGGGGGCGAGATTTGCCGCACCCGTCCAGACCGACCCTGGAGCCCCCCCACCCAGCCTCCTATACAAAGGGTACCTGGTTTTCCCGGGAGTTAAGAGGCCGGGGCGTGGTGTTGACCACCTAACCCCATTTAACGCCGAGGTTAAAAAAAGTGTAGAGCTATACCTCAATTTTAACTATTTTAACAAATGTAACTTCAGCAAGATCATACAGTGCGTTCCCTGCTGATGGTGATCACACCGAAACATGTTGCAGCTATTGCAGTTTTAATGTAAATGTTAATACTCATTTTAAAGTATTTCATTTGTGCATCAGTTGGTAATAAACGTTGATAGCAACAGCCTAGCTTAAATTTCCGGAGACTACAGTATTATAATATTAAGATGAAAGCAACAAGAAAAAGAGAAAATTGAGATTTTTGTGTTCTGTACTGTAAAGAACATTAATTAAACCAGTGCCTACAATACGGGGTCTGCTTGTAGTATTTTACCGGTCATCACAGGATACAAATGAAGCAAGTAACAACACATGCAATGTACGTATAAAAGTAACAATGAAGCGCGTTCTTGCAACTATTGTTGCAGTAGAAGAGCAACAAGTACTACATATTCTGATTGTGTGTTGGCACCCTTAGGTATCCAGCATGAAATGCGCATGCGCCATGTTGTCTATGGCCGGTAGGGCTCTACTGTATTTTCCGCAGTATCTCATAAATGGCGTGATTTTAGAAAAACTTTATTGAACATAAAATATGTGTTTTGACTTCCGCTACAAATTTCTCTGCAACAATTCCAATTCTAAGAAGAAATGAGCGAAATATGGTTAAAAAAAGTATATTGGTCTTCATGTTACGTACCCGTTATTCTTGTCCGATTCTAAAAAAAAACTCGAATTTTCTACACACATTTTCGAAAAATGCCCATACATAAAACATAATAAAAATCCGTCCAGTCGGAGCCGAGTTGTTCCGTGCGGACGGAAAATGACAAACCTAACGGCTGCTTTTCGTAATTTTGCGAACGCGGCTAAAAACCTACCAGAATTACAATCTCTGAGTTGTGGAGCTCTTCCTATTGGATCCCTTTCCACACCTCAACTTTCTAATAGTGGCAAAATCAATAGGGGAAGCACAGCCCTTCTTTGGGCAAATCGTACAATGGCATACATAACAGTGTCTGAACAGCGTCTTAAGGTAGAAGAGGTACTTTCTCTCAATGGTTTTAGTGTGCAACAAACTAAAAAGTAAGACAGAAACAAGAGAACTAATCAATATTTCACGTTTAAGGCTAAAACACAGAGCAAAGTTTAAATATGCATTATGACGAAAGAAGAACTGAATCTTTATTCTTGTGTATTGTTTGAATAGGAATGACTCTTCCGAAAAGACAGAGACTTCCGAAATTCTCGGTAAGACAAACATGGGTGGCTTCGCTTCTGCTTGTAAATAATGCCACAGACATTTTGAAGACATGTGCTGTTTTTGGTGAAACATTATTTTAAATATCTAACAACTGAGGTGCTTGGAATCTCATCCGTGGAAACTGGCTATTTTTGTGCGTGATTTTATCATTTGCAGTTAAGGTCTGAGGCAAAAAAACAAATTACATTCAGGAAGTAACAATCCACTTTGGATACTTCTGTTGTCCAATTTTCTATGTAGAATGCCAAAGATTACAGTGCACAGAAATAATCACACGATTTTTACCTGTTACTTTCTAAGGGTGTAAAACGAAGTTTGGAAGTATTTTGACAGAGACACGTGAAAAGAACGACGTAAACCTCCGACCGCACCTACTGGGATGCTCTTAAAGTTATAGGAAATTACTGGAAAGACGTCAACACAACACATTCCACGAGCTCCGGATGTTCTACAGCCTTCAAAACATTAATCTTTTAATTCTTAAACCTTTTAACATCCTCATCACATCTCACGTGCTTAAGTGCTTCGATAATAGTAAAAAAGTTATATATTTTAGAACACTCAAAACTATGTTTTTACATGTGAATATCTGGTCAAAATTCTAACTAATTAAATATTTTAATACACAACAGTGCAGAGACATAAAATGTTACTATAATAAATGGTGGATTCTGCGTAAAAACTGTGACCTGAGAATCAATAAGTGCTTGTGTCATGTTGATGTGTTACAAAACACATCCCAGAACTCCCTGAAAATGGCGCAGACTTAGGCCGAAAGCCGTCGGAGTCACAGTTAAAAAGTGATCACGTTGCAAACGTGTCCATTAACTGCTGGTAAACAAATAAGTGACGAAGACCTAAGTGTCTGAGGACAAAGTGGTGTAGAAAGTAAATGGATCTGCGAGAGAGAAAGCAGTATTACACACAGCTTAATAAAATGTATAATGAGCAGTTTCAAAGTTTATAATTCTACTCTTTATCAAATTCACACCCCCAGATTCATTCATAAAATCTCCTCTTTTGGGGTTTCGTCCATTATCTATATTTTAAAAACCCACAATGATTCGGAAGCCAGCTCTACTTCCTTCTTTAGACAAAGGACCACCGAACCTTGCTGATCCCTTAGAATGCGTTATTCCCTGTCACTCGGCGACGTTTCGGAAATTGGCTCTGCTTCCGTCTTCAGGCAAGGAAGCACCTGACCTAGTAGACTCCTTAGAATGTGTCACTGGGCTACGTTTCGGAAGCCGGTTCTGCTTCCGTCTGCTGCCAGAAAACACCCAACTTACTGGTCCCTTTATATCGAGCTATTCTCAGTCACTGAATACCGCAGAAACACTCCGTTTGTTAAGATATGCGCCTGAGAACAGATCGCGTCCATGGATAGTAAGAGGAAAGCAGCTACAGAAAAATTAAAACCCACAAGACTAAAAATGTGATGTCTAAAACTCATCACAAATTAAAAACAGAGACTGAGAATAGATCAATCTAAGGGGTCGACCAGGGTAGGTGCTTTTTTCCTGAAGATGGAAGCACAACCGGCCTCCGAAACGTTGTCTTTTTAAATTTAGGTGAGGGAAAAAGAAAAAAAAAAGGCAGATAGGGTCAGTGAGTCATACGTGGTCTGTCCCCAAAGTAATGAGAATGATTTTTTTTGCGCAGCGCATAAGGGCCAGGAAAGGAAAGTGGGGGTCGAGGCAGGTGGAGAGGGAATCCAGGTATAAAGTTTGACCTTCCTCAGTTGAGTCCGCACCTTTGTAGCAGTCGGTGCATTAGCAAAATGCATAGTAGTTTTTGTGTCTTGTCACAGGCGAAAATGCAGAGGAGTCTGGAGCAGCGTTACGCGATTAAGTTCTGTGCAAAACTCGGAAAATCTGGTTCCGAAACGTTGCAGTTGTTGAGGACAGCTTATGGGGATGCTGTTTTGTCTTCATCCCAAGTCTTCGGGTGGCACAAGGCGTTCAAGAACGGAAGGGAGAGCAATGAGGACGATCAGTGCGCAGGGCGTCCTTCAACTTCAAGAAATGAGAACAATGTGGCTCGTGTGAAGGCTGTTCTGGATAGGGACCGACGCTTGAATATGCAGTTAATCGCAGACGACGTAGGACTACCAAAAACGGATGTCCACCGAATCATTACGGAAGATCTGCACATGAGAAAAATTTGTGCGAAACTGGTCCCGATGAATTTGTCTGATGTGTAGGAATTTTTGGTTCAAAATAATATCGTAACACTTCCCCACCCACCGTACAGCCCTGACTTGGCTCCGTGCGATTTCTTTTAATTCCCCAAGCTCAAAACCCACTCAAAGGACATAATTTTGGGACAGTTGAAAATGTCCAGGCAGCTGCGACGAGGGCTTTGAACATCATCTCAAGTGAAGACTTCCTCCACTACAATGAAGAGTGGCAGCAACGCTGGAATCGCTGTATTCGATCAAAAGGAGCCTATTTTGAAGGAAATAAACTGTAATTGCATGTATGTTTAATAAAATATTTTTTTTAATCATCCTCATTACTTTTGAGACAGACCGTCGTCAAAGCCCTATAGTGTTGCATTTAAAAAAAGTCTGCTCATCTGGGAAAGTGGCAGGGCTAAGCAATAATGTATAGCGATCAGGCAAATACTTCGTTTCGACAATGATAATAGGCGAACTATTATATACTGAAGTAACCTAATTAGGTACATACGATGACATGTCACGGAATCAGCTGTTAGTTCTTCTATTTATTTAAAATGCAAACTGTCAAACCTTTCGGAATTCTAAAATTCTCTGCGACCCTCAGGACCGGTTATGATTTCCAGCACGTATACACATAAACAAAAAGGCATTCATTCATTTATTCGTTCGTTCATTCATTCCGTAGTCCGTATTACACAGGTCCACAGCCCCTTCAAAGCGAGTTCTCCACATAGTGCGATCTACTGCTTCCTCCTTCAATTTACAGTAGCCTCTCCTTTACTTAAGGCATCCAGTAGCCACTTATGTCTTCCTCCTCGTCCTCCCGCCACTTCCATCCATCCCTCCATCTTTCCTTCAATTACGTGTTATAGAAGGCAGTTTCTACGCACTATATGACCAACCCAGTTAGCCGTCGTCCTATTTACGGTACGCAGGATATTTCTCTCCTCTTTGACTCTATGTAAAGTTCTTCATTTCTCGCATGATCTGTCCAACGGTCTTCTCCAACCTTCTACAGCACCACATTTCAAAAGTTTCAAGTTATTTCTGATCTACTTTCTACGGGGCTCAGTTATATTTTTCAGCGTCTATACACACAAACAGAGAAACACTAGGGTTCATTGTTAGTTTCCAGCACCTATACACACACTCAGACAGAGCGACAGCGTCCACCACGCTCTGTGCGGGCCAGGCTGCTTCTATACCATAAGTCAAGTCCCGGACGCGGTAATGACGGAAAGGTCATCTACCAGCCAACTTACACCAGGATCCTCGTTTCATTTTAGGTTTTTCATTTTCTTTTCCCCACTAAAATGTTGAAAATCAAGAACACAGCCACTCGCTTGATACTGCTGACGTCCTGTTGACTGTAAATGCCACTCGCACATAAGCAAGAAAGATATTACCAACTGCGCACTTAACCTGCAACTAAAATAATTCTGTATCATTCTAGGTGATTCAATATATTTAATTTCATGGATCCCTGCATATCAATGAGGACAACTACTAGACAGACTCGTGTTTTGCATTAGAAAGAGAGGAAAGTTAAAGTTATTTAGGGAAATAATCTTTCCTTAATATGAGGATTATACGAAGCACAAAAGTCTAAATACATCATACGAAATAATGCAGTTCGGTAATGTTAAAGCTGGTGATACAGAATTAACGGTTGAAAGATTTAGAGTGAGATCGTTGAAATTCTCGTTCCACTAGTGGTATCAGGTACTGAGAGTAACTCTTATCGTCTCCCTGGTGTGGGAGATAAGGTTGTGACATTCAACACTGTTTATAAAGTAAGGCGAATCTGCTGCATAGAGACCCGTGTGTCCATGCTACAAGATATTGACCAGTTCAGTCTAGGAAAGTGAACATTTTATTTTAAAACATATATCTCGCTGCGTGACGTTGAGAGTTGATACCCGTATCAGAGTAAGGTAAAAGGAAAAGCGATCCCGTTACAGGACCGGTGTGGCCCAGAGGGTGGGTAGAGGTATAGCTCTACTCTTCCATGACCGCGACACTAGAAGGGAGTGAGTGGTCAGCAGCACGCCCCGGCCGCACTTTACCCCCGGGAAAGACGCGGTACCCATTTTACATAAGGTTGGGCGGGCCCCAGGGCCGGTCGGGACGGGCGGAAAATCTCATCCCCACCGGTATTCGATCCCGGACCGTCCGGCCCGTAGTCAGTCGCTATATCGACTGAGCTACCGGGCCCACACTCGTATCAGAGTTATCTCACGAAATCTAGAAACAAAGCCAGACAATATAGGCTATACACTACACACTAATTTGAGTAAATAAACTATGGGATATAAACAAATCTTAATCTTCGCACGTTGATTGGTTTTGAAAGTCACAGACCGAACTTACGATCAAACCTGCTTTTCGTATCCGAGACAGACAGACAGACATGTTCTGTCCTGTTCTGCAGTATCGAATTAAAAACCGGCCATTCCTGTTAATATTCATTTGTGGAAGGTTATAATTTTAACTTGAAAGGCCGTGGTGTGGCAAAAAGATTGCAATCAGCATGCACGACGATTTAGAAAAATTCTTCAACTGACCACAAACATCTAAATTTTAGAATGGGTTTTTAACAGTCGATCTGAGGACACAAAACAGAGTTCATTTGTCAGGGTCCACGTTTTATTTTTATGTTCAGTAGATACAGTGGGACTTTTTCGTATATCCTGACATGTCCATAGTTCAGAAATCGGACAGTAAAACCTGAATATATGTTGACTTTGTAACAATTTGTTGACCCTGCGTATTGTGGATTAGAGAAAACGATTCTTTCGACAGTGAAAACTAAGACATATATTCTGAGCCAACAGTCGGATAGAGTAATCTAAATTGTTGCCTACTAAAAATGCAGGAACTTAATTAGATTAATACTAACAAATACTGACATCTGATACATACCCTAACACTATTCCGTTAACTTATCAGTCTGTTAACGAAGAAAAAAAAAAGCGGACTAACGTTCTACACGCCAAGAATTCGGATACCACAAACTGGTCTTGGTAGAGTCCATTTTGACAAGATAAAAGCTCAGAGACTCAGCACACTGAGCGCCTCTTGTGGAAAACGAATCCCCATTGTCATGAACATCAAGTCTTCTGGGTTGTGAAACGGTGTCGTTCAGTACAACAGTTACTGACGTTTCGAAAGGTAGTGCCTTCGAAGCGTCAGTAACTGTTCACCCCACGACGCAGTATTTGATAGCAGCACAGCTGAAACTAACACTGCTGGGAGAAACTCAAAATTCGCATCCATTATGACATTCATAAGACTTTCCCTTAGATCCCTATTTTAGGCCATATGAATATAATCCACGTTTTCAGATCTCACAGTGTATGAAACACTTTAATACAAAAACATTCACCTTCAAATGGTTGTTTGGCGTTATCTATACCTTAAGATTTCCTGACGAAAATTTTGTAAGCATTCTTTTCTTCTATCTTGTGCGTTTTATTTGTGCCCCTTAACTCATCCTCCCCCACGTGATCTTCGATTAACATTTTTGGGGATTATGCGGTAAAGTAAAATCCTATATCCTGTACCATTTCCTGTGAATCTGTGACAAACAATTTTTTCTGCAAAGTGAAATAATGGAAGCACGCTGGAATGTGATAATCGTGACCCTCCCTGGGTAAAGTTAGCAGCACGTTGTCGCTATTAACAACAAGTGGAAAGCTTCTAATTTTAATGCAATCCGCTCGGTTTGCAGTGTTAATGGATTCACTATTAGGCCAGCACTCCAGTCTCGCAAGCTATTTACCCGTCACTGTAATGGCTTGTACAGTGAAGGATGGACATTGTGTAAAACACATGTCAACTACTTGAATTGTAAAACAAACAGCACACGAGAGGTTTACTAACACCAGTAAAACGTTTCCTGGTGTAATGATTGACAATATACAAAAAATTCTCTTCGAATATCAGGAGATGAAATTGACTTAACGGGATGGATTTTGCTGCCACTGACTTATCTTATCTAAGTTTTACACATGTCGAATGTCACATTTGACAAGGATACTGTTGACTTATCCATTACATGCTCACTTCCTCTGACTGACAGTTGCAGTTCTGTGTAACAGTCATGTATTATATTCTTCTTATCGTACCGTACAAGCATACACATTGCTACGCTGTTTAACATTATACAGCTTCGTGCAACTATATTGCATTCACAAAATTCAATACCTGATTGGTGCACTATACTATTTATCGTTGGCTGATTCTCTGACATGTTGCAGTCTGACTTAATAGGCCATCCTCAGCGAGTTCTCTATGACACATACAGCGTTCGCTTCAACTTCTTCTTCTTCTTCTTCTTCTTCTATTGACTCTACAACCCTGGGTGGGTCTTGGTTGTTCGACAATTCTATTCCACACTTGTCTATCCTCAGTCTTCACCTTCCAGCCAGTAATTTTCATCCTCCTGAGATCTTCTTCCACCTGGTCCATCCACCTTAACCTGGGTCTCCCTACTGGTCTTATTTTATATGGCTTCCATTCCGTTATTTTTCTAGTAGTTCTCGTATTCTCCATTCTCATTACATGGGCTACCCATCTCAATCTTTGTGATTTTATAAATTTTATTATATCCTCTTGTTTCATCCTGTCTCAACTCATCATTTGTTTCAATTCCCCATGTTCCATCTGGATTTTGCGTTGTCCCATAGATCTTTCTTAATATTTTTCTTTCAAAAAATTCACTTCAACTTATCTATTTGAATTATTTATGTGTGTACCGTGCATCTTGTACGGTTTATTATCCATAACAACAAACGTATAACACATTTATATTAACAATAATTTATATAGTGTAAGTACTCTCACATGTACTCCTCACCCAATATTGTGCGGGTGATAAAATCGAGAAGAATGAGATGGGCTGGGCATGTGGCGCGTATGGGTGAGGAGAGAGGGTTGTATAGGGTCTTGGTGGGGAAACCGGAGGGAAAGAGACCACTGGGGAGACCTAGGTGTAGATGGGTGGATAATATTAGGACGGATCTCCAGGAGGTGGGATG
>Ga0123352_10020559_pt1 | contig 10520 bp, 11 predicted proteins | sample TergutLab28metaG_FD_89700 | JGI IMG/M metagenome (GOLD analysis project Ga0123352, IMG submission 89700) | Labiotermes labralis P1 segment gut microbial communities from Petit-Saut dam, French Guiana - Lab288 P1 | ecosystem: Host-associated > Arthropoda: Insects > Digestive system > Gut ... | reverse complement strand
CGAATTTTCCAAACTAAGCAAAACCACCATCACCACCCTCCGCTACTACGACGAAATCGGCCTCTTAAAACCCGAAGCAACCGACCCCTTCACCAACTACCGCCTCTACACCAGCGCTCAACTCGTAGAACTCCACCGCATCCAAGCCCTCCGCCAAATCGGCCTATCCCTCGAAGACGTCCGCCAAATCCTGTCCGGACAGGATCAAAGACCCATCCTGCAACACCGCAAAACCGAACTCCTCTCCAACCTCGCCGAAGCCCAAAGCCAACTCTCCCGAATTGAATTTATCCTACAAGGAGAACCCTCCATGAACTACTCCGCAACCATCAAAGACCTGCCGTCCTGCACCGTCTACTCCAAAAAAATCAACATCCCCACCTACGACGCCTCAAGATACCACGCCTATTTCAACCTCATCCCCGAAATCGGCGCCACCATCGCCGCCAAATACCCCGACCTCAAATGCGCCACCCCCGAATACTGCTTCATCTCCTACCCAGACGGCGAATACACCGAAGAAACCGTCATCCACATCGAATTCTGCGAAGCCGTAGACAAACCCTACCCCGATTTTGACGACATCACCTTCAAACAAATCCCCGCCTGCACTGTCGTCTCCGTCATGCACAAAGGCCCCTACACCGACCTCCCCAAAGCCTACGCCTTCGCCTGCAAATGGATCGAAGAAAACGGCTACACCATCGCCGACAGCCCCAGAGAAAACTACATCGACGGCATCTGGAACCAAGAGAGCGAAGCCAACTGGCTCACCGAACTCCAAATCCCGATCACAAAAGCCTAACAAAAAAGAGCCCCCCCACCGGGTGGCTCTTTTCCTATATCTCAACCCATACCAACAAGCCCCGCTACGACAAACCCCGTTCCGATTAAAACCACCACAACTTGCCATAGCCTAATAAACGGACTGTCTATAAAAAATACTCTCTTCGGATTATTCGGGTGATACATGATTTTGACAACATCACCTTCCTCATATATCTGAAAGCTCGCAAAAGTTGTCCCCTCCAAGAGAACGCGCTCTTCATAAAAAACACCATCCACCTGATAATGTACGACGGGACACCAATACCTCCATCGCAACAGCAGTAGCCGCTCATCAATTCTCACAACACTGGCCTGCGTGACCACCCCATACATCTGAGCACGCATTCTTTGCACGAACAAATAAGTAGGCCAAGTAATCAACAAAAGCCCCAGACCAAAATCAGCAGAATCCATCTCACTCACCCCCAAAACCCAAACTCTCCCAATTCCAAAAGCATACCACACCCCCACCCAATCCACCAGACTTGACAAACCCCAAATTCCTGCTATAATAGTCCATGCTCTAGTCCTTGACCTTCTCCATTGCGAGTGGGTCTTCGCTCGCAATGGAAGCGCAGCCACCGCTAGAGCGAGCAGCGCGGGAGTGACTCAGTGGTAGAGTGTCACCTTGCCAAGGTGAAAGTCGCGAGTTCGAATCTCGTCTCCCGCTCCAAAGAAAAGTGTCGCATTCGCGGCACTTTTTCTGTTATAATCACAGTATAGGGAAACACCCTCCCGTTCGGCTTACACAATTTGCTATACCGCGCACAAAACCGAATACGCGCTGTCCTCACAGGGGCGGCCATTCGCCCCCACATACACCCCAATCATCCATCTTAACGGAGGTACACCCCATGACCCACCTAGTCATCACCATCAGCCGCCAATACGGCAGCGGAGGCCGCGAAATCGGCGCATCCGTCGCCGAGCGTCTCAGCATCTCCTGTTACGACAAAACCCTCCTCCAACTCGCCGCCGAACAGAGCGGCCTCTCCCCCGAGTTCATCGAAAAAACCGAAGAACAAGCCGCCTCCAGCTTTCTCTTCAATCTCTCCGCCGCAACCGTCACAGGCAGCGGCAATTTCTTCTACCAATACAACGTCCCCGTGAGCGACCAAGCCTTCTTCGCCCAAACTTCCGTCATCCGTGGCCTCGCGGCCTCTGAATCCTGCGTCATCGTCGGCCGCTGCGCGAACTATATCCTGGGGACCCAAGCCCGCTGCCTCAAAGTCTTCCTCCACGCCCCCCTGGAAGCCCGAATCGCGCGGATCGCACAGAGTCAAGGCCTCTCCGAAAAAGAAGCCAAAGACCACATCCACCGCGTCGACAAAGGCCGCGCCAACTACTACCGCCACTACACCGGCGGCACCTGGGGCGAAACCGAAGCCTATGACCTTTGCATCAACACCCAAACCGCCAGCCCCAAAGGCGCCACCGCCGCGATCCTCGCCATGGCGGAACTCATGTAAACTACCCCAAAAAAAGCGGGCCCTCCCCTCCGGAGCGGCCCGCTTTTTCATATTTAGAGTTTGCTCACATATCAAAAACTTCAATCCTTTCCAATTTTTAGAGTTCACTCTTCATTTTTAATCGCATTTTCTTTTATATTAACCTGCGGCTCGCTGCGCTCGTTTCGCTGAGGCGACTTACTTTTTTTTGCTATCGCACAAAAAAAGTAAGCAAAAAATGCGCCCCGAGGGCTTCGCCCCCGGGATCCCCATTTAACTTTTGCTCTTGCGCATTGCAGTCATGTGGTTCCGCCTGCCGGCGGAAATTTATGTCGCTTTAGGGCATACACGTTCTTGTGCGGTGGGTGCGATCGAATGTGCGGTACGCGTTCCTAGGCGGACTCCCATCCGCCGGGCGAGGCGGAAGACATGCGTTGTGCTTCGCTATGCACTAAAGTCAAAAGGAAGAGATTTTCAAGAGAAACCATTCGGTTTCTCTTGAATCGCCTTTTTGCTTCTTTTTGGCGAAGCACTATAGTGCATGACATATCCGCTCTTTGGTTCCGCCGAAGGCGGAGCCTTAGAGCGGGTCGTCAGGTGAAAAGAAGGCCCACCCGGCAGGGCATTCAGCCTACAGGCCTGCAAGGCCTAACAAAAACATCAATAAAGACCCAAAAACCGGAACAGGACAAAAAGTCAAAGAATAAAGTAACTACACAGTAAAAACAGGCGGTGGCAATATGATACTCTCAGCACTCGTGCTCCTCCTCATGGGCGGCGCCGTCCTAACCCTCAGACTCGGCGGCGACCTCGGCTCCTTCCCCCGCACCCTGAGCGCCGAAGAAGAAAAACACTACATCGACCTCTGGACCCTAGGCGACCTCGCCGCCCGCAACAAACTGATCGAGCACAACCTCCGCCTTGTCGCCCACATCATCAAAAAGTACTACCACAGTTCCGCCGACCAATCCGACCTCATCTCCATCGGCACCATCGGCCTCATCAAAGGCATCAGCACCTACAAACCCGACAAAGGCGTCAGGCTAGCGACCTACGCCTCCAGATGCGTCGAAAACGAAGTCCTGATGCACTTCCGCTCCCAAAAGAAAACCCAAGGCGACCTCAGTCTCTCCGAAGCCATCGACGGCGGCGACACCGGCAGCCTCAGCCTCATCGACGTCATCAGCGTCCCCGACGATATGCTCGAAAACATCAGCGCCCACGAGACATACATCCGCCTCCGCGAACTCGTCCAAGAGCGCCTCAACACCCGCGAAGCCGAGATCATCACCATGCGCTACGGCCTCGGCGGCACGCTCCCGCGCACCCAGCGCGAAGTCGCCACCGTCTGCGGCATCAGCCGCTCTTACGTCAGCCGCATCGAAAAGAGGGCCCTCAAAAAACTCGAAGACGCCCTCTCCGCCGAACTATTTGTTTAACGGATTCCAATCCCGCAAAACCGCCTTATCCGCCGCCACCCGATTGACAATCTCCATCCCCGACTGGCACCGATCAAAGGTCCCCGCCTCAATCTCAATCACAACCGCCTGCAGCAGCTTCTCATAATACGCCTCCGGCGTAATCTCCGTCGTCGTCTGATGAAAATGCCTCTGACTCTCCGCCGAAGCAATACTAGCGTACTCTTCTTTCACCTGATCAATCAACCCCTGCCGATCCATAAACCCAACCCCTTTCTAGCTATAGAATGCCCAAAATCACCAACCCCCATGCAGAAAACAAGGCAGAGGCGATCCAAACACGGATCGCCTCTGCCTTCTTGGCCTGTGGATAATGCTTGATTTGTAGAGCAAAATCTTACAGGAATATCGCAATCCCTATAAGTCACTTTCTTCCTGCAACCACATTGAATATAGTTCTGAGGCTACAGCAACTTGAAGTATTTGCCCTTCATCATATCCATTCTGCCGTGCTTGATTAAGTGCGAGAGAAACTCTAGGATGTTCTTTCAGTAAATCAGTATCTATCTCTCTATAGTGCTCACTTACAAAGCTCTCAAAACGTTTTCGCTCTTCATCATCATGGAATATTAAGAAAAGATGTATATGTATTTTAAACATTCCAAAATCATATGCTAAGCTTCCAGAGGTCAGTATTTTCAATAACTTACCTTCTAATTCCGAAAGTACATAATAATCATAGAAAAAACTAGAAAATATCATGAATCCACTTCTACGAGGATAAGGAAGATAGAGGCTTCCCCCATCAACACTCATTATGCCCGTCTCATAAATCGTAGTTCCAGCATATAGCAATTTTATCAAAGCAAACCTCATCTCCGGGCGCAAGTAGTACGCCCCTTGGGGCTCCCAACCACTTCTTAATTCATCAGCTTCTATCCTAAATTCGGGAAGTATCTTATGAAATGCAGGTTTAAGATTTCCAAAATCATGCTCCCACTGATCATACTCATCAAGCAAGATCAAATACCTATCAAAAATATTTGCATCTAATCCAAAGCGTCTTTTCCAAAGTGCTTCCACATGATGAATATCCGCACTACTATTTTTAGGAGTATTAGTATCTTGAACTCTTGTATAGATGTTATTCCCAAAGACTCCTTGATAATTTTCAGTCAGATAATATGGTGTGTGACGATCAAAGTGTATAATCAACACATCAACCTCAAAAATATCAAACTCTATTGTTTCCACGCTAACGGTAGGACGAATCCCACCCGCAAACTTTTTTTCACGCAAAAAATCAACAATATTTGCAGTGCTTTTACGATTCCGGTCAGAATTTATTCCACATATTGAAAAGTCTTGCCCCTCATCCACGCCAATAATAATATAGCCATCACGGCTCTCCAAGTTATTTGCCATGCAAATAATATCATGGAGCAAATCTGCTTTTTTGCTGTGCGTATACCATTCACGCTTAAAATCCCAATAGCCACCTTCTTGTTTAAGATGGATTAATTTTAATATAAGCTCTTTTTCAACCAATGTTATCCCACCGCCCTTTCTATAATAGCACTCGCAATCACCTTAGCCCCAACTACAACCACACCCCCCTACCCCAAAATAAACCGCCGCACCCGCCCCTCCTCCGCCCCCGGATTGAGCGCCAACACCCGCTCCGTGATCGCCTGTATGGCATCCGCCGCAGAAATCTCCTCCGCCCGACAAAACATCTCCTCACCCCAAAACTGCTCCGTCGTACAAAACACCGTAGCCGGCATCCCATGCGGCACCCCCATCTGCGACAGCCTCTGCTGCTCCCCGCATATGGTAAGATACAATTTCATCTGTAGTTCCGTCAAAGCCCGATCAAACTTCGACTTCTCCTCCCGCGAAAACCCCGCCAGCCGCTTAATCTCATCCACCGGCAAACGCCCATGCTTGGAGACAACCTCATAAATCCGCTTCGCCACCTGACTGACAGACCCCTCAAAATACGCGTCCTCAAACGAGAACCCCTCCCGCCGCGCCGCCAAAAAATAAGGATACCATTCCCGCGTAATATACCCGCCCTTGCGAAAAAACACCTTCGCATACGCAATATCCCGCCGCTCTTCCAACACCCGCATCCGCCAAGCCCACGGATCCGTATCAATATCCCCCGTATGCCACCGAATCGGACTATCCGCCGGCTCTTCATTCCAATCAAAGGGAATCAACCCAAATACCCCCTCATGATTCCCCCCAAACACAGAAAACCCCGCATCCAATAACGCGGCACAAAAATCCCCATAATTCCGAATCATCCAATCCAACCCCTTCTCGATACCATACTTCCGAGCATGACCAGTTACGCTGTCAGTTGCCCCATCCGTCATTGCGGGCTTGACCCGCAATCTCTTCTTAATTGCCGTAGATTGCGGGTCAAGCCCGCAATGACAAAACTTGCCCTCTCCCTAAATTCCCACAGCACCAGCCCCTACTCCCGCTCCCAAACCACCACCCGCACCCGATCCCCCGGCCCCTTCCCAATCTTCTCCCGAATCTCCTTCAACACCCCGATGATATAACAAATCGACCCATCCGGATTCCTCACACCCATATTCACCACGCTCCCCGCATACGGCACCCCATCAAAAGTGGCGCACACCTTCACCCGCCCCTTCCCAAACTCCGCCCGCACATCATAGGGAAAGGGCACATACGCCCCACCCTTGCCAATCTCAGACGCCATAATCACCGCGTCATATTCATACCGCTTCTCATTCATCTCTTCTCCCTCACCAATTCGGCCCCAAAAGCTCCGTCACCACAGCCCCCAAGTCAATCCCCATATACCAACCAAACTCCTCCAAAACCGCGCGATCTTCGCTATGGAAGAGGTCCAGATAAAACACCATCTCCAGCCGAACCACGTCGCCCGTCCCATAGACCTCCTGCCCCAAATACACAAACACCCGCGTAAGCCCCGCCGCCGTCTGCTCCACAACCGCCAAAGCCGCAATATCCCGACTCTCATTCGTCCGCAGCGCGCTAAACGTCAGCCACGAATCCGGCAAGAAATACTCCACCCGATCCCGCTCCACCGCCAGCAAAATCGCCTCCACCGCGTTCCGGTTGCCCAGCAAACTATAAAACATCTCAATCGCGTCCGCATCCACAAACAGATGATACGCCACACCGCTCACAAAACTCCGATCAATCACCGCCACCATATACTCACGCTCATCCCCATCCCCAAGCGCAACCATGCGCAGCAAGGAATCCTCCTCCAACGCGTGCCCAACCAGAATCAGCGTCTCCAGATCATAAGCAATCGCAATATCCAGCGGCTCCCCAGGGCTAACCCCCGGCCTCTGCACACCAAAAATCGCATCGAAATCAACGTTCATCAACAATTCCGCCAACGCATCCTCCGTCAAAGCGTTGCCCGGAACCGACACAAACGGAACCGGCTCCACCGTAAACCCAAACTCCGCCCGCATCTGGAGCGCCCCGGGTATCTCCAATTCAATCGACTGATAAAAACTATCCTCCACCCGCGCCGTCGCCATCACCACCCGCGCATGGGTCAGGTCCGCAGACGCCAACAAAGCCCCCACATCCCCGACAACGCCCCCCATCGGCGTCCCGCCCCCCGCGATCGAATGGTCCTCCTGCGGGATAAACTGCGCCAAAAGCGCCCCCATCTCAGCAGTCAGCCCCCGCACATCTTCCCCACTGACCGTCACAACAAACGCGTTCCCCTGCCGCGTCAAAAACGGCTCCACATTCATCCCGCCAAAGAAATCCGCCGGCGCAAACACCGTTTCCTCAAACGTCCCCCCGTAAGGGACAAGCAAATAGCCATACCCCTCCAGCAAATCTTCCAAATAGTCAGACAAGTCCAACCCAAACTGCGCAAAAATAGGCCGCAGCATAAAGTCCAGCAGAGACGTAAGCCCGACATACATCGCCCCATCCGCAAGCACCATGTCCAGATCAAACATCGGCGTCCCATCCGCCTGCCGATACAAATACCGCGCCTGCATCCTCTGGTCCGCATAAGAAACCGTACCTTCCACGGAAAAACGCAAGGGCATAAAATCCGCAAACTGAAAATCCGCACTCCCGAGCAAAGCCGGCTCCAACGAAAGCGTCACATTCCCGCGAAACCAATACTCCCGCAGCCCCGCCATCTCATGAAGCAAAGCCTCATACGCCTCCAAATCCGACGTCCCCCCGCACCCACCAAGCACCCCCACGAGGAGCACCAAAAGCAATAACACAATCGCAAGTCTTTTCATGCCGACCTCCTCCGCCTCTTTGCGAGCAGTATATCATGTCTCCCACTCATTTTTCAATGACTCGTTCCCCAATTCGCATTTTTATTTAGTATACTACATTATCAGAAATCCCGTTTTTCTGATATTCTTAGAGTGTACTCCAAAACAAAAACGCGGACCCAAGGCACAGCCTCAGACCCGCGTTTCCCATCGCACAAACCTACGATCCACTCACCACATCACGCCGCCGATACCCCACAAACCCCAGCACAATCAGCACAAACGCGATCCCGGTGAGTATCCCGAGCACCACAAAGTTCTGCTCCTCTAATGGCAATCGCGGAATATTCCCAAAGGGCGAAATCCGCAAAGTCCACTCCGGGAACCCAGCCAAGCTCCCCATATAAACCACAAAGAAACTCAGCCCAAGATACCCATAAGCCAGCCCACTCTTCTTCGGGAAAAATCCGATCAGCAGAGCGGCCAACCCAAGCAGCACCCAAATCGCCGGCAGATAATTGAGCGCCGCCAACAGCTGGTCCCAAAACGCCGGCGCCGGATCCATCACCATCGAAGCCGTCCCCCAAAAACTCAGAATCGTCAAAAGCTGAAACAGAATACTCCCCAAAAACGCAATCCCAAAATAAGCCCCAAACATCTGATACCGGCTCACGCTCCCGCTATACACCTGCTCCAAAAACCCGTGGCTCTCCTCCCCCCGCAGCCGAAGCATCAGCGAAACCACCGGAATCGTCGCCACCACAGACATGATAATCATCAGCAGTCCCATAAACTGCTCCGTGTAAGACAGCCCATCCATCGCCCCAGCGGCAAACATCTCCTGCAGCCACTCACTGCTCGCAATAAACGTGTCCATCTCATTCATCACCGACCCATACATCACCCCAAACAGCACAAGGACAAAACCCCAAATCAATATCGTCGTCTTCGAAAGCCGAAGCGCAAGTCCCAACGGCCCCCGCAAAAGCCGACCTCCATGCCGTCTCCCGGGCCGGGCGGCAACCATACCCTGCCCCAAATCCCGCGTCTTCGCCAGCACCAGCGCCAAAATCGCCAGCACCGCAAACGCCCCAAGCAACACCCAAATGGGCCAGAGAACATTCTCCACAAACGCCTGCGCCTGCGATGTGAGCCCCAGCGGCGAGATCAGAGACAACGCCTCCACGCTCACATCCCCCACAGCCCGGAGCATATACGCGAGCATCAAAAACAAAAGCGACATCCCAGACGCCGTACGATTATTGCTCGAAAGCTGGCAAAACACAGCCGTCACAGCCGCAAACACCAACCCCGCCGCCCCCATCGCCGCTCCAAATACCAAGGCGCCGCGGAGATCAATCCCCGCAATCCCAAACGCCGCCATCCCAAGCCCAATCAGCGCAGCCATGACAAAATTGATCTTCACCGCCACCAACAAGGTAGCCATCAGATTCGAAAGCCGCCCAACCGGCAAAGACCGCACCAACTCCAGCCTTCCCAGTTCCTCATCCTGCCGCGTATGCCGCGTGACAAGGAAAATATTCATCGCCCCCGCCGCCAGCGCCATAATCACCAGCATAAAGTTCGCATACATGGCCCCCATATGGTAATCATCCAACCCAAACGGCGGCCCCACCATCGCGATCATGGCCGGATTCTCCATCATCGCCCCCATCATGCGCAGTTCTTGCGGATCCCCAAACATGTTATAAAACAGCGGCACGCAAGCCACCGTAAACCCCACAATCCCAAGCACCCAAGCCGGAATACGAATCCGATCCCGCCTGAAAATAAATAGCACAAGCGCCCGCGTACCCGAAAACAGACGTTTCACTCTCGCTCCCTCCCCTATTCGTAGTGCCGCATAAAAAGCTGTTCCAGCGTCGGTGGCGTACATTCCAGCGTCAAAATCCCATGCTGCCCCAAATACGCAATCGTCTGCCCCAACAGCTCCGAATCCACATTAAACATCACACTACCCGAAGCCTCCGCCAAAACATCATGAATCCCCGGCAACGCAGCCAGCCCACTCAAAGGATGCTGCGTCCGCACCGTGATACTGGTCCGCGTCAAATGCCTAAGCTCCTGCATCGTCCCGCTCTCAATCACCTCACCCTGCCGGATGATGCTCACCTTATCACAAAGCCGCTCCACTTCCTGCAAAATATGGCTCGACAGCAACACGCTCTTCCCCTGATCCTTGACCTCCTGCACACTCTGTTGAAACACCTGCTCCATCAGCGGATCAAGCCCCGAAGTCGGCTCATCCAAAATGTAAAGGTCCGCCTCCGAAGCAAACGCCGCCACCAAAGCCACCTTCTGCCGATTCCCCTTGGAGTAAGTCCGGCATTTCTTCGAAGGATCCAAATCAAACCGCTGAATCAACTCTTCCCGATACGATTTATTCTCCCGACACCGCAGCCGCGTAAAGAGATCAATGACCTCCCCCCCGGTGAGATTCGGCCAAAGATTCACATCCCCAGGCACATAGGCAATCCGGTTATGAATATCCACCGCGTGGTGCCACGCATCCAGCCCAAACACCGACACCTTGCCCT
>Ga0123352_10020558_pt1 | contig 10520 bp, 4 predicted proteins | sample TergutLab28metaG_FD_89700 | JGI IMG/M metagenome (GOLD analysis project Ga0123352, IMG submission 89700) | Labiotermes labralis P1 segment gut microbial communities from Petit-Saut dam, French Guiana - Lab288 P1 | ecosystem: Host-associated > Arthropoda: Insects > Digestive system > Gut ... | reverse complement strand
GTTACTGTATGTGGTGTGCTGCGCAGCACACCACATACAGTAACACACGGTCTTTGTTCTCCTGAGGATGGGCATAATGATGCCCGAAACATGTTGAGACAATGCTGATAATAAACATCTGATCGTTGCATCTTGTTGGTTTTCTCTCTCTTTACACAATATATTTGAGTGATAACACATTACTGTTACATGGCTGTATAACCCGATACTGAAGTCCTTTGGACTTATTTAATCATCTGTTGCGTTGTTACTACATTTTCTTAATACACATAAATCCGACCATCAGTTTCACAGATGTAATTCCGGAAGACAAATTTGAGTTTTTTCATTCCTTCATCACACACAAAGATAACTGCCAACAGACATTGACGAATCGAATCAGAATAGTTCAGTAGACTTCTTGTGCAATTGCCGTGCCAGCAAATGTCGCCTATTAGAAAAGCAGGCCGGATCTGCAGCGCACTCTAATCTCTACAGTGAGATTCGGGATAATGAATTTTCAAAGTGAATTCAACTAGAATAAGAGAAGTGCCGATATGTTTCTTTTTTTCCCCTAGCTGTTCTCCTGGAGCTATTTGTTTAGGCAACCTTTCACGCTCGACAGCACGATAAGTTGCCTAGCCACAGAGACGTTATTTTTGTCTGGGGGAGTGAAAGTATAAACCTATTGGTTTCTTATTGGACCATTGGCTCAGAGAATGCCACTGTTAGGGTGAATCTTGGGCTTAGGATGAGAATGGAAACAGTAAGTGAAAGGCAGAGGGATGTAACAGAAACGACAAGTGTGGTAGATAAAGAAAAGAAAGTGTGAAGTAGGATTTGGAAAAAGTGGAATAACCCTTGTGTTTAAGCAACTGATATCACGTGTAAAGAAACGGAAGCAGATTACATGACAATTGTTTAATCAGCACTAAGAGTATATATGGGCTATTTCACATGCCACCAGGTTTACCATTAAAAACGTTTACGTCCTACACACCAAGTGCACGGTCTTTTGTATTTTATGTGCATCTCAGAACAAACAGTAATTACTTCCCTATACAGAATTACTCTCTGATTTTTATAACGGAGACGGGGTGTGTTTACTGAGGGCTAGGAACTGAGTGCTTGTATTACTCAGCTCAATCTTCGTCTTCATCGTGATATATGTGGAACATTATCTATATTTATATAAGAGTACTTGCACCATTTTGCAATTTGAATAATGAAATATTGTAAGACCACAAGTCTTTCCTATTATGTCCGTAGATCTTTATTAAAGGGCCATTAAGACAATGTTCTTCGCCACAAATCACAGCCTCTGAGGCAGTGTTGAGAACTCCCCACTGGGATTGAAGGGAGAAAGAAGAATCCTCCCCCAGTACCTTCAATAGAGCGCCGGAAATGAACCGTCCTCTTTTATTCACACAAAACGATAATTACTACATGATTACAGCTGCGTTCAATGGGTCTAACATAGCAAGATATAAGTGAGTACAGGGGCAACTATCATTATTACTTCTGCCTTTTAATAATAATAGAATTGCTTCATAATTCATTCTTTAAGTCCCATTGATGGTAGACCATTCATAAGAGAAGGAATTGCTTTCCAACAATACATCTAAACTATTTCAGCTACGTAACATAATATTGTGTGGGTTGCAGACGCATTGCAATAAGATGTCTGGCTATACGAGTTTCACAAATTTTGTTTCAGCTGTAATAATCTTAAAGACAATAGGCGACTCATCAAATATGTCTAGAACACTTAACGTATGACTTAGGCCTATTTCCCTTCAAGGAATAACTTTTGACCATTAAAATTCAGATATTCCATTAGAATAATCATAATAATAGTAACAGTAATAGTAATAATAATATTAATAATAATAAACGAATATAAGAATTTGTAAAAATAACTGACTTCAAGTTTCATTAAAACTAGAGGAAGGCTACAAATAATTAAAAAAAGGAATTATATCTCATTCATTCTCTTCTCTTAGGACAGGTTCATATCCTGTCTCGAATCGAGTTCTTCTCAAAGTGCCATCTATTGCTTCCTCTTTCAATTTACATTAGCTGCTAATATCTTCTTCCGCCTCTTCCCATCAATTCTTTTCTTCCCTCTATCTCTCCTTGTGCAAAGTGATCTAGAAAGCAATTCCTACGTCAGATGTTACCAGTCTGTTTAGCATTCTTTTTTGTTATTGTTTTTAGGGTATTTCTATCAGCTTTGACTCTTTGTGCACTTCTTCATTTCTCACACGACCGTCCCAACTGATTTTCTACATCCTTCTCACGAACTAATTTTCAGAATTTTCCACATATTTATGATCTACATTCCGAAGCGTCCAAGTTTCAGCGCCATAAGAAGCTTTATTCCGAATGCAGAACTTAATAGTTTCTTCCTCAAATTTAAGCCCGAACTTCCGGTGAAAACTTGTTGTTTAAGCTGTTGTTGTCATGACAATCCTGTATTTAATTTCACGTACGCATGTTACATCATTTGTGATCATGCTACCCAAATAGCTGAAATTTTCCATGTTCTCCAGATGCTTTTGATCTACCAAAATCTGTATTGGGGGTGGCTGCCTTGAGATTCTCGTCATCTTAGATTTTTTTCACATTTATTTCCGTTCCATAGCATCTTCTAATTTCAATTAGCCAATCAGTCATGGCCTGCAGCACCCCTTCTTCCTTAGCCAGAACACAAGGTCATCTGCATATTCCACATTGCGAATTACTTGTCCTATTATTAAGTGAAATACACTTGTTTAGTTGAATGTCACTTCCCCTTTTCTGATGCTAAGTTGTTTCCAGCAAGCAGGTTAAAATCCGTGCTTGCGGTTAAGCTCCGTCCAACCTGACAACTTTATCTCCATTTTTTTTTTAGTTTTATTTCTAATTCATTGTTGTTGCCTACTGAAACGGCGTGGGATCCGAACTCAGGAAATATCAAATCACAAATAAGGAGAAAAAATCTATATCCGACACAATGGCTTTCTGATGGCTGCCAGATACTGTCTGAATATCACATTTCTAGTTTCCAGTACAGCCATTTCAAACATTTTATGATGTATTAAAACCACGTTTAAAGTGTCAAATTTTATCCATTTCAAACACAAACTGTTGCATAAATATCTCTCGGATATTTTGTTAGGCATGCTTTATTGTGCAAAAGTACAGAATGAAATCAAATTTCATTTTGGAGTCAATTGTAATATTTTGCATGTTGACACCAAAACGCTCATATTTTTAGATACGACTCAGAGCCATTCACGGAATATCTTCAACACAGTTAAAAAAAGTTTTAACTTTAAAAAGAAAAATTAAGTTACGGAAATTAGAGGAAAATTTCTCCCCCCCCCCTTATATTTGCATCTTCGAAAATCGCTCATCATATAATTCTGCAGGAACTTACACGCAATGCTCCAGTGTCGAGCCAACCTCAGAAACCAGTGCTACTTTGTTTTATAATGGTAGAGAATTAAATTGTGAAAGACTAGTATGAATTTTAACAGTATTATGTTCATTTTACGATTCATTAGATGACATTCTTTCGTTTAAAATTTATTACTGAGAATAAAAACGCCTCAGTTACTTTGTGTATGTGCTTGCTTTTAATCGTAAGTAATATATGTACTATAGGTACCTAAATTTAATAGCAATTGTGACTGAGTTTAAAATTATTTCACAATCATCAAAGTGGGGATTGAAGGTAAATAATTGTAGAACAGTTGAAAATATGGGTTAGTGCAAAGAGTCTTACGGACAAAACACTTTATTATCCAACAGATGAACACATATATAATTCGTAGATATAATTAGAATTATTATAAAATATTTAAAAATATATTTAAAATTGTTCCAACATGGTGCGGATCACAAGGGATCCATCATCAGGGAGCTTTATAAAGTGCTTAGTTAAAATTACAGTAATGGTTCTATCGTGCCCATTGATATGGACGTAATCGGTGTTATGGCAGCATATTCCCCATGGTGCGTGTGTGTACTGCACAGTCTAGAGGGACACATACTGGTTTGAATTTAAGCAAAGATACCTGATAATATTTGGAATTCGTAAACAAAAGTAGTGTACTGGTGATTGAAGAATCCAAATTTGGAAAACTGAGAGTCACTAGAGTACAATTATAGTTAAAAAGTTATACGAATTTTTGTGGATCCATTTTGCAGGATTTTTTCTTCTTCGTATATGGAGAATATCGTAATTGCGTGATATTAAAGGCAGCAGTTCTGGGAAATATATTTGTTGAACCATGTTTGTATCTCAGTGGATATAGATGTGCGTAGTTCTATAGCTTACGATGAAACCTGTTGTTGACCAAGCTCTGTGGTTTCGAAGGGAATCTGACCTGAGACTTCAGAGTGCCGCCATAATTAGAAGGAACTGCAGAGTTTGGAGAACCGAGAACAGTTCAGCATTCCCTTTATGGCGCGTCTGACTCTTCTTAAGATCCCTTTTGGGTTCCTTGCTCCTAGTTCAAGCAGTTCCGCATCACTGAAAGTCATTAAACCTTCCTTCTATTAGTTTGTAAGCCACTTGGATGAAATGCCTATGGAGACAACGGTATACTGTCACTTAAGGGTTTGCAGACAGTCTCTCTATGGTGTTTTGTACTAGTCAAGATACACTGCTTTGTTACAGAGACAGAGTAGAAAAAGAAAATATCTTGCTCTTGTCACATATGGTCCGAAAGTTACCATGAGCTCTCCCTCTTCCAGTTTTGAGAATCAAAACTGGAAATATTTGCTAACATAATGAACACACACATTTTAGGTAGTTCTTTGTGTTCTCCGCGAATTATGTTGCGAAGGAATATCGCAAAATGTTTAAACCACGTGGAAAAGAAGGCAGTCAAACTTTTTTGTAGTTTGTGTTGACCATGATGTGTTAAAGTTCACCATAGAACAGGCCACGAAGGCCCAGAGGGGGAGTAGAAGTATAGCTGTACTCTGTCTTTAACATCAGCGCTAGATGGAGGTAGGTGGTCAACGCCATGCTTCGGCCGCTTTACCCCCGGAAAAGACCCAGTACGCAATGTATAGGAGGCAGGTTGGGCCACAAACCAGGTCTGGACGAGTGCAGAAAATCTCGCCCCCCACTGGGATTCGGTTTCCGGACCGTCCAGCCCGTAGCGACCCGCTATACCGACTGAGATTTCCCAGCCCAGAACCGTGACATGTAGGTGTAATAAATTTCTTTACCTGTATAGAGCCCATTTGTTACTGAATCTAGCACCAGTTTTAATACGAAAACATAGAATTTGTACACACATTGTGTTTAGGGTACAAGTTTCATATTCTCATAACACAAAACGGTTTTTTCCAGGTTTAGCATTAACTCTTTTTTTCTTTTTAAGGAAGCACACTGTGTTCTCTGTGAGGTATGAAAGGAATCCTTACATGCAATTAAGATTATCTTAGCGTAAGCATAAGATAATGGTACTAACGAATGCACATAAGTATTTTAAAATTATATTATGTACAATCTTGTAATAGACTTACGTGTGTTTTTGGTGCCTTTACTGCATATCTTCATATAATGCACGGATCATGGATCATACACAACTAAATTCTTTTACTATTCGTGGAGTTAACTTTACCTGGATCAAACACGGTTGATGATAGGAATCTGTACGTTCACGGCTAATATCAATGCGTCATGGCAATTATCAGAGACGTTAAAACGTTACCCAACTTAGCTGAAGACATTACCTCCTCTTACTAACTAATGTTATATTAGTCTGAATACAGTAGATATACTTTCTCATTTAGACGTAGGCGCTGCGAAAATTTCGTATAATTTAATGCAGATATACTGGAGATAAAATGACAAATAAAATAAAAACAATTTGGAGAAATATAGTAATGCAGCTGTCTAGTTGAAACCACGAATGTAATGAGAATAATGAGAAACTGTGAATTAAAGACTCAGTACAATCTACACTAACGATTTAAAAAGCAATTTTCAGTTGTCATAAAACGTATTTAACTCTATGCCTTCTTTTGCTGCGAAATGCAGTACTTTCTTCTTCAGTTCAACACTTCAAAACTGACAGGAACAGAGCGAGGTGATTCCCGAGGCGCCCAACCCTATTCAAAGCGCTTATGGTGTGCTGCAGAGGCTGCATGTAAAAGCGCCACTCATTTTGTGTGTGTATGTGTGTGTGTGCGTGCGATTGTGTGTATGAAGCAAACAACATTCTTTTCTGGGGTTCAATACTGTGTACTTTTGGTACAGGCACAAGGGTATAGCTTATTCTAACAGTTGCTTGAAAGTTTCCTTTTTTATTTAAAAGTGAAACTAGCTTGACAAAGACCCCCGGATCTTTCCAGAATATTTTTCCATTAAATTTCAATTTTTTCCCCTACCCGTATGTATATACAGTTAGACACACACACAGAAGCAAAATTGGTGGGAGACCAAGTTATTTCTTGTTTACTTCTCGTTTTGCCTACAAGACCCCGTTTTATTTTTTTTCTTCTTTTTATTCCCACTTCCCAACCTATACTGTGCTACTCTACTTTTCACTCCCTCGAAATCGAAAAAGTTTCCGGCTCTCAATTTGTCACGGGTTGGTCGGTCCTCCGCATATTCTTCCAACCATCTACAGCTTCTGTTCTCGGACTAGCGCCCTTCTTTATATCCTCCTCCTTACCTCGAAGCACTGAATTCAACGGTAAAAAGTCACTGTTCTTCTGTCTTTCATTGACGGATGTAGTGTGCCCTTGTGAACAACGTAATGAATCTTTGTGTTCCTTACATATTAGCTCTCGACCACCTCACAACTGGTGTGGATTGACAAAGGACAACGAGTAAATACTAACGTGGTACACAAAGGATCGTTATGCCTAAAAGAGGCAGGAGAGTCTTATAAGCTAAACCTTTACCTTCCAGGATATTTTTCGTCATGAGTCGGTTGGTAATAATATTTATGAATCAATTTAAATATGTAACCTGAAACACTTCGTGTTTACTTTACGTCTTACATACATTTTTTTATTATGCCAAACTTATTCGGTTTGAGTAAAATACAGCCATAAGAGTTTTGCTTTTACGCCTTTGTAGTTCCCACATTTTGAAAATAGTGATATCATTAATACGAAAGAACTGCCTACATTTATTATTCCATAATATGAACTCTTAATTAACTCTGTTATAAATGTCAGTACAATTACTTCGTACAGGTATTCCTGGTTGATTGGGGGGATCATTTTCAATTTTATGTAAAGCATCCAATAACGATACATTGTATACCTCATTATACGTTGAGCCAATACCCTGGATCAGTCCACGCTTTTGCGTTAATCAAGTTTCTCTTTCTAAGTCTTCGCCTAATAACATAATCATGCTGTCATTATCAGTCATTAATTACAACAGCCCGCTGCACAGTTTGAAATTCATTAGAAACATTATGGTGCACATTTATAACACAGTGATGATACGTCGCTGCAACACCCCTGCATATCATTTTAAATTCTGTTTTATGCAATTATATGGGAGTTTTTAGTTACGAGATCAGCAAAAACATCGTAGAGAGGAAAGGAGTGTAGTCTACTGTTATTTATTACGATAGTTTGAAGTGAAAACACCACTTGGAAATTCAAGCTGTTTGGTAAAAAAAATGCTTCGCACAGGACACACACCCGCAGTACGGCACTCTCAGCAACATACCCTCACATAATACGACATGCTGCCATAGCACCCTATTAGTACAACGAAGTTAATCAGTGACTACTTTTAATTGTGACTTTAGGAAGGAAAGTATAGCTCCCTGAGGATGATCTTAGGATCGAAACATGTCGGAGCAATTTTAGTTTCTTAATGTGAAACTTTTATATACTTGCATCAGTTGGTATACTAATTAAATAACCCTAAATATGTTTTATTATTTGCTAGGAATTATTAAACGCAAAACACTAATAAATGTAAATATAAAATTAGAAGTAATTGCTATACCAAACTTCTTTTGAAAATATGTACCGGTGCTTGTCAGGACTTATCTTTCCTCTAATTATCATACTCCATTACATTTTGAACTATTTTTTGTACATACTATATCTTTATCTGATTCACAATGACACAACAAATTTTATACACTTCATAATACTAAAAATTAACTTCACTTGTCTGTTTTTCAATAGCTACTCTATTGAAGCATGGAAATATTTTTTAAAAATTGTTTTGCTTATCGTAATGAATTGTAATTGTATGTAATGTGTTACGCTTTATGTAGACATTTAGTCTACAAATTATGATGTGTTTCAGATTACACGTTTAAGAAATCTGACAAATTTATACTTTAGTTTCATTAAGGTGTACTAAATTATTGTACATACGATATGAACAAAAATTTAACTTTACTGAAAACTGATATTAGAAAACAAATGAGATTAGTTAATTATATTCATATTGCTCATGTAACCTCGGATATACACGATACGAAATAAGGAGTGCTATCTACTACGCATGTACTTATGTATTCCTTGCAAAGGACGCATAAAAAATTCTAGCATTTCATAAAGAAAACCAACTTGATGTATAATTTATCCTCAGTTTATTTCGTCGGTCAACTTCTACATGTTTCGGGCATGTTTGTAGTCCATCATCAGGAGTTATACTGTATATATGCTGTGTATGCCCGAAACATGTAGAGGCTGATTGACGAAATAAACTGAGGATAAATAGTGCATTAAATTGGTTATCATTACACGGCTGTATCGAGTTACATGGTTAAAAAAGATAAACAAATACACAAAGTTTTGAAATATAATTTTGGGAGTAAGTTAAAAGACACTGTTTTCGGACTTCAAAATAAAATCAAAGCAGAAATAAAAACTACCCTGTCACAGTATGTGTTTAACATTTGTTGCAACTTATAAAGAAAATCACGTGTACGCACTGCCTAACAGCCGAATGTAGGCAATCCTTGATATGTATATAACAGTATTAATTCTACAGAATACCTCTGGCTTTAGATTCAAATTGAGTTACGTTTATACCCCAGACATCACGCTCTTCTTGGCACAAGTTGGTAGCGTGTTGAAGCCAATCAAAATGACAAGTCTCACGTCTTGCAAATCTCCTTCCACTTCAAACTCCCCCTGGGCCCCACGCTTCATCTCAACCTAACCACTCTCCATGATGCTTGAGAGGCTGCATCTCTTTCATTCCACATTCGCAACCCAGGAGCAAATCAACTCGGAAAACTGTGTAATCCAATAATTCACTTACCGCTTGTGTGTAACAGTGTTGCATCTCTGTTTCCGAACTTGCAATTTGCTTGCTTACCAACAAACATAAATATTAAATTTCTCACAAACACGCAATTTGCAGTATGTCCAAGTGGTGCAAAGCATCTTGTTCCATTCACTATAGCATGGGCGCCCTTGAAAATTTAAGCTACGGTGGACTTTTAAAATAACTATTGGCACGCTATATGTCATTAAGGATGCCTATGTACATTAACAATTATTACCAATTATTAACCACAGACGTTTTGATCTTGGAAATGTGAGTTCAAATCTCAGTCTGGAACCCGGTTATATTGACTGGAAGCCTCGGGATTTTTCTCAGTCTTTCCACAATCAGTTTTCAGTATATCAAATTTTGTCATGATCGCTTCGCAGCAGGTCATTCCCAGCTGATTAATCTCCCTACAATCTGACAATAAGTAGCTTTAACCTACCGACCGTTTGTGACATAATCCATGAATTCATAAAAAATACGTATGTTACTACTAAAATATTTGGAATTATAGTATGGAATTTTAATACAGATGATAGTTTGGCCATCTTACGCTGGTGGACACGCTAGAGTAACTACGTCAACGTCATGTCCTTACAAACTACCTCTCTAAAAATCCACATTAGTAAGATCTTCAAGAATAAAGTTAATCTCCATTTTACTACACACACACACACACACACACACACACACACACATACACACAGATATATATTATATATGTATAATGTTTCTACGTCACATGAACACAGTGTGTCTCCATTGTAAAGAAAACCAATTTAAAGATATTTGGAATATAACATTTATTGTGAGAATTGTATCAAACACATTAGTACAGTACACTACGTGAAAAAATACAGAGATGTTGAATGTAAATCCCATCTGTCTCCAGAGCAAGCATCCCGCATGGGCGTGTTTCTTAACATAAGTGTTTTACAGGGAGAGGTTTTTAGCACCTCGCCCAAAACCCCATCTGGAGGACCACCCCTCGTCAGCTGTCCGCGACTGCTTAAACAATTTATTCGCAGCTACCCTCCTTATCGGAGGCCGTTCCTTTATCCACAACCTGAGGACGCGCCATGCCGTGGTTTTGTTTTATATGGGTGTGAACCTTGGTCGCTGACATTGCGGGAGGTAAGGAGGTTGAGGTTGTTTAAGAACATGGTGTTGAGGAGAATATTTGGACCTAGGAGGGACGAGGTAACGGGGGAATGGAGGAGATTGCATAACGAGAGGTAAATGATTTGTACTCCTCACCCAACATTGTGCGGGT
>Ga0123352_10020553_pt1 | contig 10521 bp, 10 predicted proteins | sample TergutLab28metaG_FD_89700 | JGI IMG/M metagenome (GOLD analysis project Ga0123352, IMG submission 89700) | Labiotermes labralis P1 segment gut microbial communities from Petit-Saut dam, French Guiana - Lab288 P1 | ecosystem: Host-associated > Arthropoda: Insects > Digestive system > Gut ... | reverse complement strand
TTTATTGTATAGTGTAATTCCTGTATAATATACTCCCTTCTTTACCTTTGTCAACTTAACTGAGGGAACATGTAAGTCCAGTTTTTGTCGTGTATTCAACCCATGAACTTCATTATTAAATGTTAAATCTTAAGAGTGGTTCCTAGGTTCCTGAATGTATAACTGGTTTTCATTATTGGTATATTGCTATTCCAGTTACTGTCACTCTGATTCAAGCAAATTTATATGAGTTTAATATAATATCTGCTATTTGCACATTTTTTCCCAAGGTAGTTCTCTTTTTATTTTCAGTTGTAGCAGCTATTTAGCAAAATTGAATGTTGAAAAATATTAATAAGAAAAACAATGGGCTAAATTGTTACATTCAACATTAGAGGAACCATTATTATTTTTATTAACACTATGGAATTCTTTTCTTTTTTTGTTCTGGGAAAAATGGCATTATTTTCATTTCCATGTGTAAATTAGTTTCTTATTTTATGCCTTGTAATGTGTGTAAATTTGTTTCTTAATGCTTGCCTGTTAATTAGCATGGTATATATGGCTTTGTGGGGAAGAAGCAGGGGTATCCTGCTGCAAAGTATGTAATCACTGTCATGATAATAATACTGGCTGTAACAATTTGAATCTTCATTAACTGCAGGATTAATTTACAGTGGTTTTTAATGTTTCATACTGGATTTCACCTGTTAGAAAATAGTTCCACAGGGAGTATCTGGAACAAGGATATTAGGATAATGTTATTAATTCAATATTATGAAATGCAAAGTTGGACCTTATTTGTAATGTGATTGGGAGAATTTCTTTATTCTGTGAGTTTTGGTATGTAGGCATATATGCGTATATATATATATATATATATATATATATATATGTGTGTGTGTGTGTGTGTGTGTGTGTGTGTGTGTGCATGTATGTCATTTATTTTTGCCGCTCCATTTGCAGAATAAACATCAGACTCAAAGTTTGAATTATTTACTAGATAAAAAGGTTAGTGTTCCGAAATTTCATGGTCCGTATGCGCACCCATAGTAAATCAGTCCCATTACAAGCCCGAGGTGCCCAGAGGGTTCCAGGAAGTTAAGGTTCCCAAATTACTTGACAATGGCCCAGGATGGTGGTAAGGTTGTCAGCCTCACGAACCGGGCGTTTTTACCCCCAGAAAATACTCCTGGTACCGAGGACCATAGTGCGATCAGAAGGATTATGTCAATGAAAAATTCCATTGACACCATGTGGAATCGAACCAGCGACCTTCCGATTTGTACCGCGGTCCCCACCCATACATAGTACTTATTCATAAACTGCCGTTTTTAAATTACTTATGACAAGATAATTTGAAACTAACTATAAAAACCAATCGGCATTAAAAATATTTACGGCAATGATTAATGTTCAACGAGAGGTAATAAATATAGTTAATTTCGGGCAAATGAATGTGCCATTTAACCCTTTAAACGCCAAGTTAAATCCCATCTGCCATCTGCTGACATTATTAAGAGCTCACCCTATACTCCACGTTAGTAGGATAAGGGTTAAAGCACAGAAGTCTTCTAAAAGCACACATCGGAGTATTTCTTATCACAAAAATGCCGGTTCCTTCAGGGGGCGGGGGGGAAGAAGAATAAATTGCTTGCCGCGCATAATTTCACACACCTTTCAAAAATGCATAATTTATTCCGCAAAAAACCATTACGATATAATTTATCAAAACCAGTACTTACCTGATTAGTATCATTTTAGTAACAAAATTTCGATTAATTTGGAGCAGAGTGTGTGCAGATATTTCAACTTGGTCTATTTATAACGTCAGCAAGCAACAAATAAATTACTTATTTATATTTTCAATAATTTAAGCTGATATCTTACCTTTATTATCGTCCGTCATATCGATGTGTGTCGTTGGCATACCTTGACGTGTCCCGTGAATTTGTGTGTAAGATTCCTTTTTGGAACTGCCGTTGCCCCCATTCAATTCACGTTGGAAAGTGGTTTTGAACGTCCGTAAAAGTTAATTTGCTTTGTGCAAAATCCCACATAATTTCTTGTGACCACTATGTGTCATTTTGTCTCCTGACTTTCGGCTACGCTCTATCTTGAAGCTTTAGTGCTGGAGCAGATGGGATGCTGTACTTATTGATTTAGTCTGCGACGCACCTTTTCAAACAGTGCACGGTCGTATAACGAAGAGCTTATGCAATGCATTACTGTATGAGCAGTTTAATTTCACAACGTTTCAACGGCTTAGAGTCAAAACTGTACAGTTATTCTCATGTTATTTGTTTATTATCAATCATTCCTCGCTAACATTATCGTAAAAGTGTTGATATATATTTTCCAGGAACATTATTTAATTACATGAGATAAAATTGCTCGCCACATTAACAACCAAATAATTCAGATGCTTTTAGGTACGAATATATGTTTCTCAAATGCTAAAAGAAACGAGAAGGTGAAAAGGAGAAGTGACTACAAATCGATTCCGCAGGCATTGGTGATAATCAGAGGTGAACCATCCTGTACAGATTACTGTGGAACCATGTATTCGAGTTCACAGACTACAACGTTAGTGAACAAAATACAAAATTCATGAACTTGAACTGTCTTCTTGGCTGTAACTTTCGTTGTGATTAAAGCTTAAGCGTTTTATGAATCTATATAGTTAAAGAAATAAACGCAAGGGAAATTTCGTACTACATCAACAGAAATATCACGTAGTAAGCGGAAGTGCGACGTAAGTTGTTGGCTGTTCTGGCCATGTTGTATGTTGTCAATGTGTGGAGGAAAGCAACTGACAGTGGTGTTTTGTATGGGAATGATACTGTTGTTTTATTCTGTTGACAGGTTCCGTAGTTGATATATTAAGTCACAATGGTGTTAGCAGATTTGGGACGTAAAATTACGTCCGCGTTGCGGTCCCTCAGCAATGCAACAGTAATTAACGAAGAGGCAAGTAATAAAATATGGAAACTAGATGCTAAACCAGATGGCCGAATAATTCTGTGGTGCAGTATTTAAGAAACTGACATACTGCCCTACTCACTTTTGTTTAAACGGTTCAGTTTTACAAGCAGTTTCGTTTTAGTTAGAATTTACTAAGAAATGTGAATATTGTATGTAGAGTATGCGTTGATTCATTCTTTTTTAAAGCGCACACATCGCTCATTTGCGACAAGAGTGTCACAACTCAAAATTTGGCATTTTTGAGTTATTGGTATAAAAAGAAACGTTTGCAGATGCACTTTTAACAGGTGTAGTGTCATAACGCAGTCTGTAAAACTGGCCGCTAGAGAGCAGTTGTGTCGTCCTTGCACTCGTAGAAAAGTATAGCACTTCAAAACCTGTAAACGTTTCTACTGAAAAATCACGAATTTTGAGTTGTGACACTGTTGTCGCAAATGAGCAATATGTATGAACGGCGATTAGAACAGTCCATTTCTTTACGTTTAAAAAATTTGTTTCTTCTTTTATATGCCGTACCAGTTTTCAAACACATGTTTAAAAGAAATGGAGTTTTCTAATATCCCAGTGCTTGGTTGTATTTGTTGGGGCAAAGTGGCACTGGGGCAATTTCCTTCCAGTATTTCGGTTTTACCCTTTCATGTATTATTCCACGGATGCTCAATACACATATTTATTTGCCGCTGACAGTATATAATGCGGGTAATTACAGTGTAGCTCAACAAATTTAAATAATGTACAGGTGTTAGTATGAGGTGTTGTAGCCCTAGAATATAAGTTTTGTCACTTGTTTTGGTTATTGTTACACAGTGGCCTTAAGCATACCACAGAGATAAAAAAGAATTTACAATTTGTGGATTTTTATATTGTCATCATAAATATCACTCAAGTTGTTCATCCTTTCCCTGTATGCTGCCTGCTGTCTTTAAATATTATCTGAAAAGGGTTCTTTTGAGTTTATCACGTTGCACAAATACAATGAAATGACAATTCTGTGGACTGTATGGGAGGGGAAAGGGCTGTTTGTGGTAGTTTATGAGATTAAGGTGAAAGGCACATCAACCAAAAGTAATGAAAATATATTTGAAAAAACTGTGTTCCATATTTGTATTGTAATAATACTGTAGTGACAGTACAGTAATGTAGTAATTGAAATAGAATTGTTCAGTACCACTCATCTTGAATTACCTTTAAATACTTGATATGACAGTTCATTTGGGGACCTGGTTCTTTCAGTAGATCTTTATCCTGGAGAGCAGATGCTATCTCAAGGAACATACCCATATTAGCTGGGTAAATTTCTGCTGTTGGTTGCAAATTACAGTTTTCCTCAGGGCACCCAAATGTGATGATCAGGTGACATATACTTATCTGCTGTTGACACTGATGAAGTTCACAACCTTAGCCAGGGTGGCTCTGACTTAAGTTTCTTTTGGTACTCTTCATAGGCAGCAGCCAGAATGGCTCGCGTATTTTCCTTCTTGGCATTTTCTAATACCCAGCTGCCCCCCATATCTGCATTCAGCCATTCTCTAGTACATTTAGTACCATAGTCTCATGCCATCAACATATTCTTGTAGAAATATGTTGGTTTTATTCCTTCATGGTCAAAATTTAAAGCGCTCTTGAGAAGAGAAGCTTCATCTGTTGATGAGGAAGGCTTGTCTTCTTTTGTCCTGCCAGGCAGTAACACAGTTTAAAATGGGAGACTTATGGCATAGCTTGTGTTGTTATTTGGTGACCTTTTCCCTTACTTATCATCAAGTTTCTGTGTCAAAGAGGGGTACACAAAGTTTCCAGAAACCTAGGAACTACCTCAAAATTCAGGATGCCAGAAGGGTGACAGAAAGCAAGTTCAGTACAAGGGGCCCTCAAGTATTAGGTGCCACAGTACAAAATATACTCATCCAGGTGACCCAGGTACCCGAGCTTTGTTCACTTCTGCCCTAGGCTGCTCGGTAGTCACCATCCTTTCAATCAGAAATCTTGTGTGAGTATAGAACACCTTGATTATGAGCGTGACACCATGGTCCATAGGCTGAATCATTGCATTTGTGTTGGAAGGTAATACCAAACATTTAATATCCCCATTGTGACTGCAGAATTTTTTAATGTTAGGATGAGATGGTGCATTATCTATGTTCGCTGTGGCCTTCATATCTTCAGGAGGCATATAGACAAGTTCAGCTCAAAATTTTGTAACTTGATGGTTGCAGTAGTGTTGAAACCAGTTGCTAGAGATTTCATAGTGAAATAGATTACAGGATGGAGAGCTCATTTATATTGTTTGTAGGCACACATCTGGATTTACCCACCACAGCAGTCAAGAAATTCCCCACATTTTATGGAACTTGTGTGCTCATTATCATGTTCACAGGAAGCCACCACCTGTCCCTCTGCTGAGCCAGATTTACTCTAGTCCATGCCCTCCCATCCTGTTTTTTTAAGGTCCATTTTAATGGTTATTGCAACCTTCACTGCCATACTGTTTTTTTTTTATATACATGCTATCTTTTGTTGTTTCTGAATTTCTTATTGTGTATTTTATCTTTCAAAGGTCTGTTTCAGTAGATTGCTTTTTATCATTTACATAGGTTATACTACTGCATTCTGATCTCACATATTCTCTGTACAAACAGGTCCTAAATGCTATGCTAAAGGAAATATGTACTGCCCTACTGGAAGCTGATGTTAATATACTGCTCGTTAAAAAGCTGCGAGAAAATGTTCGTGCAGTAATTGATTTTGATGAAATGGCAGGTGGACTGAACAAACGCAGAATGATACAGAGTGCAGTGTTTAAGGAGTTAGTTAAGGTAAGGTAGTACAGTTGTTTTCTTTCCAACAGGTGTGATTTTGACAAATTTTTTTACCTGTCCAGTGAAGTAAAAGAAAATAATCTCTTAGAATGATTACATTTTTACAGTGGCTTGAAGTCTGTAAAACAGGGTCCCACAAGTTTTCCAAAAATCTGGGCGATATCTTCAAATTCTAGGTGCCAGAAGTATGACATGAAGCTCATTCCATACTCAGAACCTACAATTCTGCATTGATGTGTGAAGATCACTGTTATCTATCACTTCTGCTTGGTGCATGTGAACTGATACACATTTTTGTGTGTCAGGAAAAATAAATTGTAATAATTATGCTGTAAATATTGAGTGCTGCTGAACAAAGTTCTGTTGCATCACTGTTTTCTATCACTTCTGCTTAGTGCATGTGAACTGATACACATTTTTGTTTGTCAGGAAAAATAAATTGTAATAATTATGCTGTAAATATTGAGTGCTGCTGAACAAAGTTCTGTTGCTGAGGTGACCAGGTGCCTCGGATTTGTGCATCCCTACAGTAAAAGTGACTTCACTGCTTAAGCTGTTCTCCAAGTCAGAATGGGTTTCTGCAGTTTTTTACATTTCCAAAGTCACAGGTCTGATGAAAGTGATGGATTGTGGATCTCTGCACTCAAGTGTGATTGAGGTTACTTCCAGAACACTGAACAACAACCTGATTACACCATGAGGTCCCCTTGTACCAGAAGTTATATATGCTGACTGACAATATGTTGTAGTCTTTAGTGTTAATATGTGGAGTAAAATGTTCCAGATTTGAAGCCATGGCACTGCTGTATTTTAAATCTGATGTTGGGCTCAAAACTCAGACATGATCATATTCATGTTTACAGGATTAGCGTTGGTGTGCGAAACAGCTACAATGCATCGAGAAAGAACTCTGTGGGTTTTGAAACGTAATATTTATTTATGCAAGGGACAGTGTGTATAAGTAAAGTGAATTGAACAGCACATTAGAGTTGACATATGAATCAGTTGTAATGCTGTATGAGTTTTAGTATGAATAAAGAAAATGTTAACACTTAATGTTGGAAACATGATCACGAATCAATACCACTGTCTGTGGGCTGCATTCACAGCCCTGCAGAGGGTAACATAATATTTTTGCAGAGTGCATGCCCTGATCAGCAATGCAACTGCTACTGTTGCTATTCTCATTATGATTCAACCCCATAAATCTTCCAGACTGTCAACTTTTTTGGCATATGTAGAGTTCCTTGTGTAAATGTACAGGAAAAAGTCAAGTGGTATTAAGTTGAGACCTCTTGATGGGTATATAATGAGCCCACATCGTTCAATCCACTGTACTGGAGTGCAGACATACAACGCAGTGGACCCGTGCATCATGTTGAAATTAGCCCCACTTGCTGCCTGACACATGCACTTTGCAGTACATTTCTTAGTTGAACAAAACATAACCTTTTTTTTTTTTCATTTGTTGTTGCCATCTGTGATGTGTTCTGTTTGTTTCATGAAATATATTTTCAGATATCTTTCTTGGACATCCTGTTTTTCAGCAGTAATTGAAATGAATAGTAATTTTCAGCTTGTGGATCCAGGTGTGAAGGCTCATCAGCCAGTTAAGGGTAAGCCAAACATCATCATGTTTGTGGGCCTGCAAGGTTCTGGTAAAACAACCACATGTACCAAATTGGCGTACCATTACCTCAAGAAGAATTGGAAGGCTTGCCTTGTGTGCGCTGACACATTTCGAGCAGGTGCATATGACCAGTTGAAGCAAAATGCCACCAAGGCCAGAATTCCTTTCTATGGAAGGTACAGTCCTTTGCCTCTTATTTACATAGTTTTGCTGAATGCATGTTTATGAACATTTAATCAGCATGCTCATTAGAGTTCTCAATCTCCTTTTTATTATCATGTGTTTATTAGAACTTAATAATTTGCACTGAATCCCAAGTATTATCATGGTGATGAAATAAAGGAGGGTAGGACAGGTAGCATGTGTGTGTGTGTGTGTGTGTGTGTGGGTTGGGGGGTGTAGGGAGGATGTATAAAAATTTGAGACTGAAGATTCAAAAATAGGAGACCCCTTGGGAGACCTAGGCATAAATGGTTGGGTTATAATAAAATGGACCATTTACCTGAGGAAGGTGTCCAATACCAGACCTTGCTCATGGAGTGAGTGAGTGAGTGAGTGAGTGTGTTAGTCAAGTAGAGCCTGCTAATACTATAATGAAGAGGTGAGTGTACACACATGCAATTGCAAGCAGTGAAATGATTTGCGTAAATATATTGCTGGGAGTATTTTTTCTGCCACCTCCTGCAGTCCAGGGGTTATTGTTGTCCTGTCTGTCAGATTTAGAAAGAGTTTGGGAGGGAAGTATCAGTCATTACTGCACCAGGTGATGTGCTGCTGTGATTGAGATACACCACACTTACAGTCACTTCTGATCTGGACACAGTGTCCTGTTTCCAGTTCACAGTTGGTGGAATTTTGTACTAAGTTATAAACCATTCGATGGAATGATCTTAGCATAAGCTGTTTGATCTTGAATGTTGTTAAATTTTCATTCATGGCCTCTTGTTCCCTTCGTGTGTAGTTAAGTGATTCTTATAGTCTGCAGTACTCTGTCTTCTTATGCTTACTTACTTACTCCATGGTGCAGAGTCCTTCTTGAGCAGCTAACTGGTTTGCAGCTAGTCAAGAAATTCCCCGCATTTCACGGAACCCGAAGGTTCATTACCTCTCTCACAAGTGTCCGCCACCTGTCTCTATCCTGGGCCAGTCCAATCCAGTCCATATACCCACATTCCACCTCCTGCAGATCCATCCTAATATCCACCCATCTATTACTAGGTCTCCCCAGTGGTCTCTTTCCCTCTGGTTTCCCCACCAAGACCCTATACACCCCCTCTCCTCACCCATACATGCCACATGCCCAATGCTTCATGTCTTAAATAATTCCTTCATTCTCTAGAAAGTTTAGAAATCATGGTATTGGAAGTAATCTAATAGAGTTAAGTATTCATGGGCTAGCAGCTGTTTTAGGTGGTTGAATTGCAAGTAAACCAACATTTTGAGGACCATCTTTGTCATCATGGAACTGACGAGGACAGACGTGGTCCTCAAAACGTTGGTTTGCTTGCCATTCAGCCACCTGATGTGGCTGGTAGCCTGAGAATATTTGATTCATTGTAGTTACCATGAATGCTTCAACTTATGAATCTAATAGAAATCAGTGACAGTATATTGTGTTGGTTTACAAATTGATTTCCCAGCCATGGCTGATTTGAATAATTTTCTTATTTAATTATGTTATAAATAAAAATACTTATGTTGCAACTATGCATGAAGGAAGGTAAGCTTTTGTGTTTGTCTTAATTGTTTCATCATCCATCATGTACCTCAGTTAGAGGGCTGTAAATAAATTTTTGCAAGCACACATAATTGTGTACTTGCATGTTTCTTATATACGAAGAGATTTTATGTTGTTAGGAGTCATGTCCACACAGTTATTTTGCCACGATGGTGTACATCCAGTCATATGTGTATATGAAAGTGTTTGTTGATCTCTCAGCATCGTTGTATATTTTTGGATTTATTTTCTTTCCTTTATCTTATATATTCTCTGTCACTGTTAAGTTGCAACATGTAAGATTTTGATGTACAAGGTTGTCTGAAAGTACCACTTTCTACCAGTGAAGTTTGGAACCACACTGTCAGCGTCATAAACACCACCAGTATTAGAGTCTGTATATATTCCAGGTAGTACTGTTTTCTTCTTCCCCTTCATTTGAAATTTTCTGATCATATGAAGTTCACGTTCCTGTTCTTGTGCATTGAGCAAATAGTTCTAATTGGCTGATAATGTTCTCCTCTCTGGATAATAATTACCTAAATATATTTGAAGTTGTACAATCAATAGTTAATGCACCAAACATCACACTTGGTTGGTTAGAATTTCATCATGTTCAGTAGGTCCCATTTAAAATCTCAGCCATACAATCAGGTATTGTGGCAGGGTTTTCTTGGTTTTTCTCAGTCCCTTCAGCAGAATGCCAGGACAGTTCCTTAAATTTAAGCCATGGCCGTTTTCTTCCACACCCTTTCCACTAGACTGTTCACAAATTTTCCCATAATTCATTGCTGTGTGTACTGAGATACTGGAAGCACTGATGAATAAATGAGTAAAGAAGAAGACCGTCATCAGGGTGGAACAAAATTGATGTGGCAGGTGCACTCAGCTGTGAATAAAGGTAAAGTTGTTCCTGTGCATGCTGTTGAGGCATGTGGTGAGTGAAGATATAAATTCAGTTGTTCTTACTCTTGGAACTAGGTGGAGGTGCAGGATCGGCATCATGCCTTTGCTGCTTTACCCCCCAGGTGAAAGAGACATTGGTACCCGCTGAATATGAGGCTGGGTGGGCCCTGGACCCAGTCCAGACATTTCTGAGAAACAAACCACAGCTTCACAGCCTGTAGCCTAGTCATTGCTGACGACACTAACCTGACTACTCTCATCTGTGAGTGGCAGTATGCTGTGGAAGTTACATTGCACAAATTAATGAGTGAACAACCTTCCCCATGACTGTGACTTATATAACTTAAAGCAAAAGTTTCGGGCTTTCCACTTGAATGTGCGCCAGCTGGTGGAGTAACTGTTGGCCATTCTGTCACCCTTATCCACATAGCCCATATGATGGTTATAATCCATCACAATTTGCGGCTTTATGGCTTTTCCTCTCTCAT
>Ga0123352_10020552_pt1 | contig 10521 bp, 4 predicted proteins | sample TergutLab28metaG_FD_89700 | JGI IMG/M metagenome (GOLD analysis project Ga0123352, IMG submission 89700) | Labiotermes labralis P1 segment gut microbial communities from Petit-Saut dam, French Guiana - Lab288 P1 | ecosystem: Host-associated > Arthropoda: Insects > Digestive system > Gut ... | reverse complement strand
CCGCAAAAGTTGGCACTAACTTCGCCGACCGGCGGCGGCCGCTCTGTCGGTATAGTTCGCGTGCGGACTAAGGCCACGGAGTTTGTTTTGTATGTGTATTAGTTGGTGTGATGGTTAAGTTATTTTCACTGATTGTGTGAAATAAATTCGGTGCAGCAGTCCAGATTGATCATGTTTACTGCCTGTTGTCTCTGGTGTCAGTGGAATCATTCTGTTCGACCACTTTACGTATGCACTTGCCTTATTTAATTTCCACAACCTTTGACAGCGTAATATTTAAAGATTAAAATTTTTTGGTATACGAGCTTGAATTCCGATTTTGGCACTTCGTGGTGTAGCGGAAATTTAAGTAACTAAACTACAGAAACTAAAATTTGATTACCCGAATTTAATATCGAAAATAGTTGCCGTTTGAAGAAAACTATTTAGAAGTAAGTTGATTTTGATTGTGAATACTCACAGATATTGAAAATTTGGTATGCATTATTTTCCTGTTCCATTCCTCTCATTTATCGTCTCCACTAATAAAATTCTACATGTCTAACCCAACAATTTACACAGATACTTTTTCTGCAGTCTTTATCCCTTCTTTCCCTTCTGCTTCTTCCCTCTGAAGTCCAAATGTTCTCCTCAACCTCCTCTTACCAACACCGTCAGGCTACATTTTTCCTGTTGTATAGAAAACCAATAGAATATATAAAATTGCACAGTCTAACACACATTTTTATCAAGTAATTACAATGAAAGAACAATTAAACCATTTATAACAGCAACATGTTTCGGCTCCTTTATAGATCATTCTTCAGGTTCAGCGCTAAAAAAGTGTTATATACAGTTTTTAGGGCTCAGTCTGAAGATGGCTCTATAAGAAGAGCCGAAACGTGCTGATGTTAAAAATTATTTATCTTTTAATTGTAATTACTTAACAAAAAGTTGTATTACACTCTGCAATTATACATATTCTATTGATTATTAAACACAACGGGCATGTATCACCTAATAAAAAGGAAACCAAGTTTTACATCCATAAAATAACAGAACAAACTGTATCTTTTGGCAGTTACTTACTTACTCCATGGTGCAGAGTCCTTCTTGAGCAGCTAACTGGTTTTCAGCTAGTCAAGAAATTCCCCGCATTTCACGGAACCCGAAGGTTCATTACCGCACTCACAAGCGTCCGCCACCTGTCTCTATCGTGGGCCAGCCCAATCCAGTCCATATACCCACATCCCACTTCCTGGATATCCATCTTAATATTATCCACCCTTCTATGCCTAGGTCTCCCCAGTGGTCTCTGTCCCTCCGGTTTCCCCACCAAGATCCTATACACCCCCTCTCCTCACCTATACGCGCCACATGCCCATCCCATCTCATTCTTCTTGATTTTATCACCCGCACAATATTGGGTGAGGAGTACAAATCATTTAGTTGCTCGTTATGTAATCTCCTCCATTCTTTTGACAATATCAGACACAATTCTGAAATAATCTGTAACAAACCTTCCTCTAAATTAATATCTTTTACTTTCTGTACGGTAATTTTGTTGCTATAAGTATCATATTAAAACATAAAATTCTTTCCAATCAGTGCATTTACATTTTTTGTGTGGTTATCATAAGTAATAATTTCTCTATAAAGCCTGTTTTTTTATGGGTGTGAAACTCGGTCTGTTACACTGAGGGTGGAAAAAAAAGGCTTATGGTGTTTGAGAAAAAGGCTGAGGGTTTATGTCAGTAATTAATGAACTTGATGCACAAAAGTTTTGTTTTACAATAAGTTTATTTCATGCGTCTATATGTTTCGAGCACATGTGCTTACCATCAGGAGGTCAAAATTGCATTACATAGCCTCTGATATCATCACACCTATAGGTGTGATGATATCTGTGTAATGCAATTTTGACCTCCTGATGATAAGCACATGTGCTCGAAACATGTAGAGGCATTAAATAAACGTACTCTGGTATCATCACACCTATAGGTGTGATGATACCAGAGGCTGTGTAATTCAGTTTTGACCTCCTGATGATAAACACATGTGCTCGAAACATGTAGAAGCATGAAATTAAACTTATTGTAAAATAAAAATTTTGTGCATCAAGTTGGTTAATTACTGAGATAAATATACTGAGATGCGCGGTCAGCAAAACGTCAAAAGTCTGAAGGTGTTTGAGGATAGTGTGCTGAGAAAGATATTAGCACTTGAGAGGGCCGAGGTGAGAGGGAATTGTAGGAGACTGCAAAATGGGGAGCTTCAATACTTGTACTGCTCACGAAATATTATTTGGACGATCCAATAAAAAATGAGATGGGCGGGGCTTGTGGCACGTGATGAGGAAAGGAGAGATGCATTGGCGCTTTTGGTGCGGCAGTCTAAAGGGAACAAAGCCACTTGGAAGGCGTAGGTGTAAATGTGAGGATAATATTAAAATGGGTCTCAAAGAAATAGGATAGAGGCCGTGTAATGGTTTAAGCTGGCTCATAATTGGGACAAGTGGCTGGCTTTCGTCAATACGGCAATGAACATTGAGGTTCGATGCGGGAAATTTCTTGCCCTTCGGATTAGCATTTACCTTCCCAAGAAAGATTTAGATCCGTAGCATTAGTTAAATACACGTCATTGAATTAACCTTTAGACGCCTAATGTCAACTACAGTGGTCGTACCGCACCGCTAACCTCTAAAGTTGCATTTTATATATTTAGTCAAAAAATATGGGTACTGAATATTTTAAACACGGTATATACTCTCCGTTTTTTTCTCTCTTCAAAATGCAGTTTGTTTCATAATTTTAACATATTTGGTTCCTGTATTATTCACATTTTATATACAGAGTGTGCTAAAATTAAAAAAATATTTCCGGCGCCAAAAGGTTAATGGCCGGCGTCGTGCAGATAGATTTTGGGTGTTTAGAGATGTGACGCTGTGAAGCTGGGCTAGTTTTCCCGATTTTTCGAGGGGCCCTGCTGCCCTTGTTTCCAGGCGTTGAGGGGTTCGAGATTAATATGTTGGCATTATTTTTGGACCACATTGTAATTTGATGCTCTATGTAGTAATATCTGACGTTGCCATTCCTGACATTCTCTTGCACTGTCGAACATTGTATTACAAATAGATGTGATGGGTCAAAACTTTCCGAGTTTTTTACACGCGGATGGATGGATGGATGGACGGACAGACGGAACTGAGATAAAACCATAAACCAATTTCTTTTTTTTTCGGAACGCCTGATGTGGTTTATTTGGACGATGATAGACGTTCGCACATTGAATTAATTAAAATTCGAGAGCTTCAGCTTGGTCTTTCGAAGAGAAGAGAACTGCATGTAACTAACGAGAGACCGAGAAATTGACAGACTTCAAGACGTCACTCAAAACTTGACAGACCCTGTAGCTCCGATTTAATTTTGTAAAAATTTCATACGAGTCTACACGTCTTCTATTGAAACGATTTGGTGGGTACAATAAGGTGTCACTCAAGTGACGGTCAGATTCACTGGGCTTTTCAATGGCTGTTCTAGCCAGTGTCAGCTACGAGTACAATGGTATCTACAGGGTGATTTAAAGTTAAATTTGTAATATTAAATATTTGTTTCCCCTATTCGGAATGCTGGAAATTTTCGTGTTGTACATTGTTTCTCAATGTTACAGTTTATGAAGTAAGACACTTCATACGAGAACACATTTTGCACTCTCTCTTGGTTCGTGGCTTGACAGTCATTTTTCTAATAGGTGGATTGGGCGTGGAGGACTAACAAAATGGCCTCCGCTAAGTCCCCAATCTTACTCCATGTGATTTGTTTTTTGGGGCAGATTAGGTCAAAGAGGAATTTAAGCAATCATTATCGATGACACTTGAAGTGAAAAAACGTTTTCGAAATACTTTTGTCTCGGTTCCTCTTTACATTTCAAGGCAACATGGCGAGGCTGCGCCTTCCATATTTCAATAATTGGTGATGTGTGGACGTTGTAATGGTGTACGAATTGTAGCAATACGGCTCTTCTTAGGATGTAAAGCCATTTAAGGCTATGTAAGTACAGACTGTTCAATCACGTACATGCGCATTATCTCCTTCTAACATTAAGTAAGTCCGTATTTTGCAAACTCCCCTTACATGTGTGTTTTCATGATTTTTACAACAGACAGTGCTTGATTCCCTTAAATCAAACTAGCCAAAAAAAGATACAAATTTTCGCGCACACTCCACGAGATCGTATGCGGACGTGCTGAGTTGTCTTCGGATTAGAGGTGCAGCGTGTCACACTGACGCACGTACTGTGATTTATGTATTGTATAGACGAATTAAGTCCAGAGTAATTTATGTACGTCCCCCAACGTTTAACATCTGCAACCTAACTTTAAAGGAGAGGAATCGGAAAGTGCACGGAGAAAATCACAAGACGTTAATTTTTTTTGTATTCCCCCTACTGCCAAAAGAAAAAAGACAACTCTCACGACCCTCTGCCCTTGTCTTTTTTCTATTTATCTTCTAACCTTCCTCTTATTTAACTCTTCTCTTTTTCTTTTCTTCTTTGCATTACCTTTTCTTCTCTTCGTACTTGGAACAGTTAAATGAAAGCATGTATCGAAATATACGCCGAACACCGAATTTAGAACGTCCAAGAGGAATTATTTGGAACCTTTCAGGTAAAAATAGCCAAGCAGTTATTACCTTCCAAATTCTTACATACTCACTATTCGCGTTCATCCTCCAGTATTATTGCACACTATATACAATTTACAGCCGAAACATGCTGCTAAACACGTTAAAAATCAATAGCCACAGGACGAGTGATTGTGAATGTCCGGTAATTACGTTTGCCAACATGCAGAACCCTCCGTTAATTTTCAGTTTGCTATGCTAATAATCATTTTTATGCCTCTGGCACTCTGTGACAGCGAAACCGACAAGTATTTCTTTACATAGCTAGCAAAATGGGTGGTGTTTGAAAGGGTGAGGGTTGGGAAATGCACTTCAATCTTTCTAATGGAGTTTCGATACAAATTAATTAGAACAACAGATAGACAGGCACTGCGCATGAAACAGACAAAACATTGATAATCACAGTAACCATGAAACGAAGTTCTTCCTCGCTGTGTTTGTTGCCGATAGACAGCGCGCAGTACTGCTACATTATACCCCTATTTATTTAGTGTAATTTCACTTACATCCATATCAGGTGTCGTAATTATTCGGAGTGTTGTTCTTTTTTATTGTCTCATTTTTATATTATTTTGTTTCCCCATAAAATATCCATGTGTTAAATAAGCGAAAATCTGCGTTACTGGCTGTGATGATTTTTACGGTCACTTTGTGTGATGCATGAAAAAAAAACGCTTACAAGTGGATGCTATGTGTTTGTGGTAGGATCTCAGCTGCAATTGCCACGGCTTGATCGCTGCTACCATCAGCAACAGCGAACAGACAGGGTTATGTAGCTTTCAAAATACATTCACACTGCTGTGTGTACATTTATAGACACAGTCACTGTGGACGTTGGGAAAAGGATAGCAAACGGCTGATGGTGTGTGCTTCCGGCTCTCGCCGGCTTGCCTCTTTATTCCTGTGCCATAAGAAGCAAGTAATTTTGTGGCACTACGTACCGCTGGACTGGTTTCTGTGAAATGTGACATAAACGTTGCAGATTTGGAGGCTAAAGCTAAATTTGACTTCATAATTTTCTGCCATATTCGAAGGTAAAGTAATCCCTGTAAAAGGCCTGGACAAAACTTTAGGGTTCCAGAAGGATGAGTCTCCCAGATTTCTAGACAGTACGCACACGAGGATGGTAAATTTGTCAGCCCAACACACCGGCCGTCTTTATCCTACAGTACATACCCCTGAAACTCATTCCTCTTAAAGGCTGAGTCAACCCCAGGGTCACAGTGCAGCCGGAAGTAATATGTCAATGAATATTTACAATGACTACATCGGGAATCGAACCCGCGACCTTCCGGCTTGTAGCGCCGTATATCAACCACCTGTGCCACCGCGTGCCCCCTATTACCTGTCATATGCGTAAGCAGTTTGTTAACTTTGACTTGGCGGAGCTGGTCGACGGATCTACGCGACGTGAAGTGTAAAGGAAAATTATTCTGTTTTTCTTTTCGTCTGCCAGTCCGCTGTAGCTGTCACTGTACCAGAGACTCACTACTAGTTTTCCATTTTAAAAATTTACTGCTCACAGAATACAATATTGAGTACAGTAAATGATAAGGGACGAGAGAGCTTCTCCAAAATATTGGCCTTAAAACTCCGAAATGCCTCTGTTGGCAGCCGCAAAAGGGTTTTAAATCACATTCATTCCCCATATGAACTTCAAAGATTATGTCTTCCTCCTCATTTCTACTCCTAACAAATTCTCTCCTCTTCCTGAATCCGGTCTCTCCTGTCTCACTCTCTCACCGTACGTTATCATGTAGTTTTCTTACCGTCACATTCATACACTATCCAATTCTCATTATGGCCATTTCCTCTTACAATCCGATAATCGTTGGAATTCGGAAAATTATTTCAGTGCATACCGCAAAGTAAACACTCCTATTCCGTACCACAAAGATCAACCGCTTATTATATGAGCAGGAGTAGCTCAGTCGGTAAAATCACTACGTGAGAGATTGAATAACCGCGAAATCTACAAGGTAGTTATTAGTTACCATCAACACAACTACTTGTTATATTTTATCAGACGAGTAACACGGCTACATGTTTCGACAGCTGGATGTTTATAGTTGTGTTGATGGTAATTAATAAGTACCTTGCAATATGTGTAACACAATGGGATGTCTAAAGTAAAGATTGAGAAAACTTAGTTTAATTCCAGGTATGGGCAAAGATTTTTCTCCAAAACCTCGAAGCTGGTTTTGAGACCCACCCAGCCTCTTAGTCCTCGGTATGGGTGGCTCTTTCCGCAGGGATAAAGCGGTCGGGGCGTAAAGCAGGCAACTTACCCTCATCTGGAACCTGAGACTATACAGTATACTCAATCCCGTATGTCATTATGCTGTGAAGAGGGACAGGTTTAATTACTGGATAATATTGTTCAGTCCAATAACTGCGGTTTGTTGAACAGTTACACGGAACATGTCAATTATAATCGGCGGGCAGAGTGGGAACACCTTTTGAGTTTAATTCAGCCGCATATCATCGTGCTCGGTTAACACATGGGTAAGCTGGTATCCAGCGCTGTACAAGTTGGGCCCAACCATTACCTGGTAAGGCATTATTGCAGTAGAAAATTGTTGATGATGTTCGGTCGGTGGGAGTGTGTGGATTTGAATCATCTGGCTCAATATATGGGTTAGTGGTGGACAATTATCTGCACGGTAATGGACCTTCTCTTTACATAAATTGGGAAATTTCTTGAATAGTTGAAAATCTGTGAAATTCTGACTGAGGATTCTATTCCATTTATCTGGCGAGTTCCCAACGTGGCGAAAAGCGAAGATTAGTTTAGTCGTATCCGTCTGTGTTTTCAAATGAAACAACTTGTCTCCCACTGGATGGATTTTCACGAAAATTTATATTTGACGATTTTTCGAAAATCTGTAAAGAAATTCGAGTTCCATTAAAATCTGACAAGAATGATGGGTACTTTTACATGAGGTCCAGCTTGCATTTTTGATCATGTCTCCCCGAACTCTTTGTTAGAATGAGAAATATTTCAGACAAAATTGTAGATAATATCAAAACACACATTATGGTCGATAATTGTTCTTCCGAAAATTTATGAGATAATGTGGAAAAATATTGTAGAGCCAGACAGGCCACGGATGACATTACGGCACATGCGCATTTCATGCTGGATACCTGAAGCTACAAACACAATCTCAGAATGTATAATACTTCTTTTTCACGGTAACAATTGTTACGCGAACGTGTCACAGTGTTATGGCAAATGTACTTTGCCCGTTATGTTTATTTGGTAAATTAGATAGCTGTCTGCCCGTTTGGGTAGCAACAGCGGGTGAACACCGTCTCCGGTGTTTCTCACCCCTAGTCACGTGCGCGCGAGACAGCAGTGTGAGAACTGTAAATTCTCATGCAGTTGCAAACTTCGAAATGTTGCGTAGGAAGAAAACAAAACTAGAAGTGGTGGCAGGAATTGTGGGCAGGCTGCAGTGTTTAGTCTTCCCTTGGTTTCAGTTTGTTGTCACACTGTAATGGCTGTTTATCTCTTCTGAAATCGATTCTGCTTCATTGGCTGAAGATATTGTGCGATATCTAGCGGAGAATCGTATAAAGACCAAATATAAATTCGATATCAGATTTAGAGCGTTTATGAAGCCAGAATGGGTTACAGGGTTGTGTTTCAAAGTGTAGTTCACCAGAATAAAACAAAAATACCAATTTGAAATAAGTATATACGTGATTTTTACCTAAGAAGGGCTATTGCAGCTGACATCAGAAGACATAATTTCGTAATGAGTATAAAATAATACATCGATGGAATGTAGCTTTACGGACGTCTTTCCTAAGTTATAAGGGTCCGGCATAGCTCAGTCGGTATATGGACTGGCTAAGGGATGAACGGTCTGGGGATCGAAACCCGGTGGGGCGAGATTTTCCGCAACCGCCCAGACCGGCCCTGGGGTCCAGCCAGCCTCCTACACAATTGACACCGGGTCTCTTTCCCGGGGGTAAGGCGACCGGGGTGTGGCGTTGTCCACCCACCCAAATCTAGCGCCGATGTTAAGGAAAGAGTAGAGTTATACTTCTACTTACCTTCTGGGCCTTCGTGACCTGTTCTAGGGTGAACTTTACCTTTACCTATACCTTTACTAAGTTGTAAAGAACGCCTGTGTGTGGAGAACTCCACCGTCTGTCCTTCTGTTTGTAAAATGTTTGTGAGTTGCGATGTAGGAATTTTTGTAAAGGAAGTTTTCAGACCCAAGTGACGTTCCTGAAAATAGCCTAAAGATCAGATTTTACTTTAGGATGCAATTGAATGTTTCTAATTTCCATATTTCCTAACCACTGGGGCGTCATCTGGTATGGAATATCTCAATGCCGTTACGTTCAGTTACTGTGAGTTTGCTTACAAATCGGTGCATTGAAAGCCGCGCTTTACTGCAGCGTGTAAATGAAATTTTACTCACATTTTGTACACCTTCTGTGTGGTTTGGATAAGTTTTGTTGCAGGAGCTTTTCACAGAACCTTACTGGATGAAGGCGAGTTTCTTGAAAATCTACAATGGGAAAGCCATGCTCTACTCTGAGGCTTAAAATGGGTTTCTCTCCGCAATATTCACATTTTTCCCTGATAAGAGATCGGCGCACAATGCTGTTGGGCACCTACGAGTTTCTTAAATTGGCGTTTGGAAGGTCGTATTTTTGTTACTCATGTCGACGGGATTACATTTAGCTTCGTAACGTCAAACTGTCTGTGCCGCGATAGCTCAGTCGGTATAGCGACTCGCTACGGGCTGAGTCGTCCAGGGATCGAATCCCGGTAGAGGACGGGTTTGTCCGCGCCCATCCAGACCGCCCTGGTGTTTCATCCAGCCTCTGTACAATGGTTACCGGGTCTCTCCCGGGGTAAAGCGGCCGGGGCGTGGCATTGACCACCCACCCCATCTAGGGCCGAGGTTAAAGAAAGAGTAGAGCTATACCTCTACTCCCCCTATGGGCCTTCGTGGCCTGTTATAGGATGAACTTTACCTTTACCTTTACCGTCAAACCGTGTGGTATTTTGTCCTTGGTGCAGGCTGTTTATTAAACTGCTTCACAGAGTGCGCCATTTGCTGTCTTGATATTTCATAATACTGCGTAGGTTTTTGGTGCATTTCGTATTCTGTCTGCAGCTTAGCTTCTTTTTCTCACGCTAACAACGAAATTCACATGTCACAGCCAATAGTGACTTCAGTTAATAACACAAAACCTTAGCAAAGTATGGAGTGTGGTGAAGTTATTCGTTAGGAGATTGTTAGCTCTGGCTGTAATTTATTTTAATTACGTAGTATTATGAAGTTGCGTAATGGCGGGGTTGGTTATTGTGTAGATGAAATCATTTCCTACGCCCCTAAACAATGGCTGCCAACTGTGAGAAGAATGAAGTTAATATGACTTGACGCTGTGCCTCCTGCTATTAGTGAAGTTCGTCGAGTCGCATTTACACCAATTACGACGCAAATTAGTGCCACTACCTCTTCTGCAGCTTCAGTGGCGGCTAGAATACCTGTAGGCTTTTGTTAGCAGCGTACCGAGGAGAAAATTTAAACCTTATAGTTCGCAGGAGTAATTTGTGTACAATTGCGTTTTTATGAGCTTCAAAAGTTGTGCCGTTCACAGGATATTCTTAGGACTTTAAAAATTATGCAGTTTACAAGATAGTATTAGGAGATTCATAAGGTTTTGTTGTTCACAGGATAATATTAAGTGCTTCAAAAGTGGTGCTGTTCACAGGATATTCTTAGGAGGTTCATGAGTTGTAACTTTCACAGGATTGCTATGAGATTCATAGGTTGTGCTTTTCACAGGGTATTATTAGGAGATTATTGAGTTATGATAAGCACAGGATATT
>Ga0123352_10020551_pt1 | contig 10521 bp, 5 predicted proteins | sample TergutLab28metaG_FD_89700 | JGI IMG/M metagenome (GOLD analysis project Ga0123352, IMG submission 89700) | Labiotermes labralis P1 segment gut microbial communities from Petit-Saut dam, French Guiana - Lab288 P1 | ecosystem: Host-associated > Arthropoda: Insects > Digestive system > Gut ... | reverse complement strand
TGTTATTGTTTGTTTCTGTTATTTTTTTTTTTGTTGTTTTATTTTTTTTTTTGTTTGTTTATTTTTTTGTTTTTTTTTTTTATTTGTTTTTTTTTTTTTTTTTTTTTTTTTGTGAATGTGTTATAAAAAAAGGGGGGGAAGAGGGGGGGGGGGGTGAGTTTCAAGGAAATGAATTGTTCTATGCAGGCGATAGTAATATATATGGCGAAAGGAAATATCTTAAAGAACCGAAAGGAATAGTCGACTGGAATAGTTTATAAATAAAGTCCAAAAAGCTGTACATGTTTATGTCTCGTTCCCAGAATATAGACAATTGTAATGTAGGGATTGGCAGGAATGTGTACATTAACGAAACGATTAATGTCGTGTTAAATTATGACAATATCTGTTACGTCTGTCTTCACGAAGGTTTTATATCCCTGTCTCTTATCTGAATGTAAAATGATTAGGTTACATACTCGTAACAATGCAGGCAATATACGTATAACGTAGCATTGAGGCGTGTTCGTATCACCATTGTTGCAGTGGAAAAGCAATAGTTATTACACAACTTGAGTGTGTGTGTAACTATGTAACAAGAACCAACACAATGCCCATTTTTTATTAAAGTTTTTTAAGTCTGAGTGTTGTCTGTAGCCTGAGGTAACCAGCATGAAATGCGCATGCGCCATATTATCATCTGTGGCTTGCCCTGCTCTACAGTATTTTTTTCCCACATTTTCTCACAAAATGTAAGACTGTCGAAAAACACGTACTGAACACAAAATGTGTGTTTTGATTTTCTCTACAACTTTTGTCTGAAATATTTCTCATTCTAAGAAGAAATAAGCGAGATGTGATAAAAAAAAAGTATATCAGTCTTCATGAAAAGTACCTTTCATTCTTGTCCGATTTTAATTAAATTTGGATTTTTTCGACATATTTTAGAAAAATCATCACATATCAAATTTCATTAAAAACTCGTCCAGTGACAGCCGACTTGTTCCATGCGGACGGACAGACGGGCAGAACTGACGAACCTGTTAGTCGCTTTTCGCAATTTTGTGAACGACCCTTAAAATAATCATACCGTCTGTTTGTAACACCTGCTTGCTCTGAATTTAACCTATACCACTGTGAAAATTGTTAAAGCTTCAGAGTGTTATGAAACAGTGTCTGAGGCAAATGTTTAGATGAAACATATACCTAGTTGGAAGAAATGACATGATTACGAACTTCATAATGCTTTTCCTCCATTACACTCTATTAGATGTACCAGGTTAATGACAGGTGCAAAACGTGGCTTGCATAAAGGAGGTAAAGAATTCAAAAAAAGAAACTAAATGTAAATGACCACTGAGAGAAGTGTTTCGGGGGCTAACATTAAAATCAACGTCATATCAGCATTTTATGTACGTGTTAATGGCGTTAGGGCATAGGGTCCATTGAAGGGTTCTTGTGAACAGTTTACTGAACTTTTTGGGTCCCATGAAGATTTATAAATGGACAACCCTACGGGGCGGTTTATTTCTTAGTGAAACCTCCCAGGTTGTACTCTATATGCCTTTAGAAATGTTACTCGGATGAAGTTCATCGAATTTAATGAAGCCTTATACGCAACGGACTAACCAAGTAGATTAGTCGGTGTTGTTACTAGGACACGGATGGACGACTAGAGAAACGGTGTTTCATATCCGGCAAGGGTAGAGATTTCTCTTTGCATCACGGTGTCTCACACTGTCTCCCGTATCCGCTCATCGTCTCTTCCAATAGGAAAATAAGACTCTTTTTCCAAGGTGTTAAAGCGGCTGAAACGTGTAGCTAACCACACATTTAAATTTCTTTTGTTAATTTTTAGACAAGGCATCCCGTTTGTGTTAAAGTCTATTAAATGCAGTAATAATAAATAGAGTCTAGCACAACTTTAATTAACTGTAATTTTAAATAATTTACTGCAACATGTTTCGTCCCTTAAAAGCCACATTCATGCTGACTATAAAGGATTATTTATAATACAGTGCCATAAAACGGACGAGATCTCTTTTACAATGTATTTACAATATATTTACAACGTACTTACAATTTCTATCACAACTCATCGTTTATTTTAACCTTTTGACGCCTAATGTCAACTATAGTGGTCGTACCGCACTGCTAACCTCTAAAGTTGCATTTTATATATTTATTCAACAAATATAGGTACTGAATATTTTTAACACGGTATATAATTTCCGTTTTTTTCTCTTCAAAATGCAGTTTGTTTCATAATTCTAACGTATTTGGTTCCTGTATTATTCACGTTTTATATACAGAGTGTGCTAAAATTTAAAAAAATAATTCCGGCGCCTAAAGGTTAATAAATTCTTCTCAATAATTTCAAACGTTATGTCAACCAGATCTCGTCCATTTTATGGCACTGTATTATATATACTCCTTTATATTTAGCCTGGAGATGGCTTTAAAGTGCCTAACTGTGTTGCTGTAAATTATTTAAAATGATAAATAATTAAAGTTTTATTAGATTCTATTTATTATTACTTTATTTATCACACATTTCCATTTAGTGCAAAGGGATGAGAAATTTGGAGCTACACCTCCCCTCCACTATACGTCATTCCTGGTATTTTTCTTACTTAATTAAGAATTTGTCGCATTTACGTATTTATGTAAAATTGGAGCCCCTGTACTCTCGTAAAACTGTAGGCCATATTGGATCTGCATGACCGCCCTCTAGTTGCTAGATGAAACGTCACAAATTTTGTCCATTGGCCGACAAGGATATTAATATTTGCAACGATGTAAGCAACCAACAAGATGCAAAAAATTCCGTTTATTGATCTTTTTAAATCAGCTCTACATGTTTCGGGCCACAAACTCGCCCATCCTCAGGGGCACTTTTTGACTGTATATACAGAATTACGGAATTTTTTGCATCTTGTTGGTTGCTTACATCGTTTTCTAACGATGCATGGTCTCACAAAAATAAAAAAAAAAATATTTATATTTGGTTTTAAAAGCCAATTCTAAATCCACTTTACTTGAAACCCTAAACTACCTTCGCTAGTTTCTTTAAAAACAGCCCACCATACACAAGTAACACAAAATACAAACTTGTATCTTATTAGTTTCTGAAAGATGCATTTTACATAGGCCCTTCTATGAAATGCAGCTATAATATACCTGATCTTATGCTTCCGCCGCGAATTAGTATAGATCTGCGTTCTTCTGTCATATTACGCTTGTGGTAATTCATTACCGACATTTTGGGACAACCCATCAGTCCCATCTTCACCAGTAGCTTTTCCCGAAACGCCGGTAAGAAATTACCACCATACGCTGCGTAATATCCCGGCAGAGCTCAAGTCGCAGATTGAATAATTTGTGAGTCATATAGCGTGAAAAATATTTTCAAAAATACATTTTATACCTGCTTTAATATATTTCGTTTCTCTACGCATACCCCGGAATTTAACCTCAAGTTAAACCTCAACCAGTGACTTGAAATTCTTTGTTTACAATTCATCTTACCATATGACGTTATATAGGCCGATGTACCGAAATTGTCCTTAAATGCGTCACTAATTAATTAATAAACTAGTTAAATGCCTTATATCGCTCCAAATCTCGTCGTCTGGTGTATTATTTTTAAATAAACCATTGAAGGACACAGTTAAACCATCAGAAGTTTATTCTTTAAAAACCTGCACCTATTTTTATGTCTCTGTGTGTACATAAAATTTAAATCCCCCGTGTGTGATGGACGGGATTGCTTTGATCGGTTTAAACTATCACAAAGTTTAGTGCCCAATATGCATCGCAGTACGAAGCCTCATAGAAGGCTAGAAAACAAAATCCATTCACTTCTGATGAGGATGCAAGACAAACAATCCTCTCGCCTTTATCCCCGCTTCCTGTTATTCAGGTGTTTCCGTCTTCCCTCCAGGAACTTAACCTGGTCGTGCATTTAGCAGCTTGCCCACCTGTTAGCTCTTCCGACAGTTGTGCAAAGGGCTTTGGTTCGTGTTTAATTAACGGTGGGGATTTCATTGTCCAGCTATTTTTAATCCGTCCCTTTTCGTCCGTGCCGAAACGATTTTAATTGGCAAGATTTATTTTCCATTCAAATGGTTGAAAGACCCGACTGAATAGTTACATAGGGCGAGCTGCAAAAAGGACTGTCAGATATTTATAAACAACATTTACGTCTTTCAGTAATCCCTATGACTGTAACTTCCCGCCAATATTAATCTCGAACCCAGCGAGATTGCATTGCTCTGCAAAGCAATGCTGGAGTCACAAATACTGAGCTGACACAAGTCAAATTTTACACTAGTGATGCTGAAATTCCAATCAGTTCCTGGAAGTGAAACTCGGCCTGTGGGTCTGTCTCACAAGTGGGTTGTGCATCGCAGCTCTCTATTTGCTCTGAAGTGCTAGATCCAGGTAATAGTCTGTATTAATGCATCACTAACCAGTGGTCGTGTGCATGTAGGGGCCGCCCGTACAGATACACACGTGAGGCTCAATTAACTCCTACACTAGCCTCTCGAAGCCTCTCATGTTCTCGTGACATCCCTTCATGAGGCACACTCTTCTGTGCCAATAAGGCTGGAGTCGAGGTTTCATTACATCATAGATTAATAGTCTGGAAACGCAGAGACTTCACCATGCTTGGTAACGGACAGAGTTCAATTCAAGGATGGATTTTATAATAAAATTTGTATCATAATTTGAGACTTTATTGAGCACAAGTTGGGGTACAAGAATAGCCGGTCTGTTCTAAACTCTTCATTAAACCGGTATAAATAAATGATAATAACTTTCCATTCTTTATGTTTTGCTGACCGTGCACCTCAGTATAATCTTAGCAACTGACCAACTTAATGCACAAATTCCTGTTTTGTAATAAGTTTATTATATCCCTCTACATGTTTCGAGCACTGTTGTGCTCATCATCAGGAGGTCAAATTGTATTATACAGCATCTGGTATCATATACCTGTAGGTGGCCGTCCGGTGCGCAGATTGAGAGGGGACTAGTCCCCTCTCAACCTGCGCCCCGGACGGCCACCATCAGAGTGTGACGATACCAAATACTGTATAATACAATTTGACCTCCTGATGATGAGCACAACAGTGCTCGAAACATGTAGAGGAATATAATAAACTTATTATAAAACAATAATTTGTACATTAGTTTGGTCAATTGCTAAGAATAACTTTCCATGTTACAGCTAAAAGTAATACAGCATTTCAAATTATAGTCTCCTGGATTATTACACACTACGATCGTGTGTTCCGACTTTTCTGTAGAATGTCCTGCCTCCGTTGTCGGTGTGGCTGAATTAGATTCAGATCGATGCTGAATTTATTTTGAGAAGTAAATACGTTGATTATATGGGAAGGTTGCAAGGATTCTTCCACCCGATTACTTCGTCATCAACCTTAATCTAATTCGGATAGAAGCAGTACGTCTGTCCTAAACGTCAGAACATACTTATAATTCTACGTGATGCGATAACCATTAATTTTTTAGCGTCGCCTGCCGTGAAGGCTTGAAAAGCTCTAATACTTCGCTTAACAGCCAACTAATAAAAAGCTGTTTATTAATCAAAATAGACATAACAGTGACCGAAACTAACATAAAAACATACTGGAAAATATTTGTTTTCTCTACTCTTGTATATCACAATAAATATGTCCACTAACAAAAATTACGCAGTGCTTGATTCTTCAAGAATCAAAGAAGGTGAAAGATTTATGTAATAATCCCTTAAGAACAATTGAAGTAATTTAGCAACAAGCAATTTTTACAGGTTTCTATTTACCGGATAATATTAGGTGGATGCAGTATTAGTTGTTTTGGAGGCAACTGCCTGAAAAATGTCGAGAGAAACTTAGGACACCCACCGATAAGTCAGCGTATTCGACACACAGGCTGATATATATCCTTTCTAGGTCATGCATTTCGCTTAACTTACTTTGTTGTGTACAAGTACGTAGTCAGTAAATATTTACATTCCTTTTCATTTCAAGTCAACTTTTCTTGTTGTCGAACAACTTCGAGAAGCTCTCTCTGATAGTAAGAACAGCGATCTTACAATGAAAGCTGCCACAGTGAAATATCCATGCCTTACTTTATTTGTTCAAGAATGATATATATTTTGTGTTTGTTTATGCTTCTTTGTAATGTGGAAATTACGACTGATAAAAGAATACATCTTTAATCTTATGTCTAAAATTGTGAATGTCGGAAATATGGAGGCTGCGTCTAAGCGTATGTAATAACAAGACAGGCAGTTTACGTATAGCATAATATTGAGACGCGTTCTTGCATCCATTGTTGCAGTGGAAAAACAATAAGTATATTGTGCGTGTGTGTGTGTGTGTGTGTGTGTAGCCATTATCCAACATGCAATGCGCTAGGGCCATATTGTCATCAGTGGCCTGCTCCGCTTTACAATATCTTTCCACATTATCTCATGTGATTTTAGAAAAAAAAAAAGTTATTGAACACAAATATGTGTTTTTATTATCTCTAAAAATTTGTCTGAAACATTTCTCATTTTTAGAAGAATTTAATTATGTATGATATAAATGTATATTGCTCTTCATGTAATGTGCTCATTGTTCTTATTCGATTTTAATGACACTTTAATCTTCTTGAGAGATTTGCGGAAAATTATCAAATATAACATATCATGAAAATGTGTTCAATGGGAGCCGATTTGTTTCATGAGGACAAACGGACGGACGGACGGACGGGCACACATGACGAAGTTAATAGTCGCTTTTCGCAATTTAGCGACCGCGCCTAAAGAAGCAGACGGGAGTTCGGGTGATAATTGCGTCTCTTTGACACAGAACTCTTAAAAACACTTAGGTATCACTTGTTTCTTAAATAAAATACCTCTCACATTTCTACAGAGTACAGTAGGCTTTCGAATTTCGTGAATCTCGATGTTCGGGATATTTCTAGCTTCTGTCACAGCCGACTCTAGTATAATTGTTTCGAGGTTTCGTGACTGTTCCCCACGAATATGGATGAAATCATGTGGCTGGTGAGTCGTCTACCCCGCTCTCCTGATACTGCACAGATGAGTCAGACCTTGTCTTTCATTAACTGGGGTCCAATGCGTTCGTGCCCCACAACTTCATTTTAAAACTAAGAGGTAAAGCAGTCCCATTACAGGCCTGGAGAGTCCCTTAGGGCTGCAGGGGTTTGAGGCTTCTATAATTTGTAGACAATCGACAAATGAAAGTGGGAGTTGGTCAGACCTGAGCACCGGCCACCTTACCCCTCAGGAGAAATCCCTGGTACTTATATCTGCTAGAGGTTCGGTCGACCGAGGACCGTACTGCGCCTGGAAGGATTAAGTCAATGAAAAATTACAATGGCCACCACCCCCCCACCCCCGTCATCTTCCGCGACCTTCCGGCTTGTAGCGCAGTGTCTCAGCCAACTGCGCCACTGCGCAGTTATCAAGTACTCTTTTGCGTTATTATTAACGTAAACGCACATGTTCTTTATGTTTTTAAGTTACTGTTTTTAATATCTTGCAAACTGTTGAGGCACATTGACCTCTTTCATCGAACCTGCGTTGCAATTGTCGTGATGTCTCCCTCAGTAGCTCTTTTATCTGGTCCATTGGTCGTTTTTCCCCACGGTTCTCAAAATAAACAGCAGTAAGTTTCCGAATCAACACTAAACATTTGGTCTTGGAAATTGAGAATTATTATGTTCACTATACAGTGAGAAACAAAGTTATATACACATATATTATTTGTATGGCTTATATTCCTAAACGGTTAAGAGGAAATAAATAGAAATTACGTTATATCTTAAACATCTAGATGTATTTACAAAGCACACGGTAGCACGCTTTGGACGGGCATTTCCTATCCTGTCACCTATTTCGAAAGTAACACTTCTTTAAAAGGAAATGTACAAATCGTATAAAAAGCCGCTCTCTCACAAGATACATTTACGATTTGTGTCGAATACTACTAAATTGTGTCTCGATGGTACTTACGTATTCACGATGGTAGTGCTAGTTTTCCGATTTGCACATAAGTTACATTTTGACCACGCGTTTCAGTGACGACTCCACTGTAAGTACGCGTACAAGCGGAGGGACGCCACCACAAAGAAATATCCCTGGAGATGATGTAAAGCAGCAACATGAGGAGAAAATTGAATAAGATGGACCGTGCTTGGTCAGTCAGCCGACATGTACAGTGACCGGGACTGTTCGTCCTTTAGGTCACACACACACACACACACACACACACACATTCTTTTATATATATATATATATATATATATATATATGGTTCTTATCAGGGAAGAAGTACTGCAGCTAGGTTGAGTAGAAAAATTCGAACCTTCTGCTTGCCGTGTTCTTATCCAGCAGATACGGATCTGAAATATATGTCAACGGCAGTAAACCACATACGTTAAGGAGCCACATGTGTATGTTGCTTATAATTACATTTTGTATTGTTTCTTAGGATAATTTTTGTAATTGGAAGTGAGATTTAAAATTTTCAGTTAATAAATTTACTTTTTCATGAACTAGACGCCTTCGACACTGCGCACATCCGTCATCCAACCAATAAATATCTTCCCTTACGCAACACACGGTGACTGGTTTTCAGTTAGGTATTTTGCAGTTCCATCTTTTGGCATAAGTGTAACGTGTCTGTATATGTTACAAGAACAGTGAAGCGCAGTGAAGTATTTCATATTAATTGAATAAACTGCATGACAATTTTGACGTTAAGAATTCTATCATAGAATTCTGCAATTAATTTTGTTCATAAAATTTAAGTTGTACGAATTAAATATGGCTGTCAAAACCACTTGTCCATGAACATGGAAAGGAAGGAAAGATATGTAGCTACTTGCCGTTATTTCGTCATCCAATGTGTAGGTGAGACATACATCACAGGTGGTAAAAAAAGTTGTCAAAAGAATGACATCGAAAAGCACTCAACATCGTGGGCAATATAGTGTCACCCGCAGGGAGCGATCGTAACACAGACGGGTATACACAGTAGGCGTTATCACGTGACAGCAGGAATGTTCCCTTTAATTCGTGGAGAAAATAACATCAACTTATATCTGCATCGGTTGAAGTTCAAGTTAAAATCATACAGATGGAGCAATATTTTTAATGTGTCAGGGTTTTCTGTAGGCGTCATTTTGAGGACGCTTGTAAAACGTGAACAAGATCATTTATCCACTGTGATTAGGAAACCCTCCACAGAATCTCCATTCACAATCTGGATCCTGCCGACTGAATTCCAGGGACTTATCAAGTTTTTAAACATTTTAATATGTGCATTTTAACTATTATTTTATCTACTATATCACTAGCCGCTAGTTTATTTTCCTCTTTTGAATACCTCCCTGAAAGTGGCCGAAAAACGCCGCAACATATAGGAGGTTTACCACCTGTATGCATGTTGTTGTATCGAATACTAGTGCAGCTGTTGGAATATATATGTTGTCTTGCTGCAAGGAACATGAATATTTTTAAAAATTCGAGGGGATTATTTTCCTGGAAATTTAGCTGCAGGATAGAAAAAAATGACCACATCCCTGCATTTATTGCCAAAATGTACAATATGTGAGGCTTTGCCTCCATGTTTCATATATGCCTCCGTTATTTTGTGCCTAAACACAAAGGAAATATTACCTATAAACGGAGGCACATTAACCAACAGACCCACTCGATTCAGACAAAACTCACATTGAAGACTTCGTTTCTTATTCTGGGTAGACCAGAATATAAAGTGGTAATCATATTATAGCAGTGTCAATACCCGTTAAAAATTGAAAGAGACGGCGTTCATAGGTGAAATTATGTATATTTACTGTTCACACGCCATCTGTCAGACGGAGAGTATCTCATCTCCTTGTGTACCGACGTATATCCGCTACGTCTACAGTATGCTCAGCCAGTGCTTGACGCTGATGAATTAAGTAGCATTTTATTGACTCAGTACTTGTAGAGCTTTCTTTCCTTTTTTCAAATTTCTTAATGCTTCAGATTTGGTACCTGTTAGAACTGTGGGCAGTAGCTTACTGGAAAAGCAATTTGAAATGCGAGATATAAGATTTCTTGATTTTAAGCTTTCGCCGTGTTCTACATGCAATATGTTTTCTTTTGGGTAATTCCCCTACGTCTGAGTTCTAATAGCCGACGTTTCGGAACACTATCAGTTCCATCTTCATAGGCAGGTGGATGAAGTATGACAGGGGATGAGATGTGTGGTGTATTTATACCTGACAGGGTTCTGGCAAGCAAGTGGAGGAGCCAATGGAAGGCGAGTGGCCGGATGGGGGCGGGTAAGATATGAGATATGAGATCACGGTAGAGAAAATTTGGATTGAAAAGTTTTCTGCCGTTACTTAACCTTTTGACGCCTGATGTCAACTATAGTAGTCGTACCGCACCGCTAACCTCTAAAGTTGCATTTTATATATTTATTCAAAAAATATAGGTACTGAATATTTTAAACATGGTATATACTCTCC
>Ga0123352_10020549_pt1 | contig 10522 bp, 11 predicted proteins | sample TergutLab28metaG_FD_89700 | JGI IMG/M metagenome (GOLD analysis project Ga0123352, IMG submission 89700) | Labiotermes labralis P1 segment gut microbial communities from Petit-Saut dam, French Guiana - Lab288 P1 | ecosystem: Host-associated > Arthropoda: Insects > Digestive system > Gut ... | reverse complement strand
ATGACACTTGCTTTATTATCTACTGCTCAACATGTTTCAGACGTTAATACGTCCATCTTCAGGAGCTTGCGACTACTTGTTGCATTGTGTAGGCTGTAATGATAGAGGTTTTGTGTGTTAATTTATTTATCTAGTGGTAATTAACACACGAAACCTCTATCATTACAGCCTACACAACACAACAAGTAGTCGCAAGCTCCTGAAGATGGATGTATTAACGTCTGAAACATGCTGAGCAATATATAATAAAGCAAGTGTCATCTAGTTGGTCAACCTTTATTCAAATAGCAAGATGATGCACGGTCCAATACGCATAAGATCCTAAAAGTATCTTTCATTGTGATGCTTACTGCAATATTTAGCACAATTCCTGCATAAATCAATATACTCAAAAATAACAATTCATGCATAATGTTCAAGAAACATTTCTTTCATTTCTAATGCTTCCAAAACTTCTAGTATCTGCCCAAATGGTAAGGACAGAGGGATGACACCATCCAAAGGATAGAACTGGTGTGCTGCCCATAATAGGCTCATGATGACCAGCACAGGAGAATCTGTGCCTTAATGTGACCTGCATACCACTGTAAGGCTTGGTGTTGCTTATATTTCCATAATTTTTACCTCATTAGAGGTGATCAAGCATATACAATGTAGTACTAATGCTATATTTTCATCTTAAACTGCTTAATTTTTCAAACACTGCATCTTCAATATCAACAAAAGAAAGAAACATCATCCAGACACATACAATTGATTGACAATTCATTTTATTGTAAGCCTACATGTTTCAGCCCATCTAGATCTTCTTCAAGGAAACACTATTATTGAAAAGAAGTGTTGCTGCCACACAATGAATGGTATACACCCTTATTATAAAATACATAAGATAAAAATAGGTCTTGCCTTGTATTTGGGGATACCCCAACCACATTTCGGACAGGCTATTCTAACATATACCATGATTTTCTGCAGTCTCTTCAGGTGAAAGCTAAAATAGCATCTTCAAAATCCTTACCTTCTCACTATGCATAAGTATCTTTCGATCTCATTCACACTGTACGTATTTGTAACTGCATAACTAAGTAACCTACAAATAAATCATTGCATCTGGGGGACTGGAAAGGAATGTGCACATACACATACCAGATACAACCAACTGCATACCTGAGACCCTGACATTAACTGTCTGTTGCCTTATCCATGAACCACCAGGCCCTAAATTCTGAAAAACAGTGCAACCTAAAACTAGACAAGTTAAAATGTAAGTCATGCACTCTTGTGATTACTAGCTTCACCTTCAGTGTATCCACAAAAAATATTTGAACTGTCGAGTCCAAAAGGGCAACAGCCAGCAGACGATTGTTGGCTGACACACGGACACACAGTACATTCTCTTCCAATTTCAGAATCCTTGTATGTTGGACAGACAAAAACTTGGCCTTACTCTCTTTGTTACTAGGATCAGTAACCAGCTCAAACTGCCAGAACTTCACTGCAGCATCACTCCCACCTGACACACAGCCACGCTGAAATTAAATTAAATGTTTTGTAAATGAAATAAATCGGCTGAAATTAAACAACAAAAGCATACAACCTCTGCGCAGGGAACAGGGAATAAAATGATTGTAATGATGTACAGAAACAATTACAAAAAAAACACATATTCAAAACCTCGATACCAAGTGAAATTGCAGTTACAGTGATGGAAAAATGTGAAGGAAGGGAACTGGCATGATGGATAGTTACATAGGAAAAGGATGGCAAACCTGAATAAGAAAGGAAAATTCTATCTTCCACCGCAATTTTTCTTTTGCTAATTGCTGTCAGGAAATTAAAACATAACCAGGATTCACCATTTATTCCTGTAGTTCATGTCAACATCAGATAGATCTCAAATTTTGGTATCAATAGCCAAACTTATACAAGAAAAATTCAATGAAATAAATATGTATTTGAATGTGTGTTCAAAAAATTTACGTGTAAAGACCTAAATCATGCAATACAGCTGTGTGGCAGCAGTAGCCTGATGATTTCAGATGGATTTGAATGTCCTAAGTGAACTAAGGTACTGTAATTATCCACTCATTTCAAACACATTGCAGAGAAGTTCAGTGTGTCTGTTAAGAGACAATAAATAATACCTGATCGGGCAAGAGACAGACAGACCACAATTCCTTGTCATGAGCTGGAATATCCTCCAGCACATCTCCTGATGCAATATCCACAATAAGCATGTGGCCATTCTTCAACCCAACCATAACATGACGGTCACCCGGAACAAAACATGCGCTGAGAACATAACATGTTGTCACTGTTCGCAGACATGCCAGTGATGGCCTGGAAAGCAAATGGCACATAAAAAATATTATACTACCACACATGACTTAGTTTTAATTAAATAATATATTTGTTCATCATGTTATGGGGGATTTTTGAATACACTGCACATTTTACATACTGTCTAAACCCAACTAATACTGTACATACATTTTCTGTATATGTAATGGAACTTTACTGGATTCAGGCAAGTAACAAGGGCCTGATGATGACAACAGTCAAACCAATGTAGTCTGAATCTGGTAGTTGCTTTACATATGAATTAAATTTATGTACAGCATTGGTTGTGTGCAAATGGTGTGAAAAGTAAATGTTTTCTGGGATGTGACTACAGTCTGGTAGAACTGTATTAACAATGCATAATAACCTGCTGCCTCCATCATGCACCCTGATGATAGAGGCAGCAGGATACTACAAAACATCAGACTACACAGCATCACATTCCAGAAGACAGAAACCTTCACTGTCACCATTGTGAGAACCTCAAATCTCAGATTTTGTGAAACACTGTTATAATGGCTATAAACTGACACTCATATCAAAACGAAATATCGTAATGTTCAGTTCACCTGTTCCACATCTTGAGAGACTCAGCGCAGCCTGACAAGATAGCCAAATTGTCAGAACTGAAAGCAACAGTTCTCACTTCTGAGTGGTGACCTTGAGAACTAATCTTGCGCAGACACCGACTCTCAGCTTCTTTCAATGTTACGTGCAGCGAATAGAGTTCTACAGTGTTATTGTACAGCACCACTGCGACCTGCTGAGACACATAATTCTTACATACTGCATCTTCAGAGTACAGGTAAGATCTTTTCCTGTTTCAACATTAGACAATAAAGGATGATCTTAAATTGAAATACTAAGAACAAAAACACACACACATCTGTCTGGAATAATGGGGAGGAGGGGCTTAGAATTCATCATTCATTAAAAAGTTATTCACTTCACAAAAATAAATTATTAGATTTATGCTGGTGCCAAACCAGGAAATTCATGCACAAGTCTATTTACAAAATTATATATTTTCTCTCTTCCACGAGAATGTACATTTCTATTAATGGATTTCAGGTGAAAAACCCTCCAATATTGGCAGGCAAATTCAACTTAAGTATGATTTTCATCTGCAGTACTGCCATTCACCCATGTTTTCAGAAAAGCGCATACTATAGTAGCATAAAAATGTTCAACACAGTACCAGCTAGTCTCAAAATGGTAATGAGAAGAATAATTTTAAAGCAACAGTAAAAACATATTTAGATAAACACAACTTTTACTTTGGTGATAAAATCATGATGTTTAAAAATGATTTATAGTCCTTCTACAGGAAATCGCACATGCACTTATAGTAACATTGCAACTGATCAATAGTTTTCACACAAACACACACACAAGCATTCATCTGAGCATATGATTACAATAGAATGGATCTTTAAGAAATGGGACACAAGGATGGTGACTCTAGTATGCATGATGATAAATGCTCATGTTTCATAAGAAATGTGAAATTTCACTCCATTGGACATTCCCCTGCATTACCAATACTCAGCGTATTCTCAATGCTAATGCATAAAGTACCCAATCTCAAATGTACTAGTTTTCAGTTCCATTTTATACTGAACACAGTTCTGGAATATGTCCATATTATATGCCTTCTGAAGTTTGAATTATTGTGCTTTTTGAAAGTATGCTGAAACTGTACACTTTAACCACTATAATTGAGAAAATCATGATAAAGGTAATAATGGAAACATTAAGACCAATATGGAAACTGATCTGGCTCAGGGGATTAGTCAGTTCTTTGAAAAGTTAAAAGGAACTTAGTTTAAGGAAGTGGCATTGATTAAAAGACATATATACCCTTAGTTCCTCTCCTCTTCCCATTACAAGATCAATAGACTTCACTCTGCCATCAGCCACCTTGATAGTAGTCAGTCTCCGCACCTCATCTTTCAATCCTGGCTGCTGCTGCTCCTGATCAGGGACTGTTGCATCAGCACTAGAACAGTCACAGTATGCTTGCTTAGACAACTCACTACATGATATAAGTTGGAACACAAAAGACTAACTACTAAAATAGCTAGATTGGTAGATTTACAAGTGACTTAACTGTACTGCTTCTCTGTGGCTATCATACCAAACTACAATTCAAATTCAAGCTTCAAATGATAAAAGAATCAACACCTATAACAAAATGTACATACTTCCTCAAAATTACAGAGCCATGCATTTGTTCTAATCTCACAATGTATACATCTATGTCATGGCTGAGAAAGAACATGAAATCCATATTAGCTTCTCAGTGCCAAAGACTTACATTTTTCTTTATAATGCCAACATTTGTTTACTGTATCTTTTAAATATCAATTACTGGAAAACAGTTTTAAAATAGGGAAATGTGATGTAGATCCTTTGCTACATACTGCAGCCTGAATACACTAGTGAAGATATTCATCTATCCCCTACAATTCGACATGTCTCTCAGTTTAAAATCTGTATAAGAAAATCCTCTGTTTCACTATAATCATTACTCACTGAACATCCATAGTAATTTCACATTCACCCTGTAACCAACACACATGAAGTGAACTGAAGTGAAGAGTGAATTTACATGACCCTTCTTTACAAAAGCAGAGATACGCACATTCACAATATACAGTATATTAAAAATTGAACACTTAGGAATACAATCTACAATAGTAAAAACCATGGTTTAAATTTGGGACTGAAATACATACTTTGACCACCTTGCAATCAACATATAAAATGAAGACTTATTGTTATTTGGAAACAATATAAAATAACATATATTACTTATGACCTCAAAGCATAAAACATTACATATTAATTAACCAATAACTCAGTCCTATAAACATGACAGTTTGTTCTTGTCTATGATTGCACTTCCTGTTCTCATTGTAATTTAAGAAGACATTATGATTAATTAAGTTACTCTGCAGCTTTCTTCCTTTCCTTGCGTTGCCTCTTCCTCAGGCGTGTTTTGGCATCCTGATCAGAACAAAAACAGAATAACTCAATTTGGCCATCAGTTCCATGACAACCAACAACATATCCTGTTGTATCAGTTGTAAGTGATGTCACTCGGCCCCGAGCAGAACGGAGGATTGAGCCAGCCTTACTACACTCGAAAGGACTCTGGAAACACAACATTTAATTCAGTTAAGTGTATGAAGAACAGATTTAAGGTACATTAATTGGCACAAGCTCAATCAAATTTATTCATTACTAGTCAAATATTATCCACCAGTAATATACTTTTGTGAAAATTTCATGTCACAGATTACGATACAGAGAGTACTTGAAATTTTTAAACAGCAGTACATACTAATTCCTCAAGCTCACCATTTAAGTGGACTGTGTGACACTTAACAGACAATGTCTCTAAAATTTAAAAAAAAAAAAAAAATTCTAGCTACTGGACATACAACAAACACCAAAATGGCACACAGCAGTGTTTTTCAAGCTTGGTTCCTTGAAACCCTAGGGTTTCGCAAAGGTGTGTCAGGCACCATGCGAAACACTGATAACAATTTGAGCATTTTGTATCTTGTCATAATTACATTTACAGTCTTACTTCTGTAATAATATCAAATTACAAATACAAGGTAACAAAAATAAAATACATTACATTACGAAAGGGAATACTTCAGAAATAAACAGGTACATATCGTTAGAGCATGCGAACCTTTGTGAGAGGTGCTGCCCCAAGAGGAAAACTTTATGAAGGGTTACTGTAAGCACTGCCTCCCCTCTCACCTGACCAGTCCAGGACAGAGAAAGCATAAGCAGAAAAAAATAAAGTTCACAGAATATTGGAAGAGACAGTATGGTCTTCAGCTTTTCATCAGCTGGTTCAAAAAACTCAGCCTAATACATATGCTGCATAGGTATTAGGTAGTAGCATATTACTCTCGTACGAAATGTAGTAGTAATGGATCAGTGGTTAAAAATGTAAAAATTAAAAAAAAAAATTATGTAATGAACTCAGAACAAACAAACGTGTCTTTTAGTAGTGGAGCCCCCTGTACACAAATCAAGTATAATGATTTGAAATAAAAAACTCTTGAGCAGTGTAAACAGGGAGGGGGTGGGGGAATTTAATTATTTAACTATGAGCTTTACTCTATAATTAAGTTCTGTAAAACAGTTCTATGGTGTCTTCCAAGTTAAAGCATCATTTTGAAACAAAACACAAACACAAAGGTAAGCATCTTAAATTTTTTTTCCAAAAGAAATATGTCCAAAATCCTATCAATATTAACGACAAATATACATACAAAATTCACATCTGAAAATTTATATGCACTAATGGCTTCCATGAAAGTAAGTCACCACATTACAGGTGAAGGCGAAGCACACATAACTGCAGGCAGAACTCATTCAGATCTGTGTAATTGATTTGGCTGTATGTATGAAAGATGAAAAAGTTGCCAGGAAAATGTACGTACTTCAGTTTTTGGAAAAAACAATTCAGACAGGAATTCAAGACTCTGCAGCGAATGTGCTGGTTGAATTAGTTTGAAGACTGAGGTTAAGCAAATCACTCATAATTCAACTAGATGAGAGCACAGATGTTATTAATTTCAGAGTTCTGCTTGCATCTGTCTGGTATGTTTATGAGGGTGACTTTGAGGAAGGTCTCTTACTCCGCAAATCAAAAGCACAAACAAGTGAGGACATTTTTGAGATTGTGTACCAGTTTCTCATAAACTACCAACCTGACAGGGACAGATGTACTGATGGTGCTGACCCAATGATTGGGAAAACTGTAGGTACCATAGCTCATATAAAGACTGTACCCAAAACCTATGCAAGCAGCCATTGCATTTTGCACAGACATGCACCAGTAGTTATGATGATGCCAAATTAATTTAAGTCTATATGAGGTAAGGCTGCGCAAATTGTTAAAATTATTAAGGTATCACCTACATGTTCTAGACTTTCTAAACTGCTCCGCAATGACACAGGCCATGAGCGTGAAACTTTCAGTTTTCATACCAAATTTCACTGGCTGCTTTATGATAAGATTCTGATGACAGTGTTCAAACTAAGTGAAGTAATGCAATTTTTTTGTCTAAAAAAAGGAATTCTATTAGCCAAATATTTCTCAGATGTTTTTTGCTTGCAGCAACTACATGCTACATGCTGCATAACCATCCCTATCCCTTTATTTTATTACCCTAACAATATTTTGTGAATATAAAAGAAAAAGATTCTTCTCACTGCACAGTTTTCAAAAACTGTATCTAAAAAACCGTTATTCAAAGAAGAATGTTTTGGATTCCACAAGAAGAAGATAAATCATTACAGGTGGGAATAGGAAGCAGCTGTTTTACAAGCCGTGTAATCTGACACCAATTTCCATGTGTATTTCTCTTACATGTTCTGTCCAATTTCTACGCAGAAATTTGTAAAATTCTGTTCCTTGTGTAACACCCACCATATTTCACATAATGCATGTAATGAGAATACAGTAGATACTTTACCACATAAAGGTTTATAAGATGAAGCTTCCTTCTGTATATTTTCATACGCTCAGTACTATGTAAGAAAGAACACATCATTTAAGTTACTCACTATTTCCTTTACATTACTGTTCTCTTCTCCAGTCACAAAAGCCTCTGAATCGGGCACTGCCTTCTCTATATCTGAGTCCTTAACAGATGAATCTTTGGGCACGATGCTCCATACTCGCAACTCACTGTCTCCACAACCTGTTATAAGATACTTGTCCTCTTTCACAAGAGTCAGTCCCCAAACCTGGAACAAAATCAGTGTTTACTGTTTAATTTTATACAAAATTCTTGAATTTGTAAGTTCCTGAAACAATCTCATTCATTCTCTAACATATACGAAGGGAATATTATATTCTCCAATACTCTGCAAAATAGATAAAAAAAAAAATGTGTCCATGATCACGTTAAGGATCACATGTGCAAAATGAGTCGGAAATACTTTCGTCACTCTGTAAATCTGAGCATAATAAAATGAATACAGATTATGTTAAATTATCATTTATCTTCCAAATGTACAGATATGATACAAGTAACCTCGCTTAATGCTTAGTGTGCTAGAAATGATTATACTCACACTACAAAAACAGCATAAATTCCCACCATAAATTAAAGTGAGTCTGTCAGCTGTACATGGCATATTTGATCACTACACACCTCATTCCAAACAGTATAAAAAGACAGGAAATATAACTTAACAGCAAGGATATTTGCATCTTTGCATCCTGGACCCTTCTCAGATGGTCATTCGCACTTAATAAAGTGGGGTGACAATGTCTGTTCACAAATGTAGGTATGTTAATACAATGTTATTTTTGTTATTAGGGTCAATTATAGTTTTGAAAGTATTATTATTCATATCTACAATGATTCTGCCCATAATAAATGTTTCAGTCACACATACGCTCAAAGTTTCCCTCTATTAATATATTTTGTAATCAGTGACTTACAAACAACATTTTGCACACAATTTGTGATTATATTCACAATCCATCTATATACCAAATTTCATATTCACTAATACAAGAAATAAATATTAAACATTATGACTATGCATCTATTTTTGCACTAATTACCCAGCATGCAAGTTGCATCATATTATATTTACACTGTCAGCTGCATACTTTCTAAACAGTGATCTCATCATAAAAGTAAAAAAATCCCAAGTTTCCTGCTACTTTGTCCAATTTTAATCATATAAAATGACTGTAGTTTTTGTTTGATTTTAACCAAATTAAAATATTATCAACAGATTTTACTAAAAATCCTGAATGTTATTACAATCCATCCAGTGGGAGCTAAGTTGTTCCATGAGGAGAGACAGACAAACAGGTAGGCAGGCAGGCAGATAGACATCATGAAGCCAACAGGTATGCTGCACAATTTTTTGCAAATGCATCTAACAGTAATTCCAAAAATGGTGGGAATACAAATAATAAAAACACACCCAATTTCCAAACCATTAAATTAACAAATTCAGTGTTACCTCTGTTCTGTGTCCTACAAGAGTTTTAAAACAGTGGTTAGTGTCAAGGTCCCAGAACTTGACAAATGTATCTTTTGACCCTGACACCAAAACATTGTACTTCTCAAGGAAACATATTTGAGTCACTATTCCCTTGTGGCCTGTCAGTCTGTGTAGTCCAGCTTCTGCCACCACATCCCATAGAATTATATCTGTGTCCTGAAAAATAATACATATTTCTGAGAAAGGAAAGTTACTGAGTTTAAGCAATAAAACCTACACTCAATGAAGTGTCCGGGGAACCCGAACTGTAGGAGTTTGTAATATGGATGTAATCAGTGTTTGGAGAGCAAATGGATATATTCTTCGACATAACGTCTGCCAAGACCCTGGTTAATGGGAGGGGGTGGAAAGAAATACTGTGTATTGTGTAACATTTTGATGTGGATGCTCCATAAAAAATGTAGATCCAACCATTTGATGTGAAAAAACAACTGACGAACTGCAAGAGTGAAACTGAAATGGATATCTTAAGTCTCACAACTTCAGGCCTTTTGTATGCTTCATTAAAAAGGGTGATTGCACTTACATCACTTTTACAACTATGAATTAAAGGGAAATTCCCATCAAGAATACCCTGAGAAGCAGAAGATTTGAACACTAAATTCAGGAATCCTTAAATGACGACAATTTGATGCTTGGAATTAGTGAAAATGAACTTCAAATGTGTGAAAAAATTAAATATAGGTATTGCAGTTTCACAATGTATGGTATCTTGTAGAAATTCAGAATTTTTGTTGTTATGAGGGAATGTCTGTTACAGTGAAGTTCATTTGTCATTGTGTTTCTTCATTTATTCACTTTATAATGCTGTATGGAAGACTCAGCTTGTATAGCACCAAACAAACTGTAGCAGGATAAGTATAACATAATGAAGCAAGAGGCATGTGGAAGAAATGTCACCACATGTATAAGAAATGTCCCACATGTGCCTACAGAAACAGAAAAAATGCCATACTTAGCCTTTTGGAACCAGAATTATTTTTTTAATTTTAGCACAACCTGTATATAAAATGTGAATAATACAGGAACCAAATATGTTAGAATTATGAAACAAACTGCATTTTGAAGAGAAAAAAAACGGAGAGTATATACCATGTTTAAAATATTCAGTACCTATATT
>Ga0123352_10020548_pt1 | contig 10522 bp, 5 predicted proteins | sample TergutLab28metaG_FD_89700 | JGI IMG/M metagenome (GOLD analysis project Ga0123352, IMG submission 89700) | Labiotermes labralis P1 segment gut microbial communities from Petit-Saut dam, French Guiana - Lab288 P1 | ecosystem: Host-associated > Arthropoda: Insects > Digestive system > Gut ... | reverse complement strand
TCGGCCTGTACTGGCCATCTTCAGGTTGTCTTAGGGGAACTTAAGATCTTACTATAAGCATGCACGCGCACGTGGTGTAGAGATCTCTACATACGGGCCTTATTAGCAAAAACAAAAACAAAACAGGAATCTAATAACAACAACACAAAACAAAAACAGGTACAAAAAATAAAGCTACTGTGGGGGTGTGCTCGGCAGGTATGAAGTTCTGTAGTCGTGCGGAGGCCTGTTCATCGTTCTTCTCTTCAATTATGCTGCGTTGTGGGGGGGGGGGCTAGGCCTAGGCCTAAAATGTAACTTCAAATGCAGGAGTGTAAATGATAAACGAAATGAAGGAGGCTCAAAGTGGCAGTGTCCTACTCACACGCTCATCCTGTCACCTACGTGGAGAACCGGCGACATTACTAAAAGTCGCGATATGAAACCAGTATATCCGGAAAAAGGATCATCATCCCATCAAGCAAAAAAGATATTCTGAGACAAAAAGTTAAAAACTTTCACACCGGCCAGCCATTGGATCTTAAGCCCAATAAGTTCAGTCGACACTCTCGAATTCAGTTTCGTTACCATCATTATTAAATCTATGTCTAGAAATAATATCAAGTTTCATGCAGATAATTGATACTTATCCAGTTTCTACAAGTTCGAAAGTTTTACCTCCATTAGGATAGACAGCCCGCGAGTGTGAACAAGACAGGAAACGTAGCATAAACGTCATATTGAAGCGCACTTGTATACTACTTTTGCAGTGGAAAAGAAAAAATTATTGCATACTTTATGTTTGTGTCTGTAGCTTTAGTTACCCAGCATGTAAAGCTCATGCGCCTTACTATATTGTCACTGTCTGGATCTACCACATAGTTCCACATTATCTCTTAAACGGCGCGACTATCAGGAAAATAAAAATTATTGGATATAAGAGATGTTTTAATTTTTTCGACAACGTTTGTCTACAACATTTCACATTTTAAGGACTGAGCCACATATCATAAATTTGAATAGGTCTTCATGTAAAGAACTCGTTATTCTTTTCAGATTCTAATCAAACTTAGATTTTCTCGACAGATTTTTTCCAAAAATCCCCAAATATCAAATTTCATTAAAATCCGTACAGTAGGAGTCGAGCTTTTCCATACGGTCCGACGGGCGGACAGACGGACAGACATGAAAGTAATGAAAGAGTTAACTCAAGTTACAATCTTCGCATCACATTTTCCTGCAGAAGGTGTACGGGTTGTTTCCATCCCAGTTCTTCTGCATAGTAAATTTCTTAAACCTTTTCTATACGTTTTACAGGAAAACGATTCAGCTGTAGTATGAAATACTTACTGCGTGTGGTCCCAACAAAGAAGCCATTTTTTCGCACAGTTTTCGAACTTTGTTCAGATTATATAATTGAGTTCTCAGTTGGGCCCAGACAGCAAGTAAACCCGCAGTCTGCTACAGTGCTTCCCATACATTGTTCGACCCCACCTGTGTCAACCTACATATGATACCAAGACGTCTGAGCTTGATAAGGTCCTCAATCACAATACCACGTCTTTCTTTAGGGGAAGCTGCTTCAAATGCAGTCTTGGCAACATCGTTACTAAACTCGAACAGGCCGAAAATTTTGATAATTTTAACGATAGTTATAATATGTTATGATATGATATGATATTTATTTAACCGCAATTAGGTTGACACCCGGTGGCAGCATCACACGACACATTTACAACAAACAATACACACAATACATAGAGAATACACACAATACAAAAACATTAACAAAACAGAAATACACATAATATTATTCTTCAAATTTTTATATAACAAAAACATCGACCGAACACACATAGAACCAAACATTTAAAGCCGATTGACAAATATATTTCAAACATTTAAAGCCAAGTGACAAATATATTTAAATATATTTATCACTGGGCTTTAAATATATTTAAATATATTTATCACAGCATGCAACAATAAGACGCTCTACATATTACCCCACAGTGATTAATATATGTAGTGTAAAATTCAAAATTATAAAATTATATGGTCATACACAACTCTCAATTTATTAGCAGTATTAGTTGTATTTCTAGCTACATGTTTCGGCTCGTGTACAGAGCCATCTTCAGGCTAGTCTTCAGAGTCTTCTACATGTACAATTGTTGGTGCTTTGAAAGTTACAAAGTCTCGTATTACAAACAGTAGTTAAAATATTCGTGGCAATTTTATATAAAATATATTATTAAGACAAAAATCAGATGTGATATTTACATATTGAGTACTAAGCATATTAATAAAATTTCTTTGCGTGTAGGCTGGAAGATCTGCTGTTGATATCTGGTGGTGACCTTTCTGAGGGTGAGGTGTTTCTATGGTCAATATAGATTCGCCGTGGTGGCAATGGCATTTAGACTGTAGTCGTTTAAGTTTCCTATGCTTTGTTGTGATTTGCATGAGGAGAAAAAAATGGCTGCCATTTTGTATATATAGTATATCTTTATTCTTGCTTTTAGTTGGCGGCGAAATCCTCAAGTGGGATGTGGCCCACTACTGGGAGTTTCTGTATTTCTGCCGTATTGGACTCCACATTTAAGCTGTGGATGGATATCGTATATTATTGTAGAATAGACATAACATGTTTTTATACTGATCTTCCTATTGATAAACTACATTCACTTAATGACTTGTGCCGGAGCTATGAAGTGGGTGTCTTGTGGTGTAGTCTGATAGAGAATCTCTGTATATGAGCCGAAACATGTAGCTAGAAATACAACTAATACTTCTAATACTTTCAGAGTTGTGTAAGACTATATAATTTTATAAATTTATAATTAGGTATACAACTACACACATTGATCATATAAAAAAAACGGGGATGCCTCAATTAACCCCGCCCCCAAGTATATCTAACGTATAGATGTCGCCAAAAACAATGCTTATTCCACAAAACAATTTATCCTCTTGATCTAGCAAGTGAAGACAAAGTGTTTTATACGAAACAAGGAATACAACTTTAAGCACTTCAGATCAATTACGGTCTTCAAACATTTTCCTCTGCTGCATATTCAAACAGTGCGCTTAACATACTCTTTGCCAGCGCTCTTCCTACACTCCTGGCTACCTGTACCAGAAGGACAAGCGGGAACAGAATGATAAACTGCAAGTAAGTAAATTTTCTGCGCCTTCAACCCCTTGATTAAGCTATTGCTTATCCATCTCCTTTCTAGCTCCTCACTTCTATCTCTATTTCTGTCAGATTTTCAAATGATTAATTTTTGTTGCATTCTGCTAAATACAGTTACATCAATAAAAGCCACTGCAATTACACGTAAGTTCACGATACGTAAATATTATAGGAAAACATTGTCTCAAAATACTGCTTTTATTTTTAGCTGAATAATTCAAGTTTCTGCTGATATAGAGAAATAAGGTCACTAGTTTGTCTTTTGTTACAAAGACATCAATGACACTGTTATGATTCATTTTACTAAATATGACTTCTAATATTTAAAATTCATGATTTTATTTGGAATTAAGCTTCTTTTATGCCTTGTTAGGACATCAAACATTATTTTTCAACGTAAAGGCAGACAATGAAATGGCAATAAAATAACAATGCAATGATAATTGAAAGTAAAAGTCAAAATGAAAGCAATGAAGACCCATACTAGTAGTTCCACACTGTTATTATGCACCTGTAATCACGTACTGATATAGCATCAAGGCTAGAATTTCCAATCCACGAATGAAAATCACTAAATGGTAGTAGGCGAACTGCGACTTAGAGTCTAGTCTATTACTAAAATAGGGTAACGTGTAAATATTTTGATATTTGTCCATTTTAAATGCGTTCACAAGCCATTATTCGAACACCGTAGATGTTTAAACACTCCAAACAACGAACTCCGCCTCGAGCATAACCAAAAGGTTATCCTGGGCGCAAGAATATTTGCACATGAAAAAACTAAAAATACCTAAAGCTGCAGTAAGTTTTCTTTTCGTTGGGTTTCTCAATGCCTTTCATTCCCCCCCCCCCCTGGCATGGTATATCATTAAGGGAAATAAACTCCCGACTGCTTTGTAATCTATAATTTAAAATTAATTAATTTTAATGCAAATACCACGTTTTCTCTCTATATACACAGTCGGTCTGTGTTAACTAAATAGGCCATGACTGACAGCACAGCAGACGTGAAATAGTGTCACATTTGGTAGCGCAGACTGACATGCGACACCAGCCAGAGGGTCGGGGCACGGTGGATACACTAGTACTGCGCTCTCGTACACGAAATACAGAATACGGCTAACACCAAGACGACCCTAAACAAATTTGAACCATCTCTTCTTATTTCCGTACTAGGCCATAAAAGCTCAGAGCATGAACTAAGGGACATTGCGATTCCAAAAGCTGTACTCTCACTTCGATGCAAGTACACATGGCACACCGATACCAGATGGTACATACCAGAACCCTGCATGATCAGAACTGACATCTAAGCTTTTGTCCCACCGTGGGGCCGAGGTATGTATGATAGCTGAGACAAGATCAATGTCAAGTGTCTTTTGCAGACGGCGACACTTGTTTTACTTTGGCGTCTGATGGAAACAGCTGGCCAGCCAGATGCTGCTTAAGAGGTCTAAAAAGATGTCCCTGGGCGCGATGTGGGGACTTCAAGGTGACTGTTCCAAAATCTCCCAGTCATTGGACGGTAACAAGTCACAAGCTAAACTACCAACATGGGGACCAGTGATTTCCACCTCTTTGATCATCTTAAAAAGCTTATCGCCTCTCAAGCGATACACAACAGCCTCCGACGTGAAGCAAGATGTCTCATTTGAAGCAGACATTTGACAAATATTTTTTCTACCTCGCGACACAAACGTCGGTGCAACGGTGGGGAAAATCCTTAAAAGTCGATGATGACTACGTCGAAGTCTGATGTGCACCATCTGCTAACACTTAGCCATGTACACATTGAAATCAGAATAATATTATCGGCATTAGAGCGTTTACGTAAAGTTTTAAAACTCCGTGTACGTTTAACTCATTTCATGTTACAATATACAACTCTGTACCAAAAAGTACCCAGTCCCAAACTCAATAAAAGTTTCACTACTACTTCAGTTTGCCTCTCAATTTCACGAAATTTCGTTTGGAATGCCGCATCAGATTGTAATGCGACAGATATAATTTAGCTTATCGGAAAAATAGCACCTGTTCTTCGCATGGTTCCTTTTATAAGTATCTTACACTGAAATAATTATATAAGAGCTGTTCATTCTTTGTGAGACCGTTAGGAAAATATAATATTCCCATTGATAAGTTTTGTGTCACCCTCCCAACGCCGCCTAGTGAACGATCTTTGAATTATAACGACACAACTTAAATAAAAACACAGATGAACAGACACTGATTTTGCACTACGCAAAATATTATGTTATCGTGCCAACACCTTCCAAGAGAAACAGAAATAAGTACTGGGCGGACTATATTGAATAGGTAGGTTTGCGTTAATCATATAAACAATAGAAATGCAGTGTTATTATGACGGTGTTGTAGAAAATATAGTGTTATGGGATGTTACGCCGTCGACCGTCAATAAACATGCAACAGTAGACACGATGATTGTTATGAGAAGAATTAAAACTATATCATACAAAAACCATCATTACAATTAAGCCATTTATTAGTAAAGTAAAATGTTCAGATGTGTTTGAATTAACTCTAAGTTGCAATGAAAATATATTGTTATTGATAAATTGATATATTTGTTAAATGCAATTGGGTTGAAACCCGGTGGTAGTAATAGAGTACACATTTACATTCAAACAATACATAGAACAACACAATAAAACAGAATATAGAGAAGAGAACATACATAACAAAACCAATATATGAATACAAATACATAACTTAGAAAATTAAACAAAACCATACAAAATATAAAACAATACACATAAAATAATAAAAAATGGAACCAAAATAGTATGAAGGAATGTGATAAATAAAAAGTCATACAAGTAGCAACATTCATATGATCTATATATCTTCTAATAATGTTTGACACCCTGTTAGTAAGACCTACATTACACTTCACTACACTTCACCCAACTACATTTCATTCCATATCACTACACTTGTTGACACTTCACTTCCTCTCGTTTAAACTTCACCCAACTACACTACGCTACCCTCGCAATTGGCTTAAAGCCATAAAAATTTCCTACCGCTCTCTTTCACCTCACTTCACTTCACTGTTACAACAAAATCAGTAGCAACCCTTGTACACATTCTACACGTGTATTTTGTTCCTGAATAAATTTTAATGTCTAAGTAAATGGACAAAATGAATTAGTTCAAATAAAGTTCTTTATATGAAGCTTCAGAAGGGGGAATGGATCCTAATTCTGGAGTCCCTGAGCTAATCTTGAAGCTGATGAGAAAATAAAATCTCGGCTGTACCGTCCATTCCTGGCAGACTCCCACAGCTCTCTCGCTATATTCAATAACCCACTTCAGTTTATAATTTATGCTTGTACCGAACTCACGCTCTCTTAAACACGTTTCTATATCTTTCTCTCACACTTCCTAACATCCCCACGCTACCACCATCCCACACCACACACACACACACACACACACACACACACACACAGACACACACACAAGTACAAGGTGCTGTTGGTCCAGTTATTCTGTCGTCATTAATTTCAATCTGAAAGAAATCAGTCAGTATTCGTGCCTAAGGCAGATGCTTGTGACAATGAGGTGTAGACTGGAAGATAATGACCAAGAGGATGTCAGAAAAAAGGACTAGGTGAAAGGAATTTGGCTAAATAAGGGAAAAGTTTAGTTTTGGCCTCCTTACAGAGCACATACTGGGACTTGGAATTAGGGTGTAGGAGATTTATTAACCAGTGCAACGAATTTAGATCTTTCAAAGGGGATTCTACTCACTCAAGTTAGTTACATTTATTTGTTGGTTTGTTTCTTTCTATCCCTTTCTCTTTAATTCTAGAGAGGATGAGAAAATGACGCTACAATTACAGCAGGAAAAGCAATCCATATACAGGATGGACAAGGCCTGAGTGCTACAGGATGTTGAGGCATATTATGGCTATCAGCCATACACACCCGCACCCGGTGAGCACAAACGAATACACCTGGCACTAATTTATCTTAGAGACTGAGTCGACCCCATGTCCATAGTGCGATCGTAAGTATTAGATGGAAGAAATATTCCAGTTACGTGATTGGGAATCGAAACCGTGACCTTCCGGCTTGTAGACCAGTGCCTCAACCAACTGCACTACCGCGTACCCCACAATTACACAAACATATTTTCCACTTTACCAAGCATATTAACTTTATTAGACGTTCAATTTCTTGTTGCTTGAATCTGTTGCAGCAGTGCATAGGAGATCGCAGAAGTGGGCCAATGGACGCTTGGACCAGCAGATTTATTGCTGATAGCAGTTAATATTGTACAGCGGCCGCAGCAGATGAATAAAATGTGAGAATGGGGCACTGACGGAATGATATTAACATAAGAAAACTTAACTAGTGGCAACAAACAGTGTCGATGTCACTATGTCCGCAAAACTCCGCTTGGACTAGCAACGGATAGAATCAGACTCGATCAGTATATAATATAAATAATGTGGTCAAGCAACACGGTTCGTGAAACCAACAGTGGATATTCGAGTGATCAAAGAATTGGAGGGGAATTTGGTACTTATGGGATATCTTCAAGAAGAAGGCATGGACTACATCGATCTGAATCAGATTAGGGGTAAGTGACGGGTTCTGGTGTATGCTGTAACGAACCTGCGGTTGCCATAACATGAGGGAACGTCCTTGACAAGGTTAAAGCTTATTAGCTTCTTCCACGGAGATAGTTTAGTTTAGATTTGTTTTGTTCATATGAGTCAGTCTGCCAGTCACTCCGTTAGTTAATCAGATAGTTAGTTAGATAGTTCGACAGATAGTAAGCCAAACGTTTATAAATACATTTCATGCATAACCAAACACACGGTCTGTGCATCAGTCGCTAAATGGCCCGCAGATTTGAACAAGCATCAGATTCATTAACATTTATTTATTTTTCGCAACTCCCAAAACTGATAATTTGTAACCGAAAACAGAACCGGTGATTCGAGAATGACATCAGGGTTTGAAGAATCGATTTTCTTCTTCGTGACCTTAGAAGTGATAAGAAATTTAGCCACAGAAGACTAATTACGTAGGTGTTTAAGCCTGACATCAAAATCCACTATTAGATGGGATACATTTCCCTTCCTGACAACGTGTCTTCCTAAGATGATTCTTAATATTATCCTCCAGAACATTTCATGGCATCCAAACAACCTATCCCCAACACGTGTCAGTAAACAGCTGTGTGTGTGTCTTTCTTGTCAACTCCACCCAATCCAATACCAAACCTTCCTTTACAGAAGCCTGACAGATAAATTACGTATAAAAATTCGGGGTTTAATTTTTCGGCCCTGAAACTATTCCTTTAAATAACTCAAATGCATACAGCAGAGTCCTTTAGAAATTACTACATTCAAGAGTTAAAAAAATGTTTTACCGAACAAAGTAGTTCATCGCCATGTCCCCGCCCTCCAATCTGAGCCTCTCGAATGCAGAACACACACCTGCATTCCCTTATTCTTTAATACCTATTTTAACATCATTCCTCCATCTATATCTAATTCTGCCAAACAGATCACGACCTTCACCCAGTGCTACCAATTGGTAGAACTGGGTGAAGGTCTTTCATATCTTTCAAATAATTCGCCTATTAAACGCAATGTAAATAGGGATGAAGATTTTGCAACTGCAAAGGACCATATTTTTCGAGAGAATAAATAACTCCAGTCTGTCACGCCCATACCAACAAACACGTTGGAGCCTATAAATGACAACAAAATTGTAGATAGCGTAACAGAATTCCACTAGAGCCTCGCCAGTATCAGAGTTCCTGCTTTGCCAATCGCTGCCACGCACCGTAATTCTGAAAGGTAAGATCATGCTTAAAATTGCTGTTGCGTTCATTTCGTCTCAGAAGCCAAAGTTTTTGCATTATGATTGGTGTTTAATTAAAATGTTTAATTAAAATAAATCAGCGAAATGAACCAAATAAAAAATTAAATTTCTAAATTTGTTACTACAATTTTTCGAAAAAGGCAGTGTAATTAATGTTTATCAGTATTACAGTGACATGTTTTAAACAAATCACAGATATTCAGTTACTACCACATATGCCACATACAGACACTCGTTACAAATCAGGCCGGTTGCATCTGTTTTGAAAATCAAAGGATGTTTTTTAGAATCATATGAAATAAATAAATACATTTTGTGTAAAAATTGCTTTTTATGTCAAAAAAGAGACAAACATAGTAACCGCCGTGTTAGACGGTGTTAAGAAGATCAACGAAGATGCGTATTTATAAGGATACGTTCTTAGCAGTGCGCGAAGATACAATAATCTTATGAAATGTTAATTGGAAACTGAGAATGAATGTGGTCATTGCGAGGGCTAGTTGTAAACCTGAGGAAAACATTTAGATTCTGCTTCAGAAAATAGAACGTAAGTGTGCAAACTGGGTTAAGATGTTTATGTATCCTTCACCAGTGGCTGCCTTACACACGGTAAGATTATTTACGCGTCCCTGAAGGGTAGGAAATATTTATATGTTAAACGATTAGCAGAATCAGTACTTTAAATCTAAGCGTAACTTGTTAAGTGCACAGTCTTACTGACAAACTAGTTCAAGCGCAGGTCTTACTGTTGTCTTTGGACGGACACAAGAAGACATTTAAAAATGTTAATAAAGGATGAGGGTGCTTAAAAACACGTACTGTATATTACCTGAAGTCGCACCACACACTGTGTAAAATAGAGAAATGTCATGCGGGTTGCAGAGTATTCGAAGTAAATTTTACATAATCCGTGCATTAATTGTGTGTGTGTGTGTATATATATACATACATATATATATATAAAACATATATATAAATATAATAAGGAGCATTGAATATATGCAATATATTAATATTATGCTAACTAGTGAAACAGGTTTACACACAATTTCCTCCTACAATTTTCGGCCACTTAAGTGGCCATCCTCAGGGAGGCAATAAAAGTGATAAGAAGTTAAAGATGATACAATTTTTGAAGTGAAAGAGACAATCCAAGACATAAAATGACAATGATAAATATCATAGTTTAAAACGCATAAGATAAAGCTTTACTAAAACTGTGCTGTATTTAATGGATGGCACATAAAGCGTTTCATGTAGCAGTACCCCTTCCAAGATAGTGTACTGAGCTGTACACAACACAGTACACCACTCCGTACTCTACACCTTGTATTTGGTCCGTCAGTTCAAGAATTCTATAATCTTACGATTTTTTATCCTTTGATTTGTCTCCCTGAGGATGGCCGAGTGAGCGGCTGAAAGCACATAGGCTATTGTATACGGAAACCATCTCACTAGTGTGCATACTGTTTGTATTGCGGT
>Ga0123352_10020546_pt1 | contig 10522 bp, 4 predicted proteins | sample TergutLab28metaG_FD_89700 | JGI IMG/M metagenome (GOLD analysis project Ga0123352, IMG submission 89700) | Labiotermes labralis P1 segment gut microbial communities from Petit-Saut dam, French Guiana - Lab288 P1 | ecosystem: Host-associated > Arthropoda: Insects > Digestive system > Gut ... | reverse complement strand
CCTGTATATAAAATGTGAATAATACAGGAACCAAATACGATAGCATTATGAAACAAACTGCATTTTGAAGAGAAACAAAAACGGAGAGTATATACCATGTTTAAAATAATCGGTACCTATATTTGTTGAATAAATATATAAAATGCAACTTTAGAGGTTAGCGGTGCGGTACGACCACTATACTTGGCATTAGGCGTCAAAAGGTTAAAGCGACGCCACCATTCTAGGGGCTAGTTACGGGCGGACAGTGTGTGCGAATGGCATGTCGACGTCAGTTTGTAGGTTGAACCATTCCTGCCTAGAAACTGCAGCTCTGGAATGTGAAAATTATGACTTAAACATAAGCCAACGTCTGTGGTGTCTTGGCCGACTTCTTGGACGTGGTTGTAATATGGACTGTTGCTGCTGTAGCAGAATGTCATCTTGAGAGGGAAAATGTAGTTAGATGGATGTCCGGGGATTAAACACGGAGAGGCTGTGATCGTATTGTTTGATGATCGTGTGGAGTTGATTTCGGCCGGAGGTTTCCATGATGGCTACTGGCTACTGACATTTGACGGATCCGTTTAACGGGGAAAAAACGAAATTACTGAGGAAAGCTTAACATTACATATTTACGGTGTGACCGGTGAACGCAGGCTTTGCTAACTAATTGGAGGTCGGGCCTCCTAATCCTACAGTAGAATTAACCTTTCTCCGCCTAATGTCAACTATAGTGGTCGTACCGCACCGCTAACCTCTAAAGCTTCATTTTATATATTTATTCAACAAATATAGGTACTGAGTATTTTAAACATGGTATATACTCTCCGTTTTTTTCTCTTAAAAATTCAGTCTGGTTCATAATTCTAACGTATTTGGTTCCTGTATTATTCACATTTTATATACAGGGTGTGCTAAAATTTAAAAAAATATTTCCGGCGCCGGAAGCTTAAGATCCTTTGTGACGTTGTTACAGTCCTTGTGACTTGAATTTATACAGCCATTGTTGCATGTTAGATTTATTATGGAAATTGGGTTAATGGTTTGTTCGACGCAAAATTTTGAGTTATGTATACTGGACAGTGAAGTTGTGCGCAGAGTAGATGCGCGGCATTGTCTTAGCCGTCATACTGTGGTTCAGAACATTCTATTGTGGCCCCGATGGCTCAGTCGGTATAGCGACTCGCAGCGGGTTTAACGATTCTTTCCGTACCCGTCCAGAACGGCCCCGAGGCCAAGCCATGGTCCTGTACGGGGTCTCCTCCGCCGGGGGTAAAGCGACCGACGCGTGGATTTGACCGACCACCCCATCTATCGCCGAGGTTAAAGAAAGAGTGCGGCTGTAATTCCATCCCCCCATATGCCTCCATGTCATGTTATGGGGAGAACTTTACTTCACAAATTGTGTTATTGGTAGACAGAAAATACACTCCACTGGTTAAAATTACACTTGGTGTTTAAATTACTTAGGGTCTATATAAATATCCAGTTACTGTTTCATAAAGCAAACTGCTTCTCCATTACAAATATCAACCGCTTAGTGATGCATATGGAAAAAATCACTGCTTATATACATAATGAGGAGCTTAATGATCTGTATTGCTAACCAAATATTCAGATTATCAAATCAAGAAGAATGAGATAGGCCTCATGCCCCATGAGGCACGTGTGGGGGAGAGGAGAGGTGCATACAGGGTTTTGGTGGGGAAACCTGAGGGAAAGAGACCACTTGGAAGACCCAGGTGTAGATGGGAGGACAATATTAAAATGGATCTTCAGGAAGTGGGATGGGGTGCATGAGCTGAATTGATCTGGCCCAGAACAGGGGCAGGTGGCTGGCACTTGTGAATGTTGTAATGGATCATCAGGTTCCCCAAAATTCCGGGAATTTCTTGACTAGCTGAGGACCTGTTAGCTTCTCAAGAAGGACTCTGCTCCAAGGACACATTGAGTCGTAACGAGAACTACACGAAACACATAACTGCAGAGTGCAAAGCTTCAAATGCTAAAGCAAGTGATGTTTATAGTAACTGTTTCTGTCTGGTGTGATACTTGGACATAAATTATTCCATGAACCCCATAAAACAGTTGTTTCCGCCTGACCAGGCACTGAAGACAGCTCTGTAGTAGCTGAATGTTATACATATTTCGTGAAATAGACGCAATAACTTATGTTATTCCAACCAACTGCACGATACTAACACTGTACAGTTTTTATTACTCTATAGTTATCCTAATTTTGTCTGTTATTGCCATTTATTTTGATGCTGATACACTTAGGCGTTGAACAATTAATTTTGTAGATTTGCATTTGTCCTTACTAGTTGTTTATCTTCCTATATATTGCTTCTGCCTATTGGGCGTTTGCAAATATAATATTATACATTAATAGGCTTATTACCTTATATTGTATTGTAACTAATCGAATGATAACACTGAAACTGCTATTTTTTTAATGATGCTTAAAGTATACAAAAATAAAATTTGATTCTTTCTATTATTCTGTTGTGTAAACACTGTAAAATAATGGAAATTATATAGCGCTACTATTGTGCAATTCGTTGGCACAGACTACAAGTCACCATAGCACTCGTTGTGGTCTTGCTTCAGGAGGCGTGTTAGAAGAGCCATTTGAACTGTTTAATTATCTGTTACTCTGATGAAATGGTTTTCAAAGCCAACCCCAGGGAGAATCGTCAAAATGTTTGCAGAGTTCTTAATGTTTAATAGATTCGTGAGTTGTAGATTTCTCTGAAATTCACGTGCTAAAGAATTCTGTTTGCGAATTAATGCAAATTGCATGTCGTACTTTTTTTTGTTGACTTAAGGGACAGACAATCAAAAGACGTCAGAACTCGCCTTGCTGCCGCTTTCCGGTCTCTTATCTGACTTCCACAGTTGACGCTGTGCAGTATTAAAGTGCAGACACTAAAGTTTCTGTGAACAACCAACAGCGGCAGCAGAACGCTGCAACATCTCCCGCTATTACACACACTTACGGGCCATTTCCATTCACTTCGGACCCCACGAATGCAAAAGGTCCATTCTCATACCAGGTCTATACGCCTGTCTTGATATCGATTGGACTCTTACGAGAATTTGCAGTACCAAAATTCTATACGCGTTTCGTTTTTCACATATCCAGCGCATCATATTTTGCTGTCCACTGTCGTATAACTCGGTCACCGGTGGTTGTGAATAACGAAGTTTCTCATTTAATCGCCCAAGTATTTCCGCACTTTATTCTCGTTAAGTCCAAACACTTTCCTGGGAACTTTATTTTGTAATTTATATTCTGTCCTTAAAAGGTGCTATATTTCATAGCCATGCAGAACAACAGATAAATTTACGGTTTGCATTTCTTGATTTTCAGCCCATAAGAAAGTAAATAGAATACTAAGGATATTCAAACTGTTCGTGATTTCAGGTTTCCACCGCAGAGTAAATGAGATATGCGTTCTTGTGTAGAATTTTACGCAGCGTAGAATGGCAGTTCGTCCAAGACGAATGGACTGATTGACCCTTGATGATGGGGCCAACAGGTTGTCACGAAACATCGGTAACAAACTACAAGTCTACGCTGCGTAAAATCCCAGAAGAGCGCAGATCTCAGTTTTCTGACTGCGTAATTTTAAGCACAAGGCTTGCGGTTAGAGGGCAATGTACCTTAATGGCAGGGAGAGGCTCAGCTAAGTTCCACCTAACCACTAGTGTAGCCCGGACAGTTATCTTACTTGCAGTCCTTAAACTTACAGTCACGGGTGAAGAATGTTTAAACAAGATGCCCAGTATCAACATTTATGAAAATTGTTCAGCGTGTCTCAGAGTGTGCGGATCTAGGGGACAACAAAGCTAATGAGACCATTTTTTTTTAAATTGTCGTTGTAAAGGATAGGTCAAAAACGCGGACAAACATCCCTTTATCGAGCTAAATTGTAGTTCTGTGTTCCGACGTGAATGAAGTTGGGTACTTTCATAACACAGTCTGCCCCGCTTATAACGTCATTAAAGGGGCCGAATACACTGTGTCGTTATAAAAATGTGTCGCTATAAGCGAGGTATATAGTAAAAGTGAAGGAAATATATTTCTAGACAAAATACAGGCCTGTAGGAATGTTACTTAAGTGTTTCCACTATATGGTCTATTAATTTATACTGCATTGTGCATCCGTCCATGGTGAAACAGGGATATAGCCCTGAAAAATAAGTTTAATGTCTGCAATAGATGGGAGGATAATATTTAGATGTATCTTCAGGAAATGGGATGGGGGATATGGACTGGATTGATTTGGCTCAGGACAGGGACAGATAGCGAGCACTTGTATACACGGTAATGAACCTTCCGGTTCCATAACACGCGAGGAATTTCATGACTAGCTGAGAACCGATTTACTTCTCAGAAAGGACTATGCTCTATGAAGTTAGTAATGGACATTTGAAGCATAAAAAAACCAACTAGATGCCACTTATTATTTTATTGTACTTCTTATAGGCTCAACATATTTTCGGGCACTACTATGCCCATCATCAGGAGCTCACGACTATGATGTTGATTACCATATTGGTCGTATCCTTCTGTAAAGATGGAGGGGTTAGCGTTAATGTAAATTTATGGTTCTTAGTGGTGTGTGTTCGGTGTGATGTTCTTTGTCGCTTGGTTGTAGCTGGTAACGTGTTTCTGTTAATATTAATAGTTGTGATCTTCTATGCGTGGTGATCGTCACCAATGTGGTAATCACCATCATAGTCTCGAGCTCCTGATGATGGGCATAGTAATGCCCGAAACATTTTGAGTCTATAAGAAGTACAATAAAATAACAAGTGGCATCTAGTTGGTTTTTTATTCTTCAGTTATCACAATGATGAAAGGTCCAATAAAAAGCAGATTCATAATGGATATTTGTTGGCAATCAAGTATTCGATAATACTATATACGTTCCGTACTGTGCTTTTCAAATTTTTAACCACTCTGATATTTGTAGTGGAACTTCTATATTGCACATGTGTGGTATAACTAGCCATTGTTGCATTTTCTTTGTCGAATACCTCCCTGAAAATGGCTGAAAATGCTGAAATGTGTAGAAGGTTTACCACATGTTTGTGTATTATTGTACCTAATTACAGTGCATTTGTTGGAATATATGTATTGACTTTACAGCAAGGAATATGGATAATTGTAAAAGAATTGAACATTCACAAAGAAATTTGAGACTACAGATGGATGAGAATTTGTTTTCAAAACGGAACATTCAACAATGCAGCACATCTTTCCACTTTCGCCTCCCAGCACTCTCTGTCACTGAAATAGATACTATACATAGCGGAGCTCCGTGCTGAAGAACTGAGTACAGTCTCATTCAATTGACCGAACATTCGCATTTTTGTCAGCACGTAATAACGAACTCCAGTCAGTAGATTTGTTCCGGTCACTCTTGCCGATGAAGTCCGGTTGCAGCCATCTTGTTTTGTGTGATGATGAGCTGGGTTAGGGGGGGGGGGGGAAGGTTTTCTCGCCACGCTCGGCACCTCAATGCATGTTCCGTCTAGTTGCAGATGTTTCCAAATGCTTGTACGGGATTACTGAATTGTGAAATGTTCTCTGTACAATATTGAGCCCACGTTGGTGCAGGGTTGCACAAATTTTCAAAAAATCAAGGAGCCACTTTAAAATTACAGGCGTCAGTACGGTGAAATGCAGCAGGTTGCACGCTGAGGAACCACAAATATTTGGCGCAACTGCACCACCTTAGTCACCACAGGGATTTGTGCACTTCCACGTTAAAGTAACGCTTAATGGGAAGGTCATCCTTGTCAGGCTACATGTTTAGTTTCTGAAAATAGGCACCAGGTAGAATATTATAAATACTCCGAAATTGTCAGAACCTTTTTTTTTTGTGGAAAGAAACTTCATATCAGAATTACTTCGTATTTTTACAAGGAAGATGAGAGCAAATAATCCTTTAAAGGTCAGCGGTAACAGCTGGTGTTATATTAACCGACAAACACAACTGTTCGTATCTGATATATTGCTCCTTTATTCAGTACCACGACATGTTTTGTCTGTTTACATCAGCCATCAACAGGTAGGCATCAGACCACTCTTTGTTAGGAGACGCCTGTCCCCTTTTTATTCTTCTTGTGACCTGATGCTTACCTGTTGATGGCTGTTGTAAACAGCCGAAACATGTAGTAGTACTGAATAAAGAACTGATGTATTACATTTGCACATTTAAGGTTTTCGGTTAATATAACACCTCAGTTATAAGCAATAGACAACCAGGTGGTATTACCTAACCTAACTTAACCTAACCTAACCTAACCTAACCTAACCTAACCTAACCTAAGAAGATGCACGTAACACCAGAAGGTCCAACATTCACAAACTCGGCATTTTGCCTCACAGTGTTGGCGGGTTTTCATGATTCACAATAAACAGTGGTTATTTCCCTAAACAGCATTAATCAATTGATTTTTAAAGTAGACGCAGACTGTGTTTTCTGTGATTATGAACTTAATTTTCATAATTTAGATCAAAACCAATCCTTTTTGAGCAGATGGTGTTCGGAAAATGGTCGCTAGCCTTCGGTTCAGAAAGTTTCTCTTCCCTGCTTGTGTTCAGCCACAGACAAATTGCTGTAATCAAATATTCCGTAAATTCACGTGTTATTTTATAGGTTATTATGCAGGTGCCCATCTTCATAATTAATCCATTTGTCGGATACAATTAAGGCAGATCAGATCCAGCAACTATGTGTCATGCAGCTCTTGAACCACCGCTGTCTTACTGGAAGAGCCTGCTGCTGTTTGTGCTGCTGTCACGAACTGTCGTGCAAGCCAAACCAGCATCTTTGTGGAAGTCTCCAATCCAGCACCAATTTCTTTCAAGTTTTCCTCAGCTGCCACATGTGTTCTGCTTATTCTTTCGCAATCTACAATGGAACCTGTTCCTGGACACCTTTCTATGTGTTTCTTATTGTGAACTGTTTTCATGTTTGTAACACGCGCGTCAGGATAATTTCAGAGTGATTTTATGACGAGTTGGTACTGTATTTAGCTTATGTGTCGTAGAAAAACACTTTTGGACAAAATATCGGCACGGGCTGAACGGTCCGGGGATCGAATCCTGATGGGGGCGAGATTTCCCTCACCCGTCCAAATCGGCGCTGAGACCCACCCAGCCTCCTACACAGTGCGTACCGGGTCTTTCCTGGTGATAAAGCGGCCGGGGCGTGGCGCTGACCACCCACCCCTTCTAGCGCCGATGTTAAAGAAAGAACAGAGCTATATTTCTACTCCACTTCTGGAACTTCGTGGCCTGTTGTAGGGTGATCTTTACCTTCACCTAGTAGGAATACAGAACAAATTGGTTGCAACGTACAGTCAGAATGCTCCGTAATAAATTACCGAGGCAGAAGAAACCAGGGGATACCAATGAAGATATTTCTAGACATGTGAGATCGGAACGGGTCGACAGTTGGCCCAAATCAATGTTACCTTGTTGCTGATGATGATGATAGAAAAATACACGATAGCCGTTGATGGTTGACGGCTGTCTTATGAAGTTAACCTTTAGACGCCTAATGTCAACTATAGTGGTCGTACCGCACCGCTAACCTCCAAAGTTGCATTTTATATATTTATTAAAAAAATACAGGTACTGAATATTTTAAACATGGTATATACTCTCCGTTTTTTTCTCTTCAAAATGCAGTTTGTTTCATAATTCTAACTTATTTGGTTCCCGTATTATTAACATTTTATATACAGGATGTGCTGAAATTAAAAATAATAATTACGGCGCCAAAAGGTTAACAGACATGCGGGCTCTCTCTGAGCGTCGCTTAACGGGCTACGTTCCCTACGATGTGGCGGACAGGAAGTAACAAAGGTTCTGGTTAGATAAAACAGTGTTCCACGGACAAACAAACACGTTTAGCTACTGCTGAAGTAGCCGCAAGGTTATTAATTCAGGTAGGTTGCCAGCAGCGATCCAGTGGGCCTGGTGTGTGTTGGTCTGCAAGACGTGTGGGCGTAATATGCAGGGACTGTTTATCAGTCAGGTCACAGTGGCAGTGCGTTTCGGGGCGTGTCTTCTACAGCCCGAACAGAGGGATCGTGGGTTCACATCCCATTTAGAGAATGAAAACTAATGCATGTTGGGAGGGTTTCTTCTTCGTTCTTCTCCTGTGTAGATAGAGAGAGTTGCGATGGCTGTACAGTCCTATCAAATATCTGCGAACAAGATTCATAACACTGTAAGACTTTTTAAAATGTTTTTTGCGGTCCTCTCTCAACCTGTGCACCGGACGGCCACCTACGGATGATACCAGATGCTGTATAATACAATTTTGACCTCCTGATGATCAGCACAGTGCTCGAAACATGTAGAGGAATATAATAAACTTATTATAAAACAAGAATTTTGTGCATTAAGTTGGTCATTTACTAAGACTATTAGACATGTCTAAACTTACTTTAAAGCCTATCATGTGACAGAAATGTTTATAATTTATTGCCTTTAACCAACTGCCTTTAACAGTGTTGTCAGCTCATAAAGCTATTTTGACACATACACATTAAGCGATTCTCGTGAAAGTTAACAATTGAAGACCGTTTAACGGCAGAAATATGTGGGATGTGACGTCGTGTAACCTGGTAAATACCAAACTATATGTCGTCACATCCCACAAGTCGGTATTCTTCACAGTCGCCTCTGTAAGATCCTTACCTTTGTGACAAGTTTTGATTCAGCTGTCTACCGTCTGTAGCCGATCCCAGTGGCCGCGCAGTCCAGGGCGTGGGTCTGCCGCCGCTCGCTCGCTCGCTGGGACTACAGTTTCGAATTTCGCCGGAGGACATAGATGTCTGTCTCTTCTGAGTGTTTGTGTGTTGTCAGAAATCTTTGCGTTGGGCTGATCCCTCGTCCAGAGGCCTACCGAGTGTCGATATGTCTTGAGTGAGTTCGCGGAAACTAATCAATAAGGAGGCACTGGGCGGCCCACTAGGTCCGTCGATCCATGGAAAAATATCGTTTTTACGAACATTCGTATGTGTTAGCAATATTAGCCTCACATATTCAACTCGATCTCTGATGAATATGTAAATTTTATTGGATCGATTTCCTAGTTAATATACAGGGTACCATTATGGCGATCATATGTGTTGTTTTGATGTGACGGCGGAAATTTTTAGATAAAACTGTTCAGCTTGGCACACGATATTCAGTCCTACCAAAATATGATGATTTTTAGTCCTACTGTTTGTAACAGCAATCAGCCTGATGCAGTTTATTTCAGCTCTTGCAATCCGCTGCCATTTAAGCCTCCTTTCTGAGTTCACTGACTGTTACTGTCACCTGTGTATAAACTAGTGACCTATAAATGATCATTGATAATCGGTCATTATATACAACGTGCTATGTAGAACAGTGATTGATTAAAAAAACAGTCATGTCAGGGGTGTAAAATCTCTGGCGCCAAGTCGCCGTGGCGACTAAATTTTGTACGGTGGGGTTCCACAGTATGGAAGTTGTCACCCTTCCGACACCTAGAATTTGGAGGTGACTCGTAAATTTTTAGAACATTTGTGCACCCCTGGGTTGTGTGTCAGTCACTATACCTATATACACTGTGAGGTAAGCGAATAAACTGAAAAAGAAATTTTGTCCAAAGGGAATTATTAGTGTTATCATTACACGTTGCAGTTAATTAATGTATATGAATTCTTTATGTGTCTATAAGTTAATATGATTCTGTGTATATCGCTGTCCTGAGCTGTCCCAGTGGATGCAGGCTTGCTGTGCTCGGTACTTCGGTAAAAGAAACACAATTTTATGTTGAGTAGGCGTTCGTACCTCACGGTTCGTTGTGCTATTAAAACATAATCCTGAGCCACTTACACCCAACTTTGACCCTTGCAGTCAATTGGTCCTCAGTTTCTTCCCATCTTCTTCTCGTCGTACCAAATGACAGCTTTATTTTTGCACCCAGAATTCTGTATGCATTTTGTCTGCTCTATCCGTGCTCGCCCAGTACCGAACACATTTTCATTTTAATTCAGCCCCTAATTGACCTACCCTAACAATATTTCGTGTCATGTGTTAATCACGCGTTTTGTTGTTTCAACTGTTCGCATTCTTCACAGCCGTGTTACGAACGTTTCAAATTATGGGGACTAAATATTTCTGTGTTTCAGGTTCGGTATACAGGCTACAGGGACAGACCTCAGGAGGAACGCCAAGTTCGCTTTCAGAACGGCTGTCGCGAGGGGCACACGGAGATCGTAAGTCTGACTTATCCAATTGAACTGCAACCATCGCAGTGGCTGATACAATTCTAAATTGTCTACCAAACTGTGTACAGAACCTATCGGCTGATTAACCTGCTGGTTACTTCATGGGCCATCAGGTTTAGCATTCAGGAGAAGGTATGTAGTCAAACACAACTTAATCACTGAGGTGTAATTTAATGAATGTGATGGAAAACAACTACATGTTTCGGCCTGTATTGGCCATCATCAGGTTGTCTATGGAACTTAAGGG
>Ga0123352_10020545_pt1 | contig 10522 bp, 6 predicted proteins | sample TergutLab28metaG_FD_89700 | JGI IMG/M metagenome (GOLD analysis project Ga0123352, IMG submission 89700) | Labiotermes labralis P1 segment gut microbial communities from Petit-Saut dam, French Guiana - Lab288 P1 | ecosystem: Host-associated > Arthropoda: Insects > Digestive system > Gut ... | reverse complement strand
TATGAACTGACACATTGTTTCCTAGATTTGACTGTGGGGTGTGAGTCATATTAGTTGTGCCATTAATTATAGTTGGAATATGGTTTGTTTCATCATCACTTTCTCCTCTTTCTTGAAGGCTATGTGTATTTGACAAGAAGGTCCCTGATGATCCACATTGATTTGTTGTTATCCTTTCCTCCTTTGGGGATCTTGTGATGTACTTACGGTTCTTGGTGGCCATAAATCTAGGTGGGTATTTGCCATTAGATGGTAATGTTCTCTCACAGGTTGGTTGTAGTTCTTGGCAATTTGAAAGTGTCGTGTATCAATTCGCAATCGGGACAGAATATTGGTATGTGGTCAGATTTCCACACGTTCCATAAGTTGAAGGCTCTCTGGCTGGTGGACGAACATTTTGTTGACGATACATTTTGTTTGAGCGTACTGTTGGCCATGGATTGTATATGTTAGAGGCCATTTGCGATGTTAGTTTCACTAGTTTGGTTTCTTCATTTAGGTTCTCAGTTGTTGTTTATTTCACTGGATTTATGTTGCCTACTAATTTCAACTGATTTTCAAGGTTTGAACAGTTATCACGTTGTGAGTAGATCACCGTGGGTTTTTTTACACGTTCACCATACGTCCTCAGATCGTGACTCACTGTGCGATCATATTTCACCTCTTCCCTGAGTATATTTATAATTTCTGTCATTGATTTTAGTTCATCCACTAAATAAAACACTTCATTTCTTAGATAAGAACAACATTGGCACTCAGAGTTTACAGATACATAATTATTTTCATTGAATTTTGAAGAGGTTCCCATTGTGTTATGACTAACTTATCACTTTACTTTATAAATCTACCCATCCCTCTTTTAAATAGAGCATTGCCCATGGACACACTAAATTAGCCAAAGATAGTTGGGGACACACCTTGCATTTAATGGACAAGTGTCTGTCCCATCCACACTGTCTGTAATCAAAGAGACCATAGAGGAATGTGTTGCAGCACAGACAGACAGGCAGAAACAACCAGTAATCAATGCATAATATAGAGCAGTGTTACCACATCTTTCTGAATGAAAAAAATTCTCCAGTCATTACAATATGTCTCAGCACTTCTAGAATCTCATGGCACACACTGATTTGTCAGACCATGTACACTGCAATATATTGAGGTAGTGACATGTTGTACACATAAAGACATTTCGTGATTATTCATGCTAGTGGAGAATAAACATATGTTTTTGCTACCAATGATGAAGTGTACAATGGCTTTATTTTTTGATATTTGGACATACTCTAGCAGTTAGTTGTACAATATGCACAATACATAAAGTATTTGATTAGTGCATGAAGTCCTTTTATAAAATGTTCAGTCTGTTATGCAGTAATACTATACTTGACAAATGTTCACAGGGTTTCATGTAAAGTTGTTATGCATATTTCACATGGACAGAAACTTAAGGTATTACCTGTTACAAGGGTTTCAAACATTACATTTCAAGGAAAGTGTTTTGAATTCTTTTATGTGTACAAATGCACAAACCAAAGAAAACTGACATTCCACACTATCATGAACATGCTTCAGTAGAGAGATGATCAAAGATATTATTTTTTAATAACTTTAATGACATTCTGCTAGCTTCTTTGCCTTCTGAAACAGAAAATTAAAGTTTTTTTCCCTACATAATATGTGTATAGTACCAGAAACGTTGTTGTTATAGTCGACAGCATAATTAAAAAAATTAATGAACACTTAACTGTATGAACATATGTCTGAATGTTAAGTAAAATGTAATTTTCCTCAAGAAACTAGTCCTTCAGCTTTGCTTGTTTAATAGTTACCAAACTTAAATTACTTCCCCTTCTTATACGAACACTCAAGATTTGGTAGTATGTTTGAAATTGTTAGAAAAGAAACATCACTGAGAATTTTATGAAGATTTATGAAAATCAATGAGATTATTCACCAGGAAGGCTGTAAGACTCCTGCATGAGTAATTCCTTATACAAGAGGAAATGTAACTGAAACTTGAAATATTTCTTTGTATTCCCTTCAGGTAAATGCTGGGATATTACTTTAAAATGGGACGTGATTCTGTCATTTTTGTTTCAACATGTATCTCATCCCGACTTTATATAACATTAGACCAAAAAAACACACATAAATAAAAAAGAAGTTTACATACATTTGTTTATAGCAGCAAAGAAGTGTCAGTAAGCATGAAATAATTAAGATGTTTAAAAAAGACTGACTGAAACCTTGATCTTGCAGTGGACAACCACATGTATTCAATGAGGCTAAACTTCCTTTTGCCCATTAATATTTCTGTCATGGGAAAACTTGTAAAACAAAACCAGATAGAGGAACTTCTAGCACACCTGATGAAAAAGTCCCCATCAAGTGATTAGTACTTGGATCCTTGGCTTTGCTGACTGCTGTATTGTATTTGTGTGTTTCATATTTTGACTAAGTGTTACAATATAACCCCACATTATTTTCCAAAGAGTTGCTATTGTTTTGTTTCATGATTGAGAAGTCTGGTTTGCATATAAGTTATGTACACTGCTGTAAATCTGAAGACATACCTAGAAGGTAATGCGCATCAGCATGCATGAATCCTGATTACTTATGTTTTTGGATGTGCAGTACTGAATATCTGCAGAACACATTGGTCCTCCTTTCACACTAGTAGAGACAAAGTGAGACAACATTAATGTATCCAGGCAGCTTGATAACTTCCCAATAAGCCAACAGTTGCAGTCTAGGAAGTGCAAGTGTTAAACATGATATTCTCTAAAAATGGTTTGATCTGAAAATTTAACACAAACCATTGTACATATCACTTTTGTATAATACAGGTAAAATACTAATTTACTCTACCTAAAAAGTTTTAATTCCTTTCATGTAAAATTGGAATGTACTACTATATTGAAAGCTGCTTACTGTATATTTCAAGGAAAACATTCCATTATTGAAATGAAACATGTAATTAACAAAACATATGATGATGCTTGCCATTTATGATTTTATATAAAACCTGGCACTGGCCACCAGACATTTCGACCAGCACCGATTGTTTAAACTTATTTTCCAGTTTCATACTTCATATGATGCAACCATTAAACAAAGTGCGAATTAATATCATTAAAAACAATGCTGGAACTAATTCTATGCTTCATTTTAGTTGCATACATTGCTGATGTATCTCCAGTTATGCTCAAATAGAAATAAATTATTCATGCTCCTACACATAATGTATATTTTTAAAGCATGTACAAACATCAGATATGATAAGAATTATGACAGTCATGTGCTTTGTTTGTTGCAGCCAGAAACTGTTTTAATTTTGAAAGTGCTGCTAATTTGCCTAGTCAGTAGTTTTAAAATAAGTATCAGTTGTTTCATCACTATGTCTTTTCAACCTCGTAATATATGTGAGAGTGTGGTACGATAGTTTTAATGAAGAACAATTACTGAACATGACAGTATTGCAATGACTTTGTTCCATACAAATGATCTCAGACTTAGGGTAGTAATGATAATAGTTAGGATTGTAGTGTTTAATCTTAATAAAAGACAAATACATGAATTGTATATGTGTATTTATGATGATTTGTGATGAACTGTGCATACATTCAAGTTAAATATCAATGTATGCTGATAATGAATTTTAGTATGTTGTGAAATAAATGTGTGATTTAAGATTTTTTGCATCCCCTTAATAATGCCCAACCCTGGTATTGTGCAGTGGCATCTGTACGTACCTCATGCCTTAATGGTCAGAAACTTGAATTTGTGGGCTTCTTTACAAATTGTCCGAATAAACATTACTTGTTGATGATGGGTCTGTGGAATATTAAAAAAAAAAAAAAGTGAAATTCAAAGTCATGGTATCCAAGATCTGAATTTAAGAATAGTACAAGATAAATGGGTGAAATTGAGGGCAATGGCAGCAGGGGTTGGTGGTACAGACTTACATGAGGCCTGGATAACAGGATTTCTAGGCCAGCATAGAAATGAAATGGAAAATAAGCAACTGTTGGGGTCAAAAAGGATTAGGCAGAGAGATCACATATATGAACAAAATAGGAAATGAGTTCATGCAGATGGGAAATGAGCACCTCTTGGAAAGACAGAATGAACATTTTGTCATAAGACAATACACATGATGGAAATGCCAATAAACAATGAATATTTACAAAACACTGTAGATTAAATGCTCGCAACATTCAGAAACAGAATGTGCCAGGTATTCCTTACAAAAATGCGATGATGAAGATGATGATGATGCCCAAACTAGGGGACCTACAGATTATTGCCATCGCCAGTTATGACAGAGGTTTGATATTCTTCACACTGAAAAATGCTGACTATGGATGGAGAAAACTGCATAGTGAGGAGTTTCATGATGTGTGTTCTTCACCAAATATTATTTGCAGGACCAAATGAAGGATGATGAGATTGGCAGGGCATGTGGCATACATAGCAGAGAAGAGAAATGTCTATAGGGATTTGGTGGGGGAACCTGTAGGAAAAGTATCACATGGAAGACCTAAGCATAGATATGTGTATAACATTAAAATGTATCATAAAGAAAGGCTGTGGGAGGCCGTGGGTTGGATTAATACGGTTTAGGATAGGGCCGAACATGGCAATGAACCTTCAAGTTGCACAAAATGTGGGGAATTGCTTGACTAGCTGAGAAACAATTAGCCTCAAAATAAGGAATCTGCTCCATGGAGTAAATGAGCTTGACTCTGTCAAAGGTTTGAAGAAATTACACTGAAAAATTTACAGTGGATGTGGCCAGTCCTAAATCACATACATTTTGAGGCCTGTACATTAGATTCAGATTTGTTCTAAAAACATTCAGAAATAGGATGTGCCAGGTATTCTTTGCAACATTGTGATGAAGATGATGTTGATGGCCAAAAGAGGGGACCTACAGATTACTGCCATCCCCAGTTATGACAGGGGCCTGATATTCTTCATAGTGACAAATGCTGACTCTGGATGGAGAAAACTGTATAATGAGGAGCTTCATGATGTGCATTCCTACATCACCAAATATCGTACTGAAACAGACAACACTAAATTTGCAAGTAAAACTAAATATCCACAACTTGCACACAGAATAAAAGCAAAGCTAATGTCCAATAATAAATCACATATATATATTTCTGTCTGAAAATAAGGCAAGCTTATGCACACTTCAAATATAGGCAAGATAATATTCAGCAGTGAGAATACTGTACCATCACCCTGAATAAGATTATATCAGTGAATTCTGCTTCATAGTTTTGTTTCATTTACATACTTGTGAACTTATCTATAAACAGGTCTGGAAAAGATAATGTGGCACATTTGGGCAGTTCTTCACCCAGTTCCTTGAATATATACAAAAGTGACCAACAACAAATTTCACCTTTCATACACATCAACTGAATGTGAAGACATGTTAAACAAATGTGTGTCCAGTACACAATGCAACATCCCTTAGAATATCCAAGGTGAACTTTATGCATGTTTCAGTTTTAAGGAGACTAGAAAATTCATATTTTGTAGAATGAAATGTTCCCTCTGAACATAAGAATGGCAATGAACATATACCTGCAGGTCAGAAAACTTGATTTCTTATGTATGTAACTATAATCCATGAATGATCACAAGTACATGACAATTTTTCTCATTTAAAATAGACTAGCAGTAATTATCAACACAGCAACTGCACAGAGTGATTGAAATACCAAGTAGTTTCCAACTCAAAGATCCCACTTGCTCTCACACTGTATTAGTCTATATTACATTATATATGTGCGTTCTCTATATTTGAATTGTTTAACACTGCATACTCTTCTTATAGCATGTTCACAATGTACATGACTTATTCATATGCACTTTTGTTTCTATTTTTCATGCTGTTCCTGCGTGTCATACAGTAATATCTCATTTAACTACATGAGTAATTACCTGTAAATTACAGACAAATGCAACAAAGTACATTACCTGCATTACTTCTGGGTAAACTTAAAACTGCTTATATAAATGGCATGTACAATATTCTAATCACTCTATGTAACATTATGAGACACAGTATTGCATTTCCTGAAAACTTTTAACGCAACATTTTACGGTTTTATATTCTCATGTTTTAGGTTTTTATATCACAGATTAATCTACTATATTGTATGTTCTTATCAATATATTAAAAATTTAGCATTTTATACTTAGATACCTTATAAAAGCCTTTTATTGTAATTTCAGCATGAAAAACAGACAATACAAAAACTGCATGCACAAACTTCCTTTCTGATGATGAACCCATGAGGTTCAAAACACGTAGATGTCAAAAATCGAATTAAAGCATTAATTTCAAAAGTATGTATTTCGTTGGTTTATGTTACATAATTGTGTTGTTACTGTTCAGAAATTGAAAGGTGACCTTAAGCTCTTTTGATTTCAGCAATCACACAACCATATTACCTATAAAACAACTGTTAAAGGAGAGATGGAGACACAATTTCAGAACTGTAACAACATATCTAGTTACAAAATTTTACTGATATAAGATATAAGAAGAAAATGAAAGCATAACTCATAAGTGTATAGCTCATGGTATACATATAAGAGAATAATTTCAGTTACTTGTATTAAGGAAGACATATATATATATATACACACACACACACATACATACATACATATATCCTGTTTTCTTTCACCTGTCCAATACAAGTACATATATGAATGCTTCTGAGTAGTCTTAATATACACCATATAAATAATATCTTTGGTTTCTTTGGACTGTTTAAGCCATAGTATTTCATAATAATATTCAAAGGCAAATAAAGTACAGTCAAACTCAGTTATAACATCATGAATGGACTGAATATTTTGTGCCATCATAAACAACTGTTGTTCTGACCGACGAGTATAATGTTATGGTTAACAGTGAGGAATTAATTGGTATCACAGAATATTTGACACTATAGACAAAGGTGTCGTATAAACTGATGTCATTATAACTAGGTTTGACTGTAGGTAAATCAGAAAACTAAGAATGGAAGAAACACACACCTAAGTGTGATTAAATTGAATAATGCACCCATCATGTGATCCATTCCCCAACATTTTTTGCTTTTATTTGTAATTTTGCAGAAGTTCAATTTTCAGTTTATGATCAAGTTAGTTATTCTCTTCTAACATAGAAGAATTATGAATTGTGGGAAAACATGAAAGTACATACACTAAATATTCAAAACAGCTCAGAACAGCAAAGAGCTTCATATTTTCAGTACAAATTCTAAAATAAAATGTTGTTAATAATAAAGAATCACTGCACATGATAGGTGAAAGATGACTAACAACTCTAATGAAATACTGTAGGACACAGAAAGCTGTAATTACATAAAACCACTTACACAATGATGAAACACTTCAAGTGTACCTACACATGTTCAATGCAAGTTCTCTTGGTTAAACTGAAGAGGTCCAAGTCTAATTCTGCCCACATTCACTGCAGCATTTCTTAATCAACTTCCCCTACCACCTATGTGATGCTGGAAAACTGTCTGATACCACAGCTATAGGATTAAAATGATAGTACCATCATTTTTCAATAAGCAGAACATCACCACAAATCCACACAAAGGTCTGTGCAGATCTAAACGCAGTCCTTCCTGGCAAATGGATTGAACCTGTGGAAACTATTCCATTGCTCCCATGTTCCCTAGATTTTAGCTTGTGGGGATATATGAAGGATGTAGTGTATGTTCCTCTAATGGCTACAGCCCTTTGTGAGTTGCAGTAGCACACCACAGACTAGTAAACACAGCATAACAAGATAGAGTGTTGCAAGTTTGGGAAGAAGTAGACTATTACTGGGACATATTGAGGCAACAAAGTGAGCTCACAGTGAACACCTGCAGATAAACATAAGTGTTTCTTCACATTGTTTAAATGATTCTACATCATTGCACTCTTGTTTTTTTGCAGTAATTCAATAAAGCTGTCAGGTAGGTTTTGACCCATTCTAAACAATGTTACAGGCATTTGCTAAAGGTTAAAAACCATGATAGAAACCAATGTTGATCATTGCATAATTATACAGTTATACAAAGACACATCAGATTTCAAGTAATGTATCTTAGTAGGCTAGAAAGAAACCACTTATATGCCAGGTTATAAATATGACACTTGGAAAAAACCATACATCAGCTATTTCCCCATTGCAGCTTTATGCCTATGAATGCCAAATGCATCTTTCTAAGGAATACGAGACTGCACTATGAACCTCAGCAGTTAACCAAGGCTAAATGACTACAACAGTTACAGGTTAATTACTCAACTTTTTCGGTTTCATCCAAAATTATTGTCAATGCCCTTCAAGTCTCTATTTATGCTTGTTAGCATAAATACCAACAGTCATCAATAAACACAAAACCATGGGTTATGCAGATCAAAGGCATTAAATGTGTGATCGCTTTATTTGCAAAATATAATATAATGTGAGTGGATCATATGGTAGCATATTAACAGTAATTGACACACTGAAAGTAAATTACTTTATGACCTAACACAACCAGGTGATGACTCCTGCCATTAACATCCTCATGAAGCAAAATAAACAGGACTGTCATAAATAAATAGCATTTTAGTATATCCACTACCAACAACAGCAACTGCCACTTCAGTGAGTGCATTCACACAGTATCAAGAGCTCCCAACATTTTAGCTAGTTGTAGAATTTGTCTTTTCTACAACAGTGTTATTTGAGAACTCATGAACCTTCCTAGACCATAATAAAGGCTGTGAGAAACCACATGTGTGTCAACTTTCAACATACAAGCATTAATTTTTACAACTGAAGACACCCATTGGTCCATTTATGTCATGTTTTCCTGCTACACAGAATTCAACCAACTGGCAATTTAAATATCTGGCAATGAATGTGTTAACTGTTCAACTATGTAAGTACTTTCTCCATAAACATGACTTTCTGCATAAATATATACATTTTTTGCATAACACAAAGTTTATTACAGGATTAATGTAAGAATTAAGAGCCAGAATAATATTCAGTGACTGCATTGGCTTCCCTGTGAACAAACATGATTTCTTGTTGAAATGTATCCAGTCATTATAAGACATAAAATGTATTAAGGGATTAATCCAAGTCAGAAGACAGAATAATATTCAGTGACTGTGTGTGTGTGTGTGTGTGTGTGTCTGTGTGTACTGAGCTATTTAAACACAAAAAGAAAGCACTTGTAGTTATGGCTACAAGTTATTTTCCACTTTCTCAGTTGAAGGCATCTTTGAAAGGTATGGTTGTGTTCATGGTATCTATCAATTATCAAAATTACATACATAACTTCCTAGGCTCAACAATTTTGTTGCCTTTAATGTGCAAGACTTTTAACTACACTACAACCATAGGAAAATGAATTTTAAATTACAGAGATTGCACCCTACAGGAAATAATCCAGTACAATACGAATTTCTCTTAGGCTTCAAACTTCATTCATACTTCAATAAAATATAATTACACTTTCTCATAATGCACATATGTTCATGGTATCCAGCAGCCACCACAATGCTGGAACAAGGTCGAGACAAAACAAAACACAGGACCAATGTGACCCACAACATCCCTGAGTGTCAAAGTTGAACAACATGGACTGTGTTAACTGGCTACCTGATTATTCCCACTCTTCTGCCAGCAGTCTATGCTTGGTAAAGAGACACCAAGCTCCAAGAGCATACTCCAGGCAGTAATGCAACCTGCAACCATATCACTTAATAGATCAACATGATGATGAAAACTGAGGCATTCTCCACCCTCAGGTCATTGTTTGCCCAAAAAGTCATTAATATGTGCTGAAAACAGTATAAAAGTATAAAAATACAAATGCTCAAAAGAAACACAAATTTGAATCTTACAATCCATTTGTTGAAATATTTTAAATGTTAAATATCAAAATAATTATATATTTAATATATACATTTATTTAATCTGCTACATTTCTTATGATGTCCAGTTAACTTCAAATGCAACCTCTAAAAACTGCATTATATCTTTTAGTTTGGCAGTAACAGGCACATAAATTGATCCCTACTATGGAAACGCAATTTGCTGCAATTCAATTACATACTGGTAGGTGTGGTTCATTTGGGCCTTTCAGTAACATCCAAACCAGTAATAGAGAGCCATGCCATCAGTTAAGTGACATAAGATCTGGTGGCAGAGGTATGTGTAATCAGGTAACATCATCTCGTGGGTCTAAAAGATTCATGAAAGTTCCAGGAGGATGAAATAATTGCCAATTGTTTTAATAATTAAATGTAGGAGGTTAGGCTAGACGAGGAACAGACACTAAAATGCTTTAATAAGGCTCTGTTTAAATGCATTATACAGGGTGTCCCAGGAGGAATGTGCCAGACTTCGGGAGAGTGTTCCTTATGTTAAGGTATACCGATATAACCCAAAACACCTATATCCAAAGTTGAACGGTTACGGAGATAATGGCCT
>Ga0123352_10020543_pt1 | contig 10523 bp, 12 predicted proteins | sample TergutLab28metaG_FD_89700 | JGI IMG/M metagenome (GOLD analysis project Ga0123352, IMG submission 89700) | Labiotermes labralis P1 segment gut microbial communities from Petit-Saut dam, French Guiana - Lab288 P1 | ecosystem: Host-associated > Arthropoda: Insects > Digestive system > Gut ... | reverse complement strand
TTCAAATTCTCTAAAAGGCGCCCGCGCATCTTTAAAGGGGTTAAGTAATATGGAAACCTCGCCCGGTTTAAAACACGAAGTTGTTATGGGCTGAAAACCCCGACACCACATTTTTAAGGGAAAAAAGGGGGGGGGGGGGGAACAACAAGGATCTAATATTTTAATTACAGCGAAGTTAACAACACAATAACACATAGCAAAAACAAACAAACGTGCACAGAACACAGTAAGCGGGGTCCTACGTGCTCAAACATTACTGTACGTTTTGCGCACAGAATTTGTTTTCCAAATACAGCGTAACTTGCCATATCTCCGTAATAACATTCGTGCTTCAAATTACTCCGTTCCACAAACTCTTGTGGAGTTAAGGAAAGCACCCCCTCTTCCCTCGCCATTATATCTGTTCGTGAGACAGTACCCTCTACCCTCCAAACCAAAAGCTCCAGGAAATATGCGAACTAATCCCCCATCCTACGTCCGACCCTTTAGCGCGTGCTTACCACACACCCCCCAACCTCACAGAATGTAATGCAAATGATTTAAAGGGAGGTTTAGCCTGAACTACATATAGATTACCTGGAATAGGCATTATACAAGCGTTGAATACAGATGCCGCAACCCAAACTATAGCAACGAGGTGGATCACACCGATTTCGAAATCGGCTCGTGGACTGAATGACGACAGAATTCAAAGGAGACAGTGGAAAACGGCGGTCGCATCACAGAATCGGCGCTAATGTTGCTCCGTCTTGAAGTGGTGGAGAAACGGTTTGCTATTTATGAAAGGCACTGCCGTGAGGCTTTTCCCGTCTGCCTTTAAAATACTACTGGCGTAACTTCAGGTAAGAGTAAAGTGTACGGAAAACTGCGAATGGGGTTGAAATGTCCTTGTACAGAAATACGGATTACGAAACACTGTGTAAGATAAAGATACAGAATCAATAGTAATAGTAATAATAATAATAATAATAAGAAGAAGAAGAAGAAGAAGAAATTGGGTACAAATATATCCATTTAAATTGCTATTTTATTCTACAAGAAATAAAATTAAAAGAAATTAAATAGTATAGAACACAGATGTCTCTTTCTGAAGTGTGCCATCCCCGTTGGTGTGTTTAAACTATAAGGTGAAATAAATTCAGTCAAAAACACAACTATAAATATAGGACGTTTTGCTGACCGTCCATCTCAGTATATTTATCTCGGTATTTAAACAAATTTGATGCACAAAATTTGTTTCACAGTAAGTTTTATTTCATGCCTCTACATGTTTCGAGCACATGTAGAAGCATGAAATAAAACTTATTGTGAAACAAATTTTGTGCATCAAGTTGGTTAAATACCGAGAGAAATATAAATATATTGTTAATGATGGTGTTTATTAGCAATGGAAAAACTACATGTTTCGGCTTATAGCGGCCATCATCAGGTTTCGACAAATTTCTTGCCATAAGAGGTACATATAATATGCGTTTTAAGCATATTATATATAACGCTTATAGCAAGAAAGTTGTCAAAACCTGATGATGGCCGCTGCAGGCCGAAACATGTAGTTTTTCCATTGCTAATAAACACCATCATTTAGCCATATATCTATAGTCGTGTTTTTGACTGAATTTACCTCAACTTACACAGATGTCTAGTTTATAAATCATTCCAAAAGGCTTGAATCTTCACCGAATTCTCAAACCTCGCATTACGCCGCGGTAGCCTACGACCGCAACGCATCGTGCCCAACAAACACACTGTCCCTGTATTACATATTGTGTTTAGGCTATCACTTACTATTCAAATTACTTCTTGGCACTTGTGATGCAACAAAAGAGAGGTCACTAATATCAACTGATAAATTCAAGCACATTTTGACACGTCGGGCTTGATTTGTATCTAAACACGGACGAGCGAAAGAGTGGGCATGCTGAGAACTGCTGGTGTCGAAGATGGGCCAAAACTGCAAATCTATAACAGTTCGGATTCGCGGGCCATGTGGCAATATTCATTATGGGCATTTCACTTCAACGTGATTGCCAATGCTGCGGAAGACACGAACACAAGACACCGCCGCTGGACCACTGCGAAATTATCACACATTCCCGTTCCGTTTAACTGGCAGCAGCGAAATGCATTCTTCTCTTTTATGTCCTTCTCTCCCCTTCCTGTTTGTCTCCTACATTATTTTCTTCCTAATGTTGACCGTAACTTCGAACGCCCTGGTTTCAACGTTTTTGTCCTGACTCTTGATCTCGCCTTCGTCCTGAAGAACATATTTCCACATCTTGTCCCTTACTTTTGGCTATGCCCTTCCTTTCGCGACAGAAATTCAGCCAATATTTTAAAATACACCAAAACATTTGTGGCTGTCACTCTCTGAGCTAGCCTATAGGCGCTAGAGTTTCAACGGGCAATTTCTGTCCATGAAAATTATTTTAAAAAATTTTTTTGTATATATTTAATAAACGGAGCTATACGGAGACATTTTGGAAAACAAATGAACTAAGAAACAAAGTTAAGAATTCACAACATTACAGCTAAAGCAGCATTCAAATTTGGAAGTGAAGTTTGGGTACTCAAGAAAAGAGACGAACAGCGTTTAGAAGCAGCACAGATGAAATTTTTGAGACACTTACTTGGAATAACAAAACTAGATAAAGAAAAGAATCAATATATTAGGGAAAAAACGGGAGCATAGAATATAGTAAAGGAAATAAAACAGTACCAGAAAAAGTAGCTACAACATGTACAGAGGATGGACAGACAGACAGACTACCAAAACAAGCATTACAATATAAACCAAAAGGACGAAGGAACATACGAGGACCGAGGAAGAGATGGAGGGACCAACTTCATCTTGAGGATCAAGGAACAGGAAACACGCCTAAACCTTCAGAAACATGATGATGATGATGATGATGATGATGTATATATTTAAAACAAATTCATAAAAAAAACTTCGTAAAGAATACCTAACCTCGATATGTCCGCTCTTCAGACATGTTACGCAGCGCTGATTGGTACAAATAAAGGGCAGCTTATCAGTTTCTTTGTAACAGGGGTAAACAGTAGTGGCGTTTGGAGAAACTCACTTCGACCTCACTTATCTTCATGTGAATTTGAATGAAGACATAACGAAGTGCTTGGATACGTATTGTAATACTAATTTTTACGTCAGCACAACTGTTTTTATTACATAAGGTAATATGTAGGCTACATGTTTCGACTAATAAATAGTCATCTTCAGGCCTATTCTTTACAGGTTAAGTCACAGGATGCTGTGCGCACAATGGGATCCCCGTGTGTTTTACATCAGTGAAATATTTAAGCCATATAATTTGCCTAGGAGAGTAAAACTTGCAAAGTATGTAACTAATTGGTTAAAATACATTTTAAAAACTCTAAAAAAATATATCTAAAAATTGGTTAAAATACATTTAGTTACATAATTTGCAAGTTTTACTCTCCTAGGCAAGTGATATGGCTTAAATATTTCACTGATGTAAACACACTGAGATCCCAATGTGTGCACAGCATCCTGTGACTTAACCTGTAAAGATTAGGCCTGAAGATGACTATTTATTAGTCGAAACATGTAGCCCACATATTACCTTATGTAATAAAAACAGTTGTGCTGACGTAAAAATTAGTATTACAATACGTATCCAAGCACTTCGTGATGTCTTCATTCAAATTCACATGAAGATCAGTGAGGACGAAGTGAGTTTCTTCAAACGCCACTACTGTTCACCCCTGTTACAAAGAAACAGATAAGCTGCCCTTTATTTGTACCAGGTGTAGAGACAGGTGCTGCAGTACGACTGGTGATATGACATTATATCACCGGGAACATCGTGCAAGCGTCTTAATCCCACTCGACACTCCTTCAGCGCTCGACCAACTACAATGCTCCATGCACAAAAACAAAACTGATTTCCTTGGCAGGAAACCAACAGATATAAATATACATACAGCACTTCCTCTTCAAAAAAATTTCTGTGTCAGTCACGAGTCGATATAGACCGTTCGGAAGGAAGGATATTACAAAACACCGACGGACGCATAAAGACACAAGGTGATCAGTTTAAAAAGAGATGAAGTGTTAGAAATTCTTGAACTTCCTGACATTTGAAGATGGGGCCGATAGGCTGTACCGAAACATCGGTATGGAATTACCACTCTATGCTGCGTAATGCCACAGAAGAGCGCAGATCTCAAATGGAATAGAAATGACTTCCAAGTATACAACGATTAAATTAAGATATGCGATCGGCCGGCAGTCAGTCAAACCGCCACATGGCAGTAATCTGTAACTCGGCAACGAAAGACATCGATTTGCATATATGACGTAATTTTAGGTAAAGAACTATCTTATAAGTGTGACAATACTGATATGAAAGTAACATTCTCCTGGCTAATATCTCATATCCAAGTGATAAATCGCTGGTAAATATGTGCAAGTTCGAGGCCCATAATTTGACAAACACTACCTCCAACACCGCCCCAAGGTACCGGTTCTGCATATCGTCTCTGCGTGTGACATGCCTTTTAAAGAATGATCGTTCCTACGCCCTTCGCAATTTGATGTTCAGGTGACCGTGCAGCGTGATAAATTCTTACAATAAAAGCAACTAGATGCACTAATTTCTCAAATTTATTTTTGGAATAAAACTCTACATGTTTCGGACAGTTCCTCTGTCCATCATCAGGAGTTTTTTCACTGTACACACAGCAATGGTATGTGTCATACAGGTTATGCTGACTGCTTGCGAGCAGGATCAGGACGGAACGTCCTAATCCTGATCTCAAGCTGTCAGCAAACCTGTATGACATGTATCATTGCTGTGTATACAGTGAAAAACTCCTGATGATGGACAGAGGAACTGTCCGAAACATGTAGAGTTATATTCCAAAAATAAATTTGAGAAATTGGTGCATCTACTTGGTTTTATTATAAGCCCTTCGCGATCATCACGTGTTCCTCACCTTAATACTTTTGCCAGACGCAAAATCCATTCAATAGAGCCTCCTTCATGATCCTTCGCCCCTCCCGAAGGTGTATAAATGGGCTACGTCAAATCACCGAATATCTGCGTGCTTACGGCTCCTGATTAAGTAAGTGGCGTTCATAATTTCTTAACTCCTCTGTTACAATTATCAGCTCATTGTGAAGTAGACTTTTCACTCCAAATGCATTGTTATGCAACGTAAAGTTACGTCACACGTAGTATAAAATGTACATGGACAGCAGCGGTAGTCCTGCTGGGCGGTGTGTGTGTGTGTGTGTGTAATGATATGTGTACAGTCAGGTTATTCATTTACAGACAGAATCTCATTCCAGCCCAAACATACATTTCAGGTACTGAAGATGATGATAACGATGATAACGAAGCTACTTTACGACCTGCAGAACTCATGTAAATTTCCTGACAGCGACGTATTTACGGACGGAACAAGCTCTCCCCACGCTAAACTGGGCGCATTAAATAGAGTGTACGATCTTTTTGGGTATAACTTCATGTAGTTTACTTATTAGGGGTCCCTGAAAACAGGGGCAGCAATGACATCCGAAACGTCTGTCCAAATACCAAACCACAGAAGTCAAACCTCAGAAGACTGTAAACTGATGACACTCACTGTCATCAAAATGCTTCTATTCCATATAGGGAGGATAGTAGTAATGATGATATGATGATGATAATAATAATAATAATAATAATAACAGTATGTGTACAATTTACATTTGTAGAAATTCCTTTTGCCTTCAAACCTTTTATGATAAAACCCCAAAATTTCGCACCTTCGTCATATCGTTTAACTTGTAGCAAACAAAAAAATATTCACACAGAAATTCGAATGCATGCCCATAATGCAGGTATACAAATTATCAAGGTACATTAACATTTATTTCTCTCAAAGCTAAACACAAAATTCCGTACGGACGGCAAGTTGTCAGTTTATTCGTCAGAACAGAATACCTTACCTGAAGCTGCATACTGTTCTTACATTTTCTATCCGCACAAAACTTCGCTTTTGACGTTCACATGTCGCAAGTTCTGACGGCCTCCATGCACATATGCCTAGTCTTGATGGCACGAAATTCAAAATTTCGCTACAAAAGTGCCAGTGGTCTGTATCAGCATAAAAATCCGTCGGTCGGCTAAAAATGAATTTCGTGGAGGCAGACACGCGAACATGATAGCATAGAATACACTATTTTGTTAGACAACCTGTACTTCAATAGATTACGTCAGTGAGTGATGGGTCTTGCACATGCATGTACAGAGTAATGAAGCGATACGCATCGACATACAGTGCGAGCTTAAAGCAGAAACCAGTGCAGGCGAGTACATTATAGGGTCATTGCGGCGACATTCATTCTCAGATCTGCAGGATGTACAGGCCTGTCGATGCACAGGGCAAGCTTATCTTGCTAAATGAAGCATTATTTGATTTGTCCCCACAAAAAAAAAAAAAAAAAATCTAGGTTGAAGAAATCCAACAAGATGCAACAGTATGCAGATACTTATTTACTGTTAAATTACTCTTCGTGTTTCGGGCGTCAATCGCGCCCATCTTCAGGAATACATAAAACTGTAGTTGCGGCCTCTGGTACAGATAACACTATCTGGGATGCAAGCTTCTTCAAACGTGACCAAATCAGTCCTTATTTGTTCACGTTTGAAGAAGCTGTACCAGAGGCTGCAACTACAGTTTTATGTACTCCTGATGATGTGTGCTGTGACACCCGAAACATGTAGAGTAATTTAGCAGTAAATAAATATCTGCATACTGTTGCATCTTGTTGGATTCCTTCAATCTAGAATTACGTAGCAAGGAACTACTAAGATAAAACAAAAAATCTGATTACTTCAAAACAAGTACCCGCCCACAAATTATTATGTAAATCTACGTCTGCTGCCCTGGACACGTCTAATAGGCACCAAAACAACTAATTACCCGAAAGCCCTTTATCCCGCGGCCAACGAAATAATTTTCATGGCCCGACAGCCGTAGTGGGCCTAGGCCTCCCCATTTTTTAGGTTTCTGGATCACACCCATTTATAAACAACACAATCGGTACGATTCCTTCTGCCAGACGCAGATACCTCTACCAGACAACACACAACACTCATAAGAGACAGGCTCCACGTTCCCAGCAAGCAAGCGTTCTCAGACGCACGTCTTAGACCGCGCGACCACCGGGATGGGCACCGGACTAGATGGTCTGAGGACAACAATTTGTGATTACGGCCCAGGATTACAACCGATCGGTCATAATTTATTGGGTACACAGTCTCCCAGCACTCCCTACGCAACACAGACCGTCCGATGTAGAATCTATAAAAAATTGCCCGAAAGTCAGCTAAACGATTAGTAAAATATACACTGAAATAAGGTTCACCGACTGTGGCCACTCTGGTAGAATACCAAGTGTTCAAAATAATAAAGTAAACTTGAGAAGACACTGGTAAATAAAACACGGTTCATCACAAAGGAACTTGATCTGTGCCATTTTAAGAATGGCTGCAAAGTCCGAGTGAAATTTTGATCAAAGGACATACTATACACAATTTTTAATTACAAAACTCAAGGGAATAGAACACTAGGCATATGTTCGTATAGACTGAAAAGCAATACTAAAATTGATCTTAAAGAAAAAGCACTGGAAGAATACCAACGGCCTAACCGGCCTTTATGAATATGATGATATTTCTGACCCCTTTGCAGCAGGGAACACCTTGACTGATGACGAGTCCTACATATTTTGAAAGGTTACGACTATACCGGTGGGCCGTGTAGCTCAGTCAGTATAGCGACTGACTACGGGCTGGACGATCCGGTATCCATTCCCGGTGGGGACGAGATTTTCCGCCCGCCCAGACCGGCCCTGGGGCCCACCCAGCCTCCTACACAATGGGTACCAGGTCTTTCCAGGGGGTAGAGGCGACCGGGGCGTCGGGCAGACCCCCCACCCCCATCTAATGCTGAAGGTCCTAGAAAAGAGTAGAGCTATATACCTCTACTCATCCTACGGGCCTGCGTGGCCTATAAAAAGGGTCAAAACCTACCTACGACTACACAGTGTAGTTATTTACAATTAGGATTCTGTTCTTATTGGATTCGATGCTAAGTCATTGGGTAATCCGATTCCTACATTTCGAGGCAACGCTATGTCACCTACAAGGGTCCATTCGCTTAGGACTTATCGATCCTTGAGTAAGCAGCCACAAAGTTGCCTCAAAACATCGGGCTCCAATTATCCACACGCACGAAGTGAATCCTCAAACAGGTATTATTCAATCGTTTGCATAGCCTGAGAGAAATGAAAGTCAGAAAGCCACACAGATTAGATAGCAGATACGAAGACTAACAGTATTAATATTTGGGAGGATATTGCCTTCCTGGATTGCCCAATTATACGTTATCGGCCTGAGTAGAAACACGCAGTCACTGTTTAAAACTCGAGTCATTCTCTAGCCGTAAATTAAACCGAGAGATATGCGACATACTTAGTCAAACAGAACGACCGCAGAGTCCTGTACATCTGATGCTGCTAAGGCATCACGTTTTTAAACTGCACGTATTTTCTGAGATAGCTGAAAGTAGTAAGTGACAGCAAAGGCCTCCGTGGGCTTGTTTCATGTCTTGATGTCATTACAAGCGATGAGATAGTCTAATAAATACTTTAAGTAAATGTATGAGGAATTATTGACGACGTAACGGGGGAATGAAGGAGATTGCATAACGAGGAGCTAAATGATTTGTACTCCTCACCCAAAATTGTGCGGGTGATAAAATCGAGAAGAATGAGATGGGCTGGTCATGTGGGGCGTATGGGTGAGGAGAGGGGGGTGTATAGGGTCTTGCTGGGGAAGCCGGAGGGAAAGAGACCACTGGGGAGGCCTAGGTGTAGATGGACGGATAACATTAGGATGGATCTCCAGGAGATGGGATGTGGGTATATGGACTGGATTGGGCTGGTCCAGGATAGAGACAGTTAGAGGACGCTTGTGAGTGCGGTAATGAACCTTCGGGTTCCGTGAAATGCGAGGAATTTCTTGACTAGCTGCAAACCAGTTAGCTTCTCAAGAAGGACTCTGCACCATGGATTAAGTAAGTAAGTGTATGAGGAATTCTTAAAGCAGACAGATACTGTACAGTTCATCTCGTAAAGTTCATACACCAACAAATGCACTCTTTATTAAACTTGATAAAGTTTTAAAATTTACATTAAAAATCATTTTGACTTGCTCGTACATGTTTCGGTCTACGACCACTATCAGGGAGCCTTCATTACTGCCTGGCTAAACACAGCGAACAGTACACACACCATACCCCATGACATGCTGCCACACCACCGCATGACATATAACGACGTAGATTTTTTTTAACCGAATTTTTAACCTAAATCTAACTTTAGCTAGGCTCTAACGAAGGCTCCCTGATGATGGTCGTAGACCGAAACATGTACGAGCAAGTCAAAAGTGACTTTTAGTGTAAATTTTAAAACTTCCTCAAGTTTAATAAAGAGTGCATTTGTTGGTGTATGAACTTTATAGATATCAAAATGCACGGTAAAAAGAAATAAAAAAAAAAACTTCATTTCGTGTCTTCCAACACACATAATGTTGACGCAATTTAGGTGATCGCGGTGACTGAACACAAGTTAGGTGTTCACGGTGGCTGAACACCCTTATAAGTTACTGTTCAACACAAAGTATCGCTATGTGGCTGTCTTCTAGGAAAACAAGATGGATGCATACAGCAGCATCGGCTCGAAAGATTTCCTCTTCAGGTGAACTTGAATAGCAATACCACGACGACATCGCGTTCAGCGTTGATAAGCGGTGTAGATCATTTTAAACAAACTTCAAAGCTATGTAGGCCCAATAAGAAGCTGGTGTTTTGTCTTCAGCTATGCACGTGTAGTGACTTTATGGTCGCTATGTACTTTAGAACGAACGACAAAGTGCTAGCACGTTATAAATAGCTACGCATATCAGTAAGGCATAACCGCAATGAAATATCACCCACGGAAGAAGGTGCATTATGCCAGTAGTGATACAACTGGCAGCGAAGTAATTAAATTATGCTCGTACGTGAAATTAATTCAGAAGTACCACCACTGTAAAATGGCATGCGTCAAAACTGTTTTTCGGGCGTCTGCTCAGCCTAACAACTACGGTCTTGCGCCTCCTCTAAAAGGGGTACTAACATTCGCCCTCAATTTTCCTACACGGAGATTTCATGGATTTTACCAAGCATTCGATACATTTGTTTTCTGACACAACGGACGACCAAAGTGAAAAAAAAATCGGTTGAAAAACAAATTAACCTTTTGGCGACGGAATTATTTTTTTTTTAATTTTAGCACACCCTGTATATAAAATGTGAATAATACAGGGACCAAATACGTTAGAATTATGAAACAAACTGCATTTTGAAGAGAAAAAAACGGAGAGTATACACCATGTTTAAAATATTCGGTACCTATATTTGTTGAATAAATATATAAAATGCAACTTTGG
>Ga0123352_10020542_pt1 | contig 10524 bp, 4 predicted proteins | sample TergutLab28metaG_FD_89700 | JGI IMG/M metagenome (GOLD analysis project Ga0123352, IMG submission 89700) | Labiotermes labralis P1 segment gut microbial communities from Petit-Saut dam, French Guiana - Lab288 P1 | ecosystem: Host-associated > Arthropoda: Insects > Digestive system > Gut ... | reverse complement strand
GGGCACTACTATGCCCAGCATCAGGAGCTCACGACTATAATGTTGGTTACCACATTATAGTCGTGAGCTCCTGATGCTGGGCATAGTAGTGCCCGAAACATTTTGAGCCTATAAGAAGTACAATAAAATAATAAGTAGCATCTATTTGGTTCTTATTCTTCAGTTATCACAATGATGCACGGTCCAACACGCATAAAAAGTGCTGACCTCTTAACCCGTCCTTCCTTTCGCTTCATACTGGCAAGTTTCAAGTTACCAGTCTGTATTCTGTAGACTAAAGTCTGTAGAATAGAAATAAAAGCACAGTGCCTACCGAGGCGAAATCCCAACTGTCAAGTCACTGTCAGAAAATGTAATATTGCAGGACAGTCCGTAATTACTGCAACTTTGTTTTACCAGTGAGGTGCAGGGAAAAATAGTATTAATTGTTAGTCTAATGGAAGTGGTAATTGTTTATAGAGACCAATTGTTAGTGTAATGGAAGTGGTCATTGTTTATAGAGACCAATTGTCAGTGTAATGGAAGTGGCCATTGTTTATAGAGACCAATTGTTAGTGTAATGGAAGTGGTCATTGTTTATAGAGACCAATTGTTAGTGTAATGGAAGTGGTCATTGTTTATGGAGACCAATTGTTAGTGTAATGAAAGTGGTCATTGTTTATAGAGACCAATTGTTAGTGTAATGGAAGTGGTCATTGTTTATAGAGACCAATTTCCTGCAGCTCATATTAAACAAACATCGCCAAATGCACTCATATATTATTAAATATGTTATATATATAAAACATATATATATATATTATTAAATAATCACCTTATTAACACTATACAAAACTCCAACACGTTTCAACTCTTAAAGGGTCATCTTCAGGGAGTATAATTGGTGCATTTTAGCAGCGAGGGTCAACACAATGAGTCACCAGTTGTAAAATTGAACTTAGTGTGTGGGGTGTACTGTGTTAGGTAACGTAACACAGTACACGCTCTAGTGTTAATAAAGTAGTGGTTTAATAATATATGAGTGCACTTGTAGATGTTTACTTGATGTAGTGGTACTGACGAACGGATAGGAACAACATAAATTCCTGTAGTTTCTGCACGATATAGCCAAAGATCTTTCCATATTATGGGTCAACCCTTCAGTCGGCTTCCAATTGGTGACATACTCAGTGTAAAGAATAAGAGGGAAATTATTATGTAAATACGCAGTCAACACAACTTAAGTATATATCATTTAATGCAAGGGTTTTCGACCTGTAGAACGTAATCATCAGGCTAAAATACTTGCTATAAAACATAGAAAGAATTAATATATTTTTTAATAGAACTGAACTCTACGAAAAGAAGCCTGTGTATATATTTTAAGTTTCATAGCAAGTATTTTAGCCTCATGATGACATCTTAAAGGCCGAAAAATTTAATTTTGACAATGACGTGATATTTCATCCCTTCAAAATGATGATATTTTGGACTGAACTGTACTGCAACCTAGGGAGCAAGTTGTGTGTCGTTGTGTAGTTACGGTTACTGTTCGATCACATTTACTGGAACGAACTGCATGTCAGGGAGACCACTTAAGATATGTAATGTTTCAAGAGTCAAGAGAATATATTCAATGGCGTTTTACTGCTGATGCTCCTTAATTATTTCTGTTTCTTAAATTCACCCAATTCATAAGAGCGGCATTTCGGAATTCGTCACATTCGGTTGGCGCCCCCTTCATAATCCTGTGGGGTTTAAGTACCAAGAATCCTAAATAGAATTATGACTTATCTCAAATTCACATGCGTAGAATATCAACGCGAAATTTGTAACTTTCATATACATTCCTCGTGTTTCGTAGACCCTCCAAGCAAATACCTCAATAGTACAGCAGCCTACGCTACTGACAACCTGATTAAAAGACACCATAAACAAAAGAAAATAACTTCATTGACAGGAATAAGTGGTGGTAAAATAGAACATTTGCATGAGCTGCGTAGAATTGTTGCTGCAGAGCGGACAACAATTTTAGGATTATGCTGTAACTATGGAGCTGCAGTATCAAGCTGCTACTTGAAACACATTTACTACACACATAATGGGTTATATGTGGTGCAGGGAGCCAGATGACTCCGTTAGACAAGGCCACTGTCAAGGATCTTTTAAAGAGTGTGGGGTTCGTTGAGAGCATTTCCTAGAAGTCGTTTGTGGCAGGGACAGATGAGCTTTCTGGTGAAGTTAATTGAGGCTCGAAGAGAGAAACTAACAAGAAAACAATAAGAAGCACTAAATTTTACACTAGGGGTGTGCGGGGTTTTTTCGGCGATAAATTGAGCGGAACATGAAATGCGGTTTTAGAGCTTCTCTATGTAGTTGGAGATTCGTGTTAAGCCATTGTACTGGAGATACTCAAGAAGTAACCTTGCACCTTTGGCCCCCTGCCACAAGTACGAAAATGCCCTCCTTGTGCACAATCCGCACTAACGCCTTGCTTTACTAGCGCCGCGATCCCACCGTATATCTCAGCGGTGGCTCTACAGAATATCTGCATTCAGAAATCATGAGTGTAGCTACATTTCAAAACTAACCTATAAAAGAAAATAATGTCGAAGCAGATTAATTCTTTCTGCTCATTTCTACCGGAATTAGTGCCATCGTCGAGCAATCCACTACTAGAAAAGCCGATACCTGCAGACTGGTCAATAAATCCCCCCGCATTTTCAAATAGCACTGAATTCTGAGCCAGCCAATTACAGTAATCAGTATCGCACGATATTCATTCGATATTATGATCCTCTTGACGCTAAATTCTCCAGACTTCTATACTCCAAATTTACTGTAAACCATATTCAGTGCAGTAGACTGAATATACAGTATTTAAACCAACAAACCGCACAGTCAACAAAAATCTTCTGTCATTTATGAAATCCATCCTACATGTTCCGGCCTCTACAAAGCCGTCATCAGGAAAGGTGTAAACAAAGGAATACAAATGAAGAAAAGTCTGTCGAAGATATGCATGTGCAGATTTAAAATTTGTACTGCCAACTAAAATTGCTAATTGTTAATAATTTATTTTAAACCTTCACATGCACAACTTCGACGGTGTGTGCTGTACTTGTAACCTTTTTATGCAGCCTCCCTGACGATGGCATTTTAGAGGCCGAAACATGTAGGAGGGGCATCATAACTGACAATTGATTATTTATAAGTGACTGTGAAATTTATTGGATTAAATACTGTTACTGTTATCTTCCGTTACGTTGTGCGGCAAAAATTTTACGCCTGAAATTTATTTCCTCTCTGTATGTGCTTAACACACATCAAGCCCAGCTCTCCTTATTTTGATACGTCTTAAAATACACAGCGAAGAATGTTTTGAAGATTCAGGTCCTCCACTGTGTAATACATTTCAGCATCCTGTGTGAGAGATGCTAAGAAGGGAACAGTCGCAGAATTAGGAAAAATGCGATGTGCAGCGGTCAATGTCAGAACTTAATCCTGATCTTTCGTAATTTTCGCGGACAGGGGAAGGAAAAAGAAGAGATTAAACATGACAGCCCAGTTTTAAATAAAATCAAGGACTGCTGCAGGTAACAGATATTGCTTTAGTCAAGGACAAATAATTAGGTGTAGAGCTGCGAGAACAGCAAATAAAATTAATACGTGTAAAAGGATTATGAAAACAGTTGTAGTGTGTGGAAGTGAAACATGGCCTGTGACTGAGATGAGGTGCAGGCCGAGTACATGGGAGAGAAAAATGTTAAAGAGTGTGGACCATTTTTAGAAAAAGGAATATGGAGCATAAGAACTAATCAGACACCGTGGAAGCAATAGTAAATACTTAGACACAGGTAAAAAAGGGTAAAGCAATCCAATTATAGGCCTGGACAGGTCCTGAGGGTTCCAGGAGGCTGCGGCTCACACATTTCAAGACAGTCGGCACATGAAAGTGGTAAGGTTGTCAGTCTTACGCACCGGCCGCCTTTACCCCCAGGATATACTCCTGGTACTCATTTCTGTTAGAGGCTGAGCCGACCACAGCGCCATAGTGCGACCGGAAGGATTATGTCAATGAGAAAAACCTATGACACCATCGGGAAACGAAACCGCGGCCTTCTGGCTTGTAGTGCAGTGCCTCAACCAATAGCGCCACCGCGTGCTCCACTTAGAGAAAGGATAAGATATTAAAAAGGAAAGATTGGGAAAGACAGGCTATCTAGTAAGAATGGATCATGGAAGGGTAGTTAAGAAAATATTTGAGAGAAAATCGAAGGGACGAATGAGGGTGGGAAGACCTAGATTGAGATGGTTGAAGAAGTTTAAAATAGTCTACGGAGTGGACAGAGAAGAATGGACTTCCGTGATTAAGGAGGCCAAAGCTCTCAGAGGGCCCTACAGCCCAGGAGTAAGTAAATAAGTAAGTAATTAAGTTAGTAAATAAGTAGGTCAGTTTTCAAAAAAGCTTAATTCTAAAACAGCTCTATGTTCGAAGTACTGCAGTTCAGTCTTCGCAAAAGGCAGCGTGGTAACTCACTCAGTATATCGCACTGGACGGCACGTGATAGCGCAAACAAAATTCCTCTTTACCCATAATTACCGAGACCGAGCGAGCGGGTTACCGTAACTACACAGAATATTTCCTGCTTGCTAGATGATTCCCAGACCGCTGGAAGACAAAGCGACCGAGTTTGTTGTTAATTTACTGTCTGGAAGTATTTCGACCTCCAAGTTCATTGGACAGAAGGACCCCACCTTTGACGTTAATTTGTCCCACCTCTCATTAAGTCATTAGCCTCATACTCATGACGAGGGGTTTGAAAACAAATATGGCCGAATATGTTGCACTTACTCTAATTATATAGTTTCGGGTAGGAGAAAACGAAGGCTTAGGATTGCAGACACAACTTGGTCACTGGCCAGTTACTTGAAAAGAGATTAGAGAAAAAAAAAGCTATAGATATTCCTAAGTACAATTTGATAAAATCTCCCTTTTTGACGTTTGTAGGACCGTGCATCATAATATATTTCTATAGTAAAACGAAACAGATGCACAACGTCTCAAATTTATTTTATTTTGGAACAACACTCTTCATGTTTCGGGCGGTCTCTCCGTCCATCATCAGGAGTCTAAGACTGTACATACAGCATCAGGTGTATGTCATACAGGCTCTGTGGGTTGCTTGCTAGCAAGCAGACAGCAGTATCTGTTTGACATATGCCTGTTGCTGTATGCACAGTCTTAGACTCCTGATGATGAACGGAGAGACCGCCCAAAACATGTAGAGTGTCATACCAAAATAAAATAAATTTGAGACGTTGTGCATCTGTTTGGTTTTACTATAGAAAAATGTTTTACTATAGAAATAGAAAAAATCTCCCTTGGTTTATGATCTTCCGAATCCAAAAGGCTACCGACCAAAATTAGGTAGGGTCTTCGAATGTATTCTTTGCTTCTTCCGAGCTGCATGTTCAGACCATTACAGCTCATAACCTCAACACTAGATAGAGATGAGTGTTCATCTTGACGTTCCGGTCTCTTTGTCTCCGGGGAAACAACCTGAGCTACTCTTTGAACATGAGGATGGGAAGACCCCAGATCTCTTCTGGGTGCTTCGAAAAATAGGAAAAAAAAAATAAGAACGTAATAACAGTTCACCCTAGGACAAGGCACGAAGGCTCAGAAGGGGATTAGGGGTATGGATCTACTCTTTCTTTAACCTCGGCGCTAGATGGGGTGGGTGTTCAACGCCACGACCAGTCCGCTTTACCCCCGCGAAAGAGGCCCGGTACCAATTATACAATAACAACAGTTTGGGTAAATAACGATGGTTTTAAACTTTACTTCAAATCGTGTACTTTTTCCATTTTTTGCCAATGTAAATATTTTGTGAGTTTCCTGCTTTTACAGGCCGGTCCCAGTGGCCGCGCGGTCTGCACCCTCTTGCTTACTGGGACTGTGGGTTCGAATCCCAACGGGGACATGGATGTCTGTCTGTTGTGAGTGTTGTGTGTTGTCAGGTCTCTGCGACGAACTGATCACTCGTCCAGAGGAGTCCTACCGACTGTGGTGTGTCGTTGTGTGATCTAAAAACCTCAAAAATGAGGAGGCTATGGCCCACGTTGGGCCGCAGCGCCACAGGAAGAAGAAGAGATTATTTTGACAGACTCCATAACTGCACCAAAATTTCGGTTTCGTTACAATATATTACAGTTGCCTTTCTGACTCCTTTCTAAAGATTTTGATCACTAAACAACACTATCGTTGACCTGAGTCCCAGCACCCACTTTACATAAAGGTTGTTCCGAAATATCGGTAAGGAATTACGATTTTGCGCTGCGTAAAATGCCTGAAGGGCGAAGATCTCACATTTTTAGATTTTTAGGCCGTAAATAAATTAGTTATTAATTTTCATTAAAGTAAGACCAAATATGTTCCATATAAGTATGGTAGAGTAAAAACTTGCGACATAACATCCTCTTTAAAGTAGCTTACAGACAGATTGATAAAACAAGTGGTGCTGCAACCTACATTCTTTCGATAAATGTCGACACTATAATAACCACTGAAGAATCGTTTTTATTCCAGTTCGTTGCTTTTGTTTCTGGTGATGCTGTATTGTGTTTCTGGTGATGCTGTATTTTGTTTCTGGTGATGTTGTATTTTATTCCTGGTGATGCTGTATTTTGTTTCTGCCTGTATTTGTTTCTGGTGATGCTGTATTTTGTTTCTGGTGATGCTGTATTTTGTTTCTAGTGATGCTGTATTTTATTTCTGGTGATGCTGTATTTTATTTCTGGTGATGATGTATTTCGTTTCTGCCTGTATTTTGTTTCTGGTGATGCTGTATTTTGTTTCTGGTGATGCTGTGTTTTATCTCTGGTGATGCTGTATTTTGTTTCTGGTGATGCTGTATTTTGTTTCTGGTGATGCTGTATTTTGTTTCCGTGGATGTAAGAGTTAAAAAAATTTCTGCAGACAAACAATGGCTTAATTTGACTAATTATGTTTGGATTTTGACCACGAGGAACTGTAGGGCAAGCAATGCTGTCCTACCTTTTAGGTGCCGTTGGAGGCTGCTGCTCGTTGAAGGAATGACGACGCCTGTCTCGGTCTTTGCGACGCCTCAGTCCTTTTCCCTCGCTGTGATAGGCCGCTTGAGAACGGTCCAGAGCTGTGGAAGGTTTGGCGGGAGCGGCTGGCCGCAGTTCTCGCAGCCAACGGGTCAGAGTCCCCGTACCCGAATCCTGCCCGTCACAGCGGGTGCTGCAAAGACACCAGTGCTTAATATAACAAAATCATTTTCAGTATCCAAGTGTCTAACACTGTAACAGCACCCGTCTCTGGATATTACCCATAACAGCTTCATCAATTTTCGGACCACAAAACTTCAAATTCCAAGATCCATTTTAATTTTACCTCCTCTCCCCCATCTCCTTCTTCCCGGCCCTACAAGATGTCGTTTCTCAAGAATATCCTTCATCAAATACTCTCTATGTCTTTCTTGTTTCTCCATTCTTACTGCATAGTTTCATAATAGTAACGCGCCACATTCAACACACCAGTCTTCTAACTACAAGCTAATTAGGATTTTAATGGCGTCAAAATTGCCTCTGTAGTAAATGTAAAGGTAAAAGTTCAAGTTCACCCTAGAACTACTCGTAGAATTCTTCTTTTGTAGTTCGCGCTGGGCAGAATGTTCGTCTAATAATTAATCACAATGCGTTGACTGCTAACAGGCAAATGTAACCTTCGTTATGAAGCAGGAAAAAAGAGAAGAAAAAGTACATATCGGATTACATGGGCCAGACTACAAGTGGCGAGGGGCAGGATTGGCAAGATTTTGACAGAACTGGACTACGTTTTGAGGGAACTTCCGTGTTGCGAAAGACGTCCACCTACGGCACCTGCAAAACGAACCCGGGTACATCAGACTGGAAGCTTAAATGGCGACTGACGTAACCAAATCTTCTCAGACGAACAGATCTGGTCCATCTATCTGATGATGAAGACAGATGAGGTCACGTAAACTTCAGACTTAATTTGTATTTGACGCGGCTGGTCACCTGGAAAGATTCACTAAAATATGGGGTGCAGTAACAGGTTACAAACCAAAGTTGCAAAATCTTGCCTTCCATAAAACAAGAGTTGCAACTTCTTTTATATCCGTAAGTGTATAATTATTGTATACAGTAGTGAAATTGTGGGTTCTGTGACATTCGCGTTTCGTAAAACCACGAATTTATTTATGACGGCCATAAATCCAACACGTAGTGACGGGTGAGGGCAGAGGATACGAACCGCGGCCTGCGGGCCTGTAACTTCGTGGAATGGAAAACATGACTATTTCCACCACTGTACTTGATAATCAAAGGCAGGAGAAATAGTCGCCCCCCCCCCCACAAGCATTTTATTTCAAGGCTATAAAAATATACAGCATTGCACACGGGGCCAAGTCGCCTGGGCGATGAGCTTGTCTAAATTGGCGCCTAAATTTTGTGGTTCCTCAGTATCGTACTTGCTTCTTTTCAGCTTTTTGGATCCTATAATGTTAAGGTGGAGCCTAGATTATTGGGAAATATGTGCATTCCTGGCATAGCATAAGAAACAACTGAGCTTTGAGATTAATATGCTAGTGGAAAATTATATTTGATTATGACTACACGGCGTCATGGACCAGAAGACCACAGCGTAAATATGAAACATTGTTTCTTATTCTTATAATAAAACCAACTAGATGCACTAATTTATCAAATTTTATTTTATTTTATTTTTTTATCCCAAAAATAAATTTGAGAAATTAGTGCGTCTAGTTGGTTTTATTATAAGATTTATCACGATGCACGGTCACGTGAATGATGAAATATTGTTTCTCTGAAAAAGAACACGTGTGACTGCCACGTCCCCAAGTGAGTCTGCAGCATCAATACAGAGGAATAACTAAAGAGCAGACAGAACTTAACTGCCATTGAACTGAAATGCAATGGACTTTATACGTCTGGGATTAACAGGGGATTAACCCTGCCTTGTTCTGGATCGGACCCTGTCAAATAATATTTAAATTACAAAACGATAGACAGAAATGGCTGGAGAGGATTACAAAAATAATAACAAAAAGAAACGAAAAGCAGAGAGAGTTAAGAGGCAGAACAACAATGGGTTTGATAACGATTCGCGAAGTTTCAAAACAAAACCCTAGTTTCACACTTTACTCTGAGGCATTCAAACCACGCTACAAATTTAAATATTAACCTGGCTTCTATGTTTAGACCTTTCGAATGCTGTCTTTCTCTGTGTGTGCCGAAACGTGTTGTGTATGTAACTGTATTACGTACTTCGCCCAGCTCGTCTATGCTGTATTTAGGTGGGTAAATACCGTTGTAACACCTCATACCAAGCCAAAACATTAATATCTGAATCTCTCTAACAATCGCATGCAATAAAGCAACTCTATATTCATCACACTGGGCGGTGCTAAATATTTTAGCTACATGCAAACACTCTTAACAAGCACTGAGAGAAGCACTATACCTCTCAAATATATTCATATATATTTTTTTATATTTCTTAATCAAATTAAAACATTTTTTTCACTGTTGTGGCTAAAGAATTCCAGATATAAATTTAACTTATAATTCTTTCATTTCGCAACAGCCTCAGTGGGCTAGGGCTTCGTAATTATCGAGGTTTCGCGATCACACTCAGACACACCAAACTCGGTAGGACGCCTCTGGACGAGCGATCAGCTCGACACAGAGATCGAAACCCGACAACACACAACACTTAACAATTAGGATCTCAATTACTTTTATCTAACAACTTTGTAATGAGACAGTTTTTCCCCTTTAAATATTTTATAAAAGGGTGCCTGATCGCCTATACGTACCGAAAACTGTAGTACGTATATTTTTAATAAATTTGGAAAATAACAATACCTCTGGTCGACGGTGTCTCTTTTGCTTACTTGATCTACGCTGATTTCATTTAATCACATTTGGCAAAGAGTGTGGGCACGCGGAATTTCGCGGGTTCTATTCTCAATGGTTTCATTGGAATTTTTCATTGGCATAATCCTTCCGACCTCACAATGACCCTGGGGTCGACTCAGCCTCTAACACAAACGAGTGCCAGGATATTTCCGAGGGGGTAAAAGTGGCCGTTGCCTAAGGCTGCCAAACTCACCATTTTCACGTGCTCATTGTCTCGAAATTCGGGATCCTCAATCTCATGGAACCCTCGGGTCCTGTAATAGGCCTGTACAAGTATTCATGTTCCTTTATCTAGGCGAAGAGTACCAAATTTAATTTTGTATTCTTCAATTCGGTGCAGCCTTTCGCTCCTTCGTCTTTTAGAATGTAAGGTGAAAGTGAAATGGTGGAGACAGTATCGATAGTCTTTTTTTAATACTAATAATGGTTCTTGAATAAAGATAGACCAACTTGATGTCACTTGCTTTATTATTTCATTATTTAATGCTCAACATGTTTCGGATGTTAATACATCCATCCTCAGGAGCTTGCGACTTATTTGTTGAGTTATTT
>Ga0123352_10020541_pt1 | contig 10524 bp, 4 predicted proteins | sample TergutLab28metaG_FD_89700 | JGI IMG/M metagenome (GOLD analysis project Ga0123352, IMG submission 89700) | Labiotermes labralis P1 segment gut microbial communities from Petit-Saut dam, French Guiana - Lab288 P1 | ecosystem: Host-associated > Arthropoda: Insects > Digestive system > Gut ... | reverse complement strand
TTTATTATTTCATTATTTAATGCTCAACATGTTTCGGATGTTAATACATCCATCCTCAGGAGCTTGCGACTTATTTGTTGAGTTATTTCATGGGTTATATTGCTCTGGTACGATGTGTGTTGGCGTTACGTTGTGGTTTGGCTGGGGTGGTGTGGTATCCGGATGCAGGCTGAAGCACTGCTTCAGCCTGCATCCGTCCGTCTGTCCGTATGAAACAACTCGGCTGCCACTGGGCGGGTTTTTATGAAATTGAATATTTGTGTATTTTTCGCAAATCTGTCGGGAAAATCAATTTTAATTATAAAATAACCAGAATAACCGGTACTGTACATGAAGACCAAAATAAAGTTTTGATAGTGTCTCACCTCTTCGTAGCATGAGAAATTAAAAAAAAAACTTTGTACAGGAAATCAAAACACGCGTTTTGTTTTCGCAAATCCTGCCGTTTACGTGATAATGGAAAATGCGGGCCACAGATGGCATTGTGTGCTGGATACGTCAGGCTACAAACACACACCTAAAATATGTAATACTTATTGCTATTGCACTGCCACAGTGATTGAACTAACGCGCCTCAGTGTTACGTTATACGTACAGTACATTGCCTGTCCTGTTACTTTACACATACATTTCTTTCCTTGTTATTTTTCACTTTAAGTAAATCTCTTACATCTGTGCCCATGCGTAAGATACTTTTCGACACACTGGCCGGTTTGTAGCCTGCCTTCTATCGTCACAAACTGTTTCCTCCGCACACACGACGTAGAATTGGATCTCTTGAAGTAAACTTCTTGTTCGGTGTAGGAAGAACTCTCGCTGAAAGCTTGGATGTGCAGGACATTTAACTTTTGACGTCAAATTTGAATGGCTTTTCTTGATATGAGAACAAATCCACTTTACTATCTTAAGATCCTCGAAATGTCTCTCCACACTTTACAAACCGAATGATGTTCCCTGTCAAATCTCGTACAGGGTAGAGAATTTTGTGTGTAGGAAACGTACTGAAAGAAGTAAATCTTTCGAACACAATATAGAGAGAAAACTGTACATACGGTAGTCATGCCACAGTTGCTACAGTTCAGAACAAAAGAAAAAGTAACATAGCTAACTAGCTAAGATATCCGATAAATACATTTAAAATACAGTTTACACCATATAATTAACACTTCTCGTAGGTTACTGGTTTCTGCCTGTCAGCCAGGCCATCATCATAGCCGTATACTGTCAGTAAGAAGCATTATGTGTTAACGTGGGATAGAATGTTATGGTTTTGTCTTAACGTTTTGGACATTAATAGGTCTGATGATGGCCTGACTGACGGTCTGAAACTGGTAACCTAAGAAAAGTGCAATTGTGTTCTGCGAGACTGCTCTTTAAATATATTTATTGATTAACGCGCAACGGGGATGTGTTACATACAGGAAAAGAATAATATATCCTGTGTGTAGTTCTGGTATTAGGGAATAATGATGATGACTGTTGTAAAGTATATCATTAGTTCCATTCTTTTGCCGCACCAGCCCCGCAGTGGACCAGGGCCTCCTCATTCACGAGGTTTCTAGATCACACACAACGACGCAACACAGTCGGTAGGACTCCTTTGGATGAGTGATCAGCCCGTCGCAGGGATATGTACATGACAACACACAACACCCACAACACACAGACATCCATGCCCCCGATGGGATTCGAACCCTGAATCTCAGCAGGCGTGCTGCAGCAGACCTACGCCTTAGACTGCGCGGCCATTGGGACCGGCTTTATTAGTTTCTAAAGAAGGATATGTCACATTTTTTACTGTTAATTAATATAAGTACAGTCATGCACAAGTGTATTTATTGCATAACTTTATGCAACTAATAATAAGATGTATGTTTCTGACGAAAATCTTGATGGTGGCTTTTTTGGGGGCCGAAATATATAGTTATTATTAAAAAGGTAAAGTGACCCCGTTACAGGCCCGGTGTGGCCCAGAGGGTGGGTAGAATTATAGCTCTACTCTTCCATTACCGCGGCACTAGAAGGGGGTGAGTGGTCACCAGCACGACCCGGCCGCACTTTACCCCCGGGAAAGACCCGGTGCCCATTTTACAGGAGGCTGGGTGGGCCCCAGGGCCGGTCTGGAAGGGCGGAAAATCTCTTCCCCACCGGGATTCGATCCCGGTCCGTCCCGCCCGTAGCTCAGTCGCTATACCGACTGAGCTACCGGGCCCATATAGTTATTATTAATATAATAGTATTAAACAAATATAATTGTGCTTGAAGGGGTGATTTGTTAAGTGATTTGTTAAGTGATTTGTTAAGTGATTTGTTAAGTGATTTGTTAAGTGATTTGTTAAGTGATTTGTTAAGTTAAGTTAAGTTATGTTAAGTTAAGTTATCAAAAGTGGTTTAAATTCAGGGCATGACCACTACAACTGAGTTCAAAATCTTTCGTCTTCCATGTTCGCATTCAAATCATATATATTAAAATGCAATTTTACCTGTTCTTTCCATGGGGGTCAGTTTTTTCACCTAATAAACTTGGAATTATCGCTAAGATAACAGGAGACAACGCTTTTTAATACTAATTAATATACAGCAGTACCTTCTAATCAAAACTGTCAACAAGATTTCGGGCCTGGCTCCTCATAAGGGACTCTTTCCATTGGATTTACTCTCCTGATAACTTTCGCTTCTGTCAGTCCGATGTTTAATTTCTACTATCGATTAGAACGTAGTAACTCGGCTCGTAACCTCCAGATAGTCTCAGTAAACATACCTTAGAGCAGCCCAACTATTCTACGTCCTCAGCTTTCAGTTCTGTCCGTGTTATTGTCGGCCGGAATAGGTCAGTCGGTATAGTGACTCGCTGCGGGCTGGTTGGTCTGGGCTTCGAACCCCTGGTTGGGGCGAGATTTTTCCTTCCCATCCAGACCGGCCATCATGCCAACCCAACCTCCTGTTAAACGGGTAACTTCCGTCTTTCCTAGGGGTGTGGCATTAACCACCCACGTCCATCTGGTGCATGGGTTAAAGAAAGAGTAGAGATCTACCTTTGCTCCCCCTCTGCACCTTTATGGCAGGTTATACGTCGAACTTCGCCTTTTGTCTCCATAATATTAAGTATTGTTATTATTAACTTCAGAAAATAGAGTTGGACTCTGTTATAACGTCATGACAGGGAGTGAACACTTTGTGTCGTTATAAGCGAGTGTTTTTATATACGAGGAGTGTGATGTTATGGTGAACAGTGAGGAATTGATGGGTGCCACAGAATATATGACGCTATAGATGAAATGTCGCATAAACCGATGTCGTTATAACCGGGTTCGAGTGTGCTTTGTATGAGTTTATTTGTTCTTTCTTGTGTCTGGCAGTACCTAGAATGCAAAAGTTAATAAACAAGACTCGGCTGATGGGCGTTTTTCAGGACTTTGCGAACACGCTACAAAAAACTCTTAATGTTGACCAGTTTAAGATTCATCCAGCCATTCTATACGTCATCTGTACGAGGTCATAAGGTTACGTACACTGAATTTTTAAGCATTCTAAACTTATAAGCGGATCGAATCCCGGTGGGGGGCGAGATTTGCTTAGCCGTCAAACCGGCGCTAAGACCCATCCTGCCTCTTGTACAACGCCTACCGGATCTTTCCCGGGGGTAAATCTGCCGAGGCTTGGCGTTAACTAGTACACTTTTCTAACGCCGATGTTGAGAGTTGATTGGATCTGAACCTTCGCCTCCCCTCTGTGCTTATAAGGGCATGTAATGGTGCCGCCTTTACCTTTATTCCTCAAAAATCCAACATGGTGCAAATTGTTGTTTCTGTATTCCGAATCAGTGGAACAAAACCATTGTGAGTTACCAGTCTTTCTTTAAGAAGCCGTGATAGTGTTATATGTTATTACGTAGTGTCATAGCTTATTCTGTTCATCCACGTGATTAAAAACTTTGCATTATGCCACATTTGCCATTTAAATTTCTGTTGAGGGCAAGCTAGTGAAATGGTACATTTGGAGCATAGCTTTTTATGGTGCTGAACCCTGGACACTTCAGGAAGTAGATCAAAAATGTCTGGGACATTTTGAAATGTGGTGCTGGAAAATGATGCAGGAGATCAGTTGGACCGATCATGTAAGATATGATGTGATAGTAGAGTCAAGGAGGAGAGGGATGTCCTACATGCAATAAACAGAAGGAAGGTTAACTTGATGGTCACATCTTGCGTAGGAACTGCCGTCTAAAACAGGTTATTGAAGGAAAGATAATGGACGTGAAGACGAAGAAGAAGACATACGCACCTACTGGATGATCTAGAGGAAAGAGGGGGATACTGGAAACTGGAAGCGGAAGCACTAGATCGCACTTTGTGGAGAACTTGAAGTCAAAGGGACTATAGACTTGCGTAAGAGAGACTACTTGATGATTATGATGATTATTATTATTATTATTATTATGTTGATGGTGATGAAGATGATATTGTTGAAGATAAATAATTTTAAATTCTTTGCAGGCTTAGAATAACTTATCACATTCGCATTCCTATTTAATATTGTCTTTAAAAAAATGTAAAGGTAAAGTGATCCCGTTACAGGCCCGGTGTGGCCCAGAGGGTGGGTAGAGGTATAGCTCTGCTGTACCATGACCGCGGGTACTAGAAGGGGGTGAGTGGTCAGCAGCACGCCCCGGCCGCACTTTACCTCCGGGAAAGACCCGGTACCCATTTCACAGGAGGCTGGGTGGAACCCAGGGCCGGTCTGGAAGGGCGGAAAATCTCGTTCCCAACGGGATAATATTGTCTGTCTAGTGAAGTAAATATACAAGTTATTTTGAAACGTAATTCAATATATCTTTCTGAACAGATGTCATAGTTCCTTGAATTTGTTAGTTTTTGCCGTGTCACTCAATGAGCGGCAGCAACAAAGAGGACAGAAGACATTAATTTCGCATAAACTATACATAAAATGCTCGCCTCTTATGTCAATAAGATACTAAATTCTCAACGTAGCTTCATGACTCTTGTATTGCACTGTAAGTGTTTCTGGCTATTCCACTTTCGAGATGCCCTTCATTATGTCTGTTAGCATTCTGTTTGCCCTGTATTGCCAAAACTTCTTACAATGACGTGGTATAGACAGTGTACGTATAGCCTAACGTAACATTGTGACATGTTCATCTGTAACGTAACGTCACGTAAATTCCCATGTTTTATCTAATCTTGGATATTCTTGACAGATTTTTATATAAAAGTCCCCCCCAGTACTAAATTTCACGTAAATCCATCCAGTGGGATCAGCGCTGTTACATACAGACAGACATGACGACGCTCATACACGCTTATCGCGTCTATGGGAATGCATATAAAACACAAAACGTTTTTTCTTGTCATTCTTTGCGGCTGTAAAGCTGGATCCCTTTCTTTGAAACAGAGAGAAACCCGTTCTTCTTAACGATAATGTCCTTGTCTGAGATTATGTAACGTCGATTGTAATCGAATGAAATATGAGTATGGGGCGTCGGTGGAATGATATTGGCAAGGAAAATTGAGTGACTCAGAGGAAACCTTGTCAAGGTCCCACTTCGGTTAACAAAATGTTCAAGTGTATATAAAACGAAAAATCTCTAGGTTTCTGGCTCTGTCGATCGTCTGGTATTCTGTGAACAGAATGTAACACTGTGAAATTCAATACGTTGTCGTCCTCAGGTGGAAAGATGAGGATCTACCTACTGATATGGGTCGATCACAATTTGGTACTGACCGTAATTGGAAGTATTTATAACGCGACTCGGAGTCAGCAGTTTGGCAGTAATATCCGGTATATCTAATAACTAATGCGAGCAATCTGCTGATTGGATTGCAGCATTTCAGGGAGCCGCGCCATACATTAGGCCTTTAGTCACCAGGCTGTCACTGCGAGGTCACGTGATCAGTCCCAGGCCAGTCTGTGTGGGATTTGTGGTAGACATAGTGGCAGTGGGAGAGGATTTTTTCCGGGTGCTGCGGTGTTCAACTTGGTAGAATACTTACCCCAGTGCTTCATTCCATCCATTCCATTTCTTCCATCCATTCCATTTCTTCCATCCATTCCATTCCTTCCATCCATTCCATTCATTCCATCCATTCCATTCCTTCCATTCATTCCATCCATTCCATTCCTTCCATGCATTCCATCCATTCCATTCACCCATTTACCACCGACGTTTTGTACTCTTGACAAACGACAACGTTCATAAATAGTAAAGATTTGAGGTTTTCCAAAACAAGCCGTGCTGCTGGAGGTCCATATCGATTGCATAAAAATCTGTTCTGAAGGTTTTGCAGGCGTGTCCTTTGGCAAGATTTAATGGCAGTCGCTGGACACGTGACTTAATGCAGTGGACTGACGTACCGATGTAACTATTTGCCTATATTTCCTGACCTTTTGAGCGAAGTGTAAAAACTAAGCATTCTCTCAAGCGAAACGAAATGAAATAGACGGAATTTAATTTAGAATTCAAATTTTCTTAAGAAACACTCGAAATAATTTCAGAGATAAATATGTGGAAGGGCAGACAGATGCACGTAGCAACCCCAGTATTTTTTCACTTTGTGATGTTTGTGCAAATAATGTATAAAATCTCTTCCTTGTTCTTTTTGTTGTGTATTAGCTAGCTTTAAAGTAATCTCACATTGCAATATTTAGTTATGAGGTGCCACATCCCCGTTGTTTATTAAATCACAAGGTACAAAGTGAGTGTGAAGCAGTCTCAACACAACTATACAGGGTTATTCGAAACAAAAATATACAGGGTAAGACTTCGTTATTTTTCTTACGGTTTTAAATGAAATTATATTATTCAATTATTGTAATACGTATGATATTTAGAAAGTAAATAATGGATTGATGAGGTCAGCAACCTGTACTGCTCCAAGGAATACAGAATTTTCAGTCCAGTCGCTTCCTGGGCCCACGTTTTACAATACCGGCACAATATATTATATCGGGGTTCAGCAACTGCTCTTGTCCATCAGTTTCAACAACCAATTTCGTTTCGTTTCACGGTGTGTGGACTGGTGTGGTAGTACTCCTGTGTGGCTTCCATGGCGACGTCACGTATCGCTGCCGATTATCTCCACTGTACAAATCGATGTATTCCTGTTACTTTGGGGGGGGGCAGATTTTTTTTAATATTCGATTTAGCTCTTCGCGTGATTTAAGTCGTGCACTGTCTTAGGCAGACATCACGGGTTTGACATGTTTTGGGATTTTACAGGTGCGTTATGAACGTTTGTCTGTATTGCAACCTGATGCCGTCAGACGTCACATTTGGTAACGCTGACCTGCCAACTATTCAAGGTTACCCGCAACGCACCCTAATTTAAATAACTTAATTCCAGTTGCAAACAGAATTTTCTTGCTCCATCGAGCACAGTTCTTCTTGACAAGCTAACCTGTTCTCAGCTAGTCAAAAATTCCCGTATTTAATTAAACTCAAAGTTTCATTACCACGTTTACAGTAATCCGCCACTTGTCCCTATTCTGAGCCAGATTAATCCAGTCCATGCTCCCCACATCCCACTTCTTGCAGATCCTTCTCAATATCATCCTCCCGTCTAAGCCTGGGTCTTCCAAGTGGTCTCTTTACGTCACTTTTCCCCACCATAACCCAGTATGTGCCTCTCCTCTCCCCCATACGCGCTACATGCACCACATATCTCATTCTTCTCGATTTGATCACCCGAACAATATTTGGTGAACAGTACAGATCATTAAGCTCTTCGTTTTTGTAGTTTTCTCCACTCCCCTGTTACCTCATCCCTCCTAGGCCCAAATATTCTCCTCAGCACCATATTCTCAAACACCCTCAGCCTACGTTCCTCCCTCAGTGTGAGCGAACAAGTTTCACACCCATACACAACAACAGGCAAAATTATAGTTCTGTATATCTTAATCTTTAAATTTTTTGATACCAAACTGGAAGACAAAAGATTCTCTACCGAATGATAGCAAGCATTGCCTGACTTCAGTCCTCTTAATTTCTTCCTGAATAGAATTTTGATTTGTTAGGGTTGTTCCCAAATATTTGAACTATTCCGCCCTTTCAAAGGATCTATTATCAATCTTCATATTGTGACTTCCTCCTGCATTCTGATCCCGAGACATGACCATGTGCTTAGTTTCATCAGCATTTATTTCTAGACTAAGCTCCTACCAGCAACTACCAAAGCGTTTGTGTTTTTTCACGGTAGAATAACCTTCTTTCCAAAAAAATAAATTTACTGCACCCGTTGAAACCGACATCGGGGCCCACCCAGTCCCCTGCACAATGGTCACCGGCTCTCTTTCCTAGGGTTAAAGCGGCCAGCGCGTGACGCTGACCACCTACCCTCATCTAGAAAGAGGTCTATACCCTGCCGGGCCTGCAAGGCATGTTGAGGGGATAACACTACCTCTTACTTTCTAAATTAGAGTACCGGCCTTTCATACGCCAAATAAATATTTATCTTTTATTTATCCGCGAAACTTTGTATGCAAACTTGCAGGGTGATGGATGAACATAACGAGAGTTGGTCAGAAAGTACGTTTACATGTCGTATAAATTCTTAACTAAATTATCTACTTCTATTGAGATTATATCAGTGGATAGCATTAACGAACGATTGACGCGTGTTGGCAGCGCTGAAGCAAAATGTTAGCAGCGACAAATTTAAAGACAGTCGCGATCTGGAAACAGTAGCGACTACATCGCCGGTATAAGATGGACTAGAAAACTCCCGCGGTATATCGTAAGTCCCTCAGTTGTGGTGGGGACTGTGGATAAGTAGAAGAATGGCAGTAACATTAAATATGAAATTTTCTTATTAGATTCGCAGAGTACAACCAACAAGATGCAACGTTTCACAATTTCTTTATTTCTGTAAGACGCTCTACATGTTTCAGACCAATACTGCTACCTGCTGCTAGCAGGTCGGCTAGCAGCAGGTAGCAGTATTGGTCTGACAAATAACTATGTGCAGTTTTGAGCTCTTGATGATGGATGGAAAAACCGTCTGAAACATGTACAGCGTCTTACAGAAATAAATAAATTGTGAAACGTTGCATCTTGTTGGTTGTACTCTGCGAATATATTAGCGACGCACGGACCTGTGAAAGTTCTTATTAAATTCTAAAACAAAAGAACCTGAAATATGTCCTTTGTAAACATATTTTCTGACCGAATTTCGTCTGTAACATTACCATTCATGTGATATTATTTAATGATAAGTGTGAGACGGTTGTGACCGCAGCTGGAGGAAGAATTCTGCCAGCAAACACAAAAATATCTTTTGTATACGCGAACATTTTTTCAAGGCAGTAAAAAAATTGAGGAAGAATGAAACAGGGTTTCTTCGGCCAAAATACAGCGATCTGAAGTGACAACATAATTTGTTACCCTACGTAGAACGAATGAAATGGTGCCTATTATTTTTTTGTTGATGTTACTGTTGATGGTGGTGGTGGTGGTGGTAGCGGCGGCGGTGGTGGTGGTGGTGTTGGTGGTGTGGCGGTGGTGGTGGTGGTGGTGGCGGTGTGGCGGTGGTGGTGGTGGTGAACATAACGAAGGATCTTCAGGGGTGATAGCTAATTATATTTTGCTGTCTAGTAGCTATACATCAGGGGTTGTCGCATGCCGGCCCGCCGACCTCACTGGTGCGGCCCGCGCAATACGCCTCTGAATATATTGAGTTGCCAGTTCCGAGCAGTCCACTGTCCAAACTATACCATCGCTTACCAATCTTGATCATAATCCAACACATATATGTTCTGTGTACATCACTGCGCAGAACCATACTCCAGACAACTATTTTTAACTTATAATGTTGTATGATCATCACTGTTTTACCATTTAACCGGAATGTTAAACAAAACTATTTGATTTTAACCGTGTACTGATCCCGATACACTATAAATATACAGGGTAGTTCGAAATGATTGTCGGGGTTTTAACCACTTGTTATACACAATACACTTGAGATAGGAGTGTATATGTTTTTTTATTTAATAGAACAACACTCCAAGTGTTTGTTACATACCGTACAGGTGCTCTATATGTGCATCCTTTGTGATTCTACAAGTATCCCGGAACTGAAGGTACGAATCAGAACCGCCATTGAAACCATCACCGCTGACATGCTACAAACAGTTTAGAACGAACTCGATTATCGTGTTGATGTTTGTAGAATCACGAAGGGTGCACATATAGAGCGCCTGTAAGGTATGTAACTAAAACTTGGAGTGTTCTATGAAATACAAAAAACATATACTGCTATCTCAAGTGTATTGTGTATGACAAGTTGTTAAAACCCCGACAATCATTTTGAATAACCCTGTATTTGTATTCTTATGCATGCCGGTCCCAGTGGCCGCGCGGTCTAAGGCGTAGGTCCGCGGCCGCTTGCCTGCTGAGATTGTGGGTTCGAATCCCACCGGGGGCATGGATGTTTGTCTGTTGTGAGTGTTGTGTGTTGTCAGGTAGAGGTCTCTGCGACGGGCTGATCACTCGTACAGAGGAGTCCTACC
>Ga0123352_10020537_pt1 | contig 10525 bp, 6 predicted proteins | sample TergutLab28metaG_FD_89700 | JGI IMG/M metagenome (GOLD analysis project Ga0123352, IMG submission 89700) | Labiotermes labralis P1 segment gut microbial communities from Petit-Saut dam, French Guiana - Lab288 P1 | ecosystem: Host-associated > Arthropoda: Insects > Digestive system > Gut ... | reverse complement strand
TAAGTTCCCCTAAGACAACCTGAAGATGGCCAGTACAGGCCGAAACATGTAGTTGTCCATTATATAGTCATTAAATACACCTCATGTGAAACAGTTGTGTTTGACTACATACAATTTTCCAAGATCCAGTAGGTGTTTATATATTGCCCTTTGTGTTCCCGCCACTTGTATCCTTCCTTCTATATTTCCCTCAGTAACGTGCTTCAGGAGGCAGATCCTATGCAAAGACTGACCAAACAATTTAACGTTCATTCTTTTTGTTGTATGTATGATATTCCTATCCTACTTGTCTCTTTGTAAAACTTCTTTAGTTCTCACATGATCGATCCAAATGATCATCTCTATCCTTCTCCAACACCACATTTCAAAACTTTATAGTATTTCTGACATACTTCCCGAAGTGCCCAATTTTTAGCACCACATAAAACTACGCTTGAAATTTTTGTTGAATCCTTCTTTTGCCACGCTAATTCAGAATTTAATTTCGCGTGTATATCTTGCAACTCTTCTTATCAAGCTACCTAAATAACTGAATACTTCCTTAGGAAGCACATGCCATACGACCCCGGCTTTCTGTCCGATCATCTCATCACAACGGCATAAGCTTGCTTATGGAGTTCCTGTTTAGGGTCTATGTCATTGTATCCATCTTCCTGGTACAACTTCCCTACTTTCGGGCCCAAATATTCTCTTTAGAACTTTTTTTTAATATGCTCAACCTCTTGGTCAATATTTCGTGTTTAGAGTAGACGCTGTTTTCATTTGAAACTACATCATTTGCCTTTTGGAAGGTTAGACCGAAATGTATATGCCGTATTTATATATATTAGTCTATAACATCTCTTAAAAATATCCAAATTGGAATGTCATCATTTCCCTCCATGTTTTACCCTTAGGACGAAAACTAAGTTTTACTTCCATACAAAACAACAAAGACATGATTTGATATAATTTAGTATAAAATTGTGTAGTCTAAGTGTATGAACTCTAATTTTTTCTGTTGTTTTGTACGGGTGTGAAACATGGTCGCTAAACACTGAGGGTGTTTGAGAATAGGATGCCGAGGAGAATATTTGGGACTCAGGGGGACGAGGTAACAGGGAAATGGAGAGAACTATATAGTGAGGAGCTTAATGCTTTTCACACCTCACCAAACTTTATTCGGGTGATCAAATCGAGAAGAATGAGATGGGCAGGGCATAGAGCACGTATGGAGGAGAGAAGAGGAGCGCACAGGATATTGGTGGGGAAATCTGAGTGAAAAGCGACCACTTAGAAGGCCCAGACGTAGAGGAGGATATTATTAAGATTGATATTTAGGAAGTAAGATGTGGTGGCATGGACTTGATTGATCTGGCTCAGGATAGGGAAAGATAGCGAGCACTTGTAAGCGTGGTAATGGACCTTCGGATTCCATAAAATGCGGAGAATTCCTGGACTAGCTGAGAACCGGTTAGCTTTTCAAGAATGACCCTGTGCCATGGAGTAAGTAAGTAAGGTAGTAAGTAAGTAAGTAAGTGAGTAGTAAGTAAGAAAGTAAGTAAGTGTACAGTTAAGAAGTATGTGTCCCGCAAAAACTTGGTGCTATGTGGGATTGGATTTATGTAAAGACTAAAAGAAAAACACCCAGTAAGTCAATAACTAAAAAAGCAAATTTACACAGAGCAGATTTTACGTTTTTATGTGTCATGTGGAATGGCCCATAAATGTATGATAGTTTTCCTTAGTATGTATGTTATTAATTTTGCGGCAACTGCATTTTTTTCCTTTCTGCTGTTGGAATCACCACATTTCTGTGTATCTTCATAAAAAGTGTACAAAGTAAGTTCCTTTAAGTTTGAGCACTTCCAACAGTTGATATTCTTGTTATATCTTCTGTACCAAAAAATATGTTGTGATGAACTCTGATCTTATCATTCAACAACGAACGTTACAGAAAGAAAAATTATTTTGTATCTCACTTGTTTACCTGAAGTATAACGAAGCTGTGGTCGTTAAATAAAATAGCCTCATCTTATAAGTAATTGTTATGCAATATTCGAAATATACTTATGATCTACAGTCTCTAACGAGACATTTCGAATAGAGTGATATAAATAACAAAAGAACATGACCAGATATTTTATTATTATCGGTTTTAAATAATTTTGGAAGATTGTTGGCCAATATTTCTGTATAATTATATTCGTTCGAAGTATATGCAGCTTGTGAATACATTATTTATTATCCAATTAATGTTGATCAACCAAGAAAGCCCTTTGAGAGGAAAAGGGCACTGTAATCAGCAGTAAATGAACAACAAGACAAAGGAATATGCAAGCCTGTAAAAGAAAACGTTTTGAGAAGGGAAAGATGGATTATTACATTTCTGTAGCACGCTCAAGCTTTTTCCTACTATGAGAGACGAACATGCGGTAGATTCTCCTTATTTTTGTACTGTTTAAAGGTACTTGGGATCTTAAAACTTCATTCGCCAATATCTTTGGAAAAGCAAAATTATAAATCAGTTCTTTAGGAATAGAAAAGCAACCAAGTTGATTCTGACAAATGATTCGATGAAGGGCATGTAATGACAATAAACAAAGCCCTATCACTTCTCAGTGTGATGACACAACGTAATGAACATATCTATGAAAAATATCAGAGATGCGAGATTTGAGGTTCCCACTACAGTTTTGCTGGGGGCACGCGATGGTGCAGTTAGTTAAGGCACTGTGCTACAAGGCGGAAGGTCGCGGTTTCGATTGCCGGTGGTGTCATTGGAATTTTTCATTGATACATTCCTCCTGGCCGCACTATGGTCCTAGGGTCGATTCAGCCTCTAACATAAATGAGTACCAGAAATATTTCCTGGGGTCGTGAAGGCAGCCGATGCGTAATGTTGACAATTTCAACACCTTCATTTGCCGATTGTCTTGAAATCTGGGGAGCTCCAAACTCTCAGGGCCTGTCCAGGCATGTACAGGGATTGCTTTACCTTTTAGAGTAATTTTGTTAAATTTTCAAACTTTCTGTTATATTATGCCGTGTCGACTTACCGACTTTTCGAATAATTTTAGTGACTCTAAATTTAGGGTCAAGCGACCCAAGAAGAGTCTTGTCCCTTCATTTCTTATCTAAATAACGAGACAATACGATCCTCCGAATAATCGGCCACCCAGTTCATACGGCATAACTTTCCAGAAGACCTGAGTTTTCAGTAATAGGTGCTGAAAATTATCACTTCGAAGCAACCTCAAGTTGTCAGTACCCAACTGTTTCGTTATTTTTACAGAAATTTTCAAAACTCTTCTTCTTTGGTTTACTTCCTGACTAAATGAATATCCATTAACAAAATAAAAATTTCTCGGATAAAATTCGTTAAAAATAAGTTGTCAATAAATAAATATTTTATATAGTAGCTATTCTAAAGTAAGTTGCTCTGTGTGCTATACATACTTTGATATAGCTTGCACATTACAGTAACAAAACTTTGAGAGTGCTAAATTGCCTCTTTAACACCAAATAACGAATGCCGATCAAGATTCTGGGGTCTACGCTGTGTTGCAGTGACTATCCTGCAGGAAACTTACTGTGTGGTTTAGTTTGCGTTAACCCACTCCAAAACTGTCAACTGACCTGGATTAAACCACCTCTCGGAGGACCGTTCAAAATACACACAAACTCCACCCCCCACCCCGCCAACACACACACACATTACCGTTTCATAGTCCATCATGCATAGTTCAGTATCTTGTTATTAAAACAGCGCTCGGCGCAGCCTTTACACGGCTCTCGGTTTCTCGCCTAGGCTTACGTGTAGATACAAGTGAATTACATTTGCAATATTCGAATTCCCTATCAGTATTGTTAAAATTATACCACGCTTAGCTAACAAGCCAAAGGCATAGGCGAGAACCCGAGGTGGTTAGAATAGTTCCCTCTTTTAATGAAATATGAAGGTCACGTTCACCAAGGTCTGCTACTTAACCCAATCACGAGGGAGTTCAATCGCATCTGCACTCTCACATACTGGTTATTTAAAATGAAGGTATATCTGCAAGCATCTTTAACCTCGACATTAGACGTGAGACTAGTGGTTAGCTTCATATTCCGGCAGGTTAACTTCTGAGAATGAGATTTCCTTTTACGTTTTATAATGAGTCAGCATAGAAACGGGTGGGTTTAGAACTTATTCCTAATTTTCGGCATATCCAGGATCTAAACCTGAAACCCCTGAGTATGAAGCATGATTGCCAGGCCACTCTTGCAGTGCCACAAATGATGATGTTTGTTTTCTGTTTTTACAGGAGACAAACAGCAGAGGAGCGGGAGGCGGAGCGGCAAGCCGCCAATAGACTTATGATGTCTCTGCAGGCCGAAGCCCTAAGTAAGGGTATTTACCACAGTGCAGAGCGTGGCACGACACCGGGTGATACGACACTTCATTTGCATCACCATGCGGCCAGCGGTGCGAACAACACATCCCTCAGCGCTCTCCAGAACCTGCAGCCATGGGCGGGCGGAGGCCCAGCTCCTACTCTGCAGCCTCCAACTGCAGATCACCACCACCAACCGCCTCCGCCTCCACAACCGCCACATTACAGCATAAATCCACCCCCGCTAGCCTCACCTATTTGCTAAGCAAGCCTGTGATTTAACGCACTGTTAAGTGACGTAACCCGTCGTAATCTGACGTTAAGTCTCTTTATCTTCCAGAAGGAACAGATCCGGCATACTGCACACGCTAACAGAATTTAACGAGTGCCGAATAGCTCATACGTGGCCTAGATGACTAAAACTTAAAGATTGATACTCTTCAACCGTGTGCCACTGCACAGTTTCATATTTCTGCGACCCTTCATATAGTTTCCATATCTTCAGTCTGATTTTAACCACAGTCCTGATGATAACCAGTGGCGAATCCTGATCCTAAGCTGAGTTATAGCGGAAGGGTACACAATGCTGCCTTTTACCTTGAAAGATGGGCCTGTCCTCCGGATCACGGTTCGCCACTGATTGTGACACTTACAGTTCTGTCAATGTACATGCCATTATAGCAGAAAGTATTGATACGCCGACCACCTGACAATAATGGAGTATTTCACCCTTTTATTTTACACCACACAAGTAGCCAATACAGACGAAATCAACAAAGATTTATTTGTATTCTTTAGTTTACTCTTTAACTTTTAATTCTGAACCCCGTGTTCTTTCTACCTGCTCTAAGTAACAACTTTAATACAGCTTATGCATAACACACAATGCTATTCTCCGACTTGTCCGAGACAGAGTTCTGGTCGAAATTCGGACAGCTAGTTCAGTATAGTAGCCTAGCCTACTTAGGCTGTGTTCTGGATGATTGAATATTTGAATTTCAGTTACCCACAGGATCAGTTTATTTTTCTTTCCTCCGTGGCGTCCAGATTGGGTCCGGAGGAGTGTACTGATTCTATCATTAAATGGGTACCGGAAGTTAATCCAGTAGCGGTAAAGCGGCTGGACTTTTTGCTAATAACTCACGGCCATCCAATGCCAAGTTTAAGAATGCGTAAAACTCCATTTTCATTCTTCCTTATATCAGCATGACGCACCACTCAATTAAGCAAAAGGACCTTTACCTTAAATTAGCAGGGGTTTTCTTCTAGGATGCTCAGGTCAGGGTGGAGATATTCAGAGCAAGATATACACAAAACGTTGAAACTAAAATGAAAAATGAAATTTAGGTAATATCTCAAATGCTGCTAGTGTGTGGCATTTTAAACGTGTAATGTCCAGTAACTAGCAGATAGGGAGTTATTTGTAAGAAAAACATTTGATCCGATAAAAGTCGTTGGTCACTTCCCGTCGACTCGGCTTGAATCACAACATTCGGCATACAAAGAACATCACCTTATTTGGACGTGGTAAACGTCTGCGAGCATAAGGAAAGCGTTTTCAACATCTTCGTTAAATACGGCTATTGAAATCACAACAACAAATCTAACGCAATGAAGTACAGACTGCGGACTGCTCACATGGCAGGCTGGCCTAACTGAACCGGCCTGAGTGAAAAGATGGTGCGTGTTTTCAGAGAAAATACAGTTTTATGTTCATGTCTACTAAGTACACTTGTTAACAAGTACGTAGAGACGAACAGCATGACGCCAGCACAGAATCTTTCCTTTCTTTCTTCTTCAGTTCTAATGTTTGTCATAACAGTTTAACTGTACCAGATGCACCGATAATTAAAGCGTCCTTAGAGCACATTATACACTCTCAGATAAATTGAACAATTTTACTGTGTGACTTCATACCTGACGGAAAATCTGATTAAACTGCGCAGTTTTGACAAACAATAGCTCAGGCCTCAGAACTGTCCTTTCCAGTCGTCTTTCACACAGAGAACTGCGCAGTTCACTCAGGGAATCCCACAGTTTCCTCTGTTTACCTCCCGACGCCACGATGGAATAATCTCAAGGCATATCCGCTTCTAGCAATTCATTCAGCAGATGAGCATCGCATGATATATTCCTTCTCAAATACATCTTCTTACTCCACATTTTACACTTCCTTTTCTTCTTTTCGGATAACATTATGGCCGATGTGGCAGGCAAACAGCAGACAACAGCCTTGTTTTTATCCACCACAGTCACACGCACAAGAAGACGCAGAACTGACAAAAACTGACAAACCTGAAAGGAAAACTGTGCTGTGCCAGAGAACATTCAGTTCAGCTTATTGCGCAGGTTTTTTTTTACACAGTTAAACTGCACAGTTTAACGTAGAGTGTATGGAGCCCTTTACAAATTCAATGGTCTGTCCTGCCATTCCGCTCAACCAGCAAGTTTCCTCTGTTGTGATTTCAACAGCACGTTCTAATTACGAATGTAAATGTCCTCCTACGCGACAAACAGCACTCTGTAACGCGAGAAATGTTCACTCCGGCCTATGACGATTCTATTCAGATTTCAAATTTGTAACGTGAAACAAGTTTTTAACATATGTCTACTTTCTAACACAAAGTAGGCCTGTACAGAAATATTTAATTGGAAAAGTAAAGGAAATAGATAAAATGAAGGCTTTGATAGTAAACGAATTTTCCAAGACCCCAAGTACATGTATTTGTTATTTCAATTTCACTTTTCTTTGAGAAACTTAATTTTTGCTCCTCCGCATTAGACCTAAAGCTTTTCTTACCTCCTTCAGAATATCTCAAAATAAGAAATAGGGCCGTGCCTTGCCTTTGGTGATTAGTTGCTGCCCTCTCACCGTGGAGGCACCCGATTCGATCACAGATCAATTCGTGTGAAATTTATGGTGGACGGAATAGCACTGGGACAAGGTCTTTAATAGGCAAAGTAATTAACTGAACATTGAAAAACACCAAAAACAGTTCAGAATATCAGCATAAATTTCTTCTTAGAAGCGCAAGTCTTGCCTGCCGTGGTACAGAGTTGTAGAATTTTGTGTTAACAAAGATCGCACAAAGTTGTGTTTGGTTGGTTCTGTTGGAAGATGGTTAATTAACACTTTTTATAAAAGCAGAATTAAAATTAGTGGTCATTTCATAGCTCCAATGGCTTTTTGTGTAGATTTCGACAGGCTACTAGCGATTTTTATTCAATCGCGGGTTTACCCTACGATTCGCGAAGAAAATTATGAGTTTTCTTAGCTTATCATAGGGTTTATGCTTAATTGTTTAAAATGCTGTGCTGTATTTGGTAATGGCAGGGAAACTGCAAACTAAGTGATTGCGATTCTAATTAATAACTGCAAATCCCGTTCCTTAAATTTTCCCTTTTAAACTAACTAGTTGTCCCTTTTTTTAGTAACACAGAACACAGACCTAAAATATTTAATTTGAATGTGATGATTTTCCTTTGAAACATAAATATATAAGCTACATTTTTAAAATTTCTATTGTTACACCGTGCATATTGTCGAGTTACTCAATTATTACACCAACCACTGCACATATATACAATTTATAAAATTTATATATGTGCAGTGGTTGGTGTAATAATATAAGCTATATTTTGAAATATACTGAATGTACAAGTTTAAGAATGTTTCATGTCAAGAAACGGAAAACTTGTAATCGGACGACGTCTCTCCATTGTCACAAAATGCTTATAAAATACTGAATTTATTCTCACCTTTTTTTGTCAGGCGAAATGGGCAAAGCTGTTCGTCTGTTAAATATCGTGTCATAAAGGGTGTAGAAATGGAGCTAGATTTATTAATTCACATATTCTGTATCTTAGTCTTAAAAATTAATAAGTTTCAGAGCCTGTCTGGAGGCAGTGACCCAGAAAATCTCTTTGCACTTGCCAAAGATCAGTTACTGACTTGGAATCTTTCATAATTTGGGCATTGTTTCTCTTCCAGTGTTAACAATAAAATTAAACCCAATATTCAGGAAAGAACGTCAACCCCTCTCTTCAGTGAAACAACTAAGGGATACTCTCAGTTGCACCCAGCAGGAAAATCCATTCCTAACCTCTGGGATAACACAAATTCGTGCTCAATTGTGTTGTAAACATAGGACGGTGGACGAAGTTTAAAGAGTCAGCGATTTCAAATGCGATATACCATCTTCTGAAACCCTAAGAACTATACCATTCACGAGCTGTCACAGTCGGTATTTTTCTGCATGTAATAAATAGGCATTCTGCAATAAATTCGTCTGAAGGCGACATATGATATACTTATTAAAGTGATTTATCAGTGCAATGTTCAGGGTCAATGCGAACAAAAATCTGGTACGATATGCCTAAAAAATAGAAAATAATTCACCAGTCACGGATTATCTCTTTACAGCTGGGAGGATGCAATCTTACACTCGATCTTGTGGCAAAGAAGAAAAGCAGGAACCTTGTGCCTTTGTAACGCTCCTTTGATTGAATTTAAAAAAACGTTGCCATAATTTCTCTTTCGTAGAGACAAAGGAGAAAAGCGCAAGTAATTTCTCTTGGAAAAGTCTGGAACTCGCATAGAAATTAAGACTGATCAGACCTACATTCATGACTGTCACTTCATTGAAAGGACGGCTTATTAAGAGATGCTATCACGGCTTTCAGAATGCCCGCCGCATTTGATAAGCTTCTTACAGAGACGTGCCAATGGTGGTCTCAATTTCCAAACACTTTATGTACTACATGCACGTGAATGTTCCGGAGACTCTCAGACATCTACATCTCCGATATGTTCCTTTACACTAACTTGTGTTTTCCAGTCAGGGTTCGGCGGAACGTCGTCAGGGTTTACGCAAGAAATCGTAGAATAAATAAATAAAGTTGCGAAATATCGCGAAAAGTCTCAAATATCCCTTGAAATATCAAGGAAATTCTTGTCCGGTAATTGACAGTACTGGAGTAATCTCCATGCACTAAAACTGCCTTATTGCTTAGGTTCGGTTTTACGTATTTAAGTTTACTTTTTTGGTACATTTTGTGTTACACTCTTATTGTTGCACAGCCGCCACCCCGGTGGAGAGTAAAGAGCTACACACTCTGAATATTTGCTGCCCTATAGAAGTCTTCATACTGAATGGTTCTTCGGAAATTAAGAAAATATTTTCATTTTTCCTTCATGGAATACACGTTGGAGAACACAGCTCTAGAGAACAACAACTATCTTTTAAGTCACTTATGTGTGGGTGTATGTTTTTCATTCGCGTATAGTGCAGTTTTATAACCAAAATTAAAATATATTATACATTCGGAACTCTTATTTGGATATTTTGTAGAAATGTATTTTTGTTATTCATGTTTATTTGTTTCTATAAAAAGGTTAAATATTTTAAAAGTTTTCCTTGATATATTCTGTTTCCTTCCTTTTCAAAAAATTGAAATGTGAATCCCTGATTCTAGTTTAAATGCGAATCTGTATAAACATGTATATAGTAATATAATTCAGGACGTAGAAATTAAAAAAAAGACGTCACCTTGTGTATAGGAACTGCCAGTATTTCTTCATTTAGATGTCGTAGGCAGTGAAGATCGTAAACGTTCTGTACATTTACGTTCAATAATCAAGTGATTTGACTTTGTAAATATATAGATGCACTACTGTGTTCTTAGCAGAAGATATATTCAAGTACTTGCCTCGTCACGGCATGAAGAATATCATTGTATGAATTCACCACAGTTATATATCTACAGTTGTTTCATTCCATTCTAGCCAACATACACAGAAATTGCAACATAAAAAATAAAAGCTACTACAGATCATAATGAATTTATTTTCCAAAGTCCCTTGAATTATCAATGCGCCTTTGTGTGAATCCCATCTTCCCAAATACACGTGATGTGAAATGAAACATAGTTGAAGAATAAAATCCAACTAGATGTCACTTGTTATATTTACTTTACTTCTTAGATACTCAACATGTTTCGGGCATTAATATGTCCATCTTCAGGAGTTTGCGACTATGTTGTTGAACTACCGCACTGGCTGTATTGTACTTGGATTGCTGTGTTTTGGAGTTAGGGTACGGTTCGGCTGGGGTGGTATCCGGGCTGCCGGCAGTCCGGATACCACCCCAGCCGAACCGTACCCTAAC
>Ga0123352_10020535_pt1 | contig 10525 bp, 6 predicted proteins | sample TergutLab28metaG_FD_89700 | JGI IMG/M metagenome (GOLD analysis project Ga0123352, IMG submission 89700) | Labiotermes labralis P1 segment gut microbial communities from Petit-Saut dam, French Guiana - Lab288 P1 | ecosystem: Host-associated > Arthropoda: Insects > Digestive system > Gut ... | reverse complement strand
TTTTTGTGGGTTTTGGGTAAAAACTGAAAAAATAGCAAGACCACGTTGTTTGTTGTGACCTCTTGCGCCCCCCCCCCCCCCCGCACGCAAAAATTTGGCACCCCCACCCAGCGATGTTCCTTTCTGTTGTAACGTCTTATTTTGTGGGTAAAGAAAGGTGAAGCGTTTAACTGAATATCGCTGCCGTCTACAGCCACAGCCTTACACGTAAGCGATATTTCCATCCGGAAAAATCCGGGTGCCATAACAGCAGGGGTTTTCTTGTGCTGAAGTGAGGACAGTCATAATGAAATCACTGTTTGTGATCATCATCTGCAGCCGGTGATACGATCGCTTCTATTCCGTCAAAAGTCATCGTTCCTCTTTCGTGATGATTATACGTATTTTCTTGGTAGCTTCTGTAGACGCGACGGATTAACTATTTGCATAACCTGCAATTGCACATCATAAGGTTCGTCATCCCCGTTGTGTTTTATAATAACCTATAATGGAGTAAATTTGCTGTCTAACACAACTATATGGTGGAGAGATATATATTATATTATTTATTACATAGAGAACAACTACATGTTTCGACGCTAAATAATGGCCATCTTCAGGTTGTATATGAAACACTTAGAAAGCAGTTATACAAACATATATCTATGAGCTACTTATATGGGAAGGTGGTGGTTCCCATATAAGTAGCCCGTACATATATATATTTGTATAACTGCTTTCTAAGTGTTTCATATACAGCCTGAAGATGGCCATTATTTAGCGCCGAAACATGTAGTTGTTCTCTATGTAATAAATAATATAATATATATATATCTCCACCATATAGTTGTGTTAGACAGCAAATTTACTCCATTATAGGCTGCATTTGTACGAAATAAATGCACTTAGGGCCGGCATATATCAGTCGGCGTACTGATTAGGCCATAGGCTGGAAGGTCTAGGGATCCTTTTTCACTTTCAGGCAAAGTCAACAGATTTATCTCTTCTCCGTAGCGTCCAGACCGTCTGTGAATCCCAGTAAGCTTTCTGTTGAAGGGCACCGCAGGATCTTTCGCTGAGGGAACAACGGCCGGGGCGTGAATCTCATATCGTGCTCATCTAGAACTAAAGTTTTGGAAGAGCCACGTGCCTTCTTTGTGAACACAGGGACAGCTTTTTATTTTAAATAATGGCACTTTATTTCAAATGACTCAATGGATTTCGATGAAATTTAGTATTGAGTGGCGTGTTTTTACTTAGAAATTCGGGCTGAATTAAAGGTAGGGCCATAAGGGTTCAATACAAACCACTTCCAACATGAAGCGCAAATCCAGTCTTCTCCCTTTTCCTGATAAAACAGTTTTACGTACAACGTACTCTTTTACAGTCCGAAATATAAGCCTGATTAAGGCAAATAACTTTTATTTGAAATATTTGTAATTTGTGTATAACTTGCAAGTAAATTGAAGTGTCTCGCTGGTTCTATAAAGAGACAGGATATAACCTTTTGAGTTCCATATAAAAAGAATGTAAGTACCCTTGGCCTGGCTTTCTGGGTTTCTGCCAGGATGTCCTCCTTGAATAACTCCATAATGACTCGAGACTTGTTTTTAATAAAACATGATGGCAGACGAGACCAACCTCGCCTTTACCTCTGGTGTTGTGCCCGTGAATCAGCAAAAAAAAAGTGCAGGTAAACGGTGAAGTTGAACACCTCATTTAGAAAACAGTTGTTGTTATGAACATGCTTATTCTGATCTGTTGCACCATGCTATTGCATGAAGAAGCACTTCGTACAAATAGGCACTGAAACATCTATAATGAATCAATTTGGATACAAACACAAGGTACAAAAAGCACTAAAAATAAGTAGCCTTATGTGCGTTGTTATTAGTAATTTACTTGCGTTCTTCAAGGCTAGTAAAAATAACTGTTTAATTTATGGTTTGAAGAACGAAATTTATCAGTATTTTATATACATACAATTTGTGGGCCCGGTAGCTCAGTCGGTATAGCGACTGACTACGGGCTGGACGGTGCGGGATCGAAACCCGGTGGGGACGAGATTTTCCGCCCGTCCAGACCGACCCTGGGGCCCACCCAGCCTCCTGTAAAATGGGTATTGGGTCTTTCCCGGGTGTAAAGTGCGGCCGAGGCGTGCTGCTGACCACTCACCACCTTCTAGTGCCGCTGTCATGGAAGAGTAGAGCTATACCTCTACCCACCCTCTGGGCCACAACGGGCCTGTAACAGGATCACTTTACCTTATATACATAATTTAGATCTACCTCACAGAGAACAAGCTGTAGGTACATCGGAAAGACCAGTCGGTGAAAGCTCAATAAAGAAAAACACAAATGTGTCTTTATTATGAGAATGTTTAGGTACACATAAAAAGCAAAGCTTTTTATGTCATATCTGACGGTGCATATATTAGCCACGAGGCTTTAAAAATTTAACACAAAGAGTAAAGCAGCATTGCCAACTTCATTTCCTTGAGCACTAAGAAAGGGTTTTAGAAGAGCGGTGAACAAACACTGGGAGTTAGATTGCCCCGTGACTAAATTTTGTACGGTGGAATCTAAAATTTTTGGCGTCCCAGTATAGAACTTGATTCAAGGCCGCCGGCTGGCCCCTAGAATTTTAAGGCATCTGCCAGATTTTTAGAGGCGTTCGTAAGATTTCGAAACATGATTATTAGCTCCGTAATGTCTGTCCGTCTGACCGTTCTTCCACATGGAACAACTCGGCTATCACTAGATCGTTTGTCATTAAATTTGATGTTTGAAGATTTTTCGAAAACTTGCCGATATTCATTAAGATCTGACAAAAACAGCAGGTACTTTACGTGAAGACCTGCTTGCAGTTTTAATAATATCTCGCGGTATTCTTAGAAAGAGAAACATTTTCAGACAAAATTTGCAACGAAAATCAAAAAGTATATTTTATATCCGAAAATCGTGCAGTTTATAAGATCATTTGGGAAAATTTAGTAGAACCGGTCAAGTCACAGATAATAATACCGGGGTGCTGATAAGTCCTTAGCCCTACCGGGAATGAAACAAGCTCGGAAGCATGTCAGGGACGCGCGCAATTTCAACATCGAGACGCGAGCTGTCATCAAGTTTTTTTTCTCCTTGCAAGGCAAGGCGCCGGAGGAAATTCTCTCCATTCTGACAGGAACATTACCTTGTTTCCTTCCTGGTCGGGCTAAGAACGTATCAGCACCCCTGTATAACACGGCACATGCGCTTGACGTGCTGGATGACTAATGTTACAGACACACACTCAGAATATGTAATACTTGTTCCTTTTCCACAGTGCTTTAGTGTTACTTTCTATGTACATTTCCTGTCTTGTTGGGAATTGTGCGCATCCGTGATGCCTTCTAGAATTTCGTATTATTCATAATAAGTCTTAATTGTTTCATAACGCTTGGTAAGCTAGTAATTCCCTCTCTGTGAACGGTAACTCGCTCCAATAGGAAGGAGTTCAGAATGCGTCGTTCATGTCTAATGGCCACATTAATTGGTGTTGTGTGTAATAGTGTTGACACTTTTTGTCAGAAAATTACATATGGTCCTCAACTTAGTTTACGATTATGTAGGTCTAAACAGGAATCTGGAATTATCGGGATGTGAGAATGGAATTTTTACAGCTGTTCGTTGTCTAATTATTTCAGTGCAGAATTTTTCTATAATAGATTCAAAGGATGTTCGCCATAAACTTGTAACTAGTCTTTTAAGTTTCTCGTCATGCAGGAAATGTAGGTGCCTTCCAGTCTATGGAATTTTCTGTGATTCAGTATACGATTTTCTAGTAAAATTGTGTCATTTGGTAAAGAATGTGTTAAAATAATTCAGAAGCTCAACAGAAGACGAGAATTTTCAACTTCAGTTAGATATAGGAATAACTCGTTTTGTTTAACTAACTCCATAAACCAGGAGTCGTTCCAGAGAAACTGGTATTTTGTCGATAAATAAGACAATATTGTCACTTCATGAAACCCAGCTGACAAGAGGACACAACTGGTCCGTGTCCTTGGGACAGTCCACAGAAACCCATCCAACCGAATCACTTTCAGTATCATATTTTCCTTAACGCCGGTCTTTTTCTAAGTAACCTATTTTCTTAAGATTTTCCAACAGTAATCCTCGATTAATTTTATTTAGCTCCATGTGTGCTATATGCTGCATCCATCTTATCTGTATTTATTTACTTGTGTTTGTAATAATGACGTAGACTACAAATCAAGAATCTTCTCATAATGTAGTTCCTCCCACTCTCATCTTCCTCCCCTTAGGTCCAAATATTTTCCTCGACATTCCGTTCCTGGCCACGTTTCTCTGTCCTTCTCCCACTACGAGAGACCAAATTTGAACAAAACAGAAAGAAAAATTGGAGTCCTGTGCATTTTATTCTTTCTAGATAGCCGATGGAAAAACAACAGAATCTGAACCCAGTGTTATCACACAAGCCATGATTTCACTGTTCTCATCATTTCTTCGCGAATGCAAATTTGATGTGTTAGAGTCGTTCTCGAAGTGACAAACACGTTACTTACCCTGTGCCAAAAACAATGTAGAACACTGCTGAATCTAGGTCGCAGCACTGTGTCTTGCCAATAAGCAAAAAAACGAATGAGGCTAAGGGAGAACAGGAACAAGAAATGAAGATGTGCTTTATATAACAGTTGCTGGGAACAGAAAATTGCTAATGCGTTATCGCAATGCCATTTGAATTGTTTTAAATATTTGTTAAGTGAAACTGATAAGATTTTGGATAAATGCTTCAGTTATTTTGTAATTCATACGCTTCCAGTTTTACAAACATTTTGCAGTGCGGGAAGGGACTTTGCTTACATAAAGAAATAAGTTTCAGCATTTAAAGTTCCTTTTATGAATAGAAGCAATGTGAAAGGCACAGAAATTATTAGAAGTCATTAATTTTCTGGAGGTCTGTAATTAGGACGTACATTTTATTTCTCAATGCGGGTCTTCATCAGGCTATTGTCTAAACGTGAAAGAAAAAAAACCTTGCAGGAGAAAGTCTGATGTTTGCTCTTTAACTTGTGTTTTGATAATTTTGTCAAAGATATCCGTAACCACGTCTATCTGTGGCGCGTAGGAGGTTGATGCAATGATCGCTAAAGGTCTTCTTTAATGCGAACTAGGTGACGATTGTTCGGTTGTTAAAGCGGAATCTTTCGCAACGTAAAACAAGAAACGTTAACACATTCGCCTTTGACGTTCTGCACTTTAGGTTTTTGTGCAACTGCTCACAGTAGTGACAGGCATGTTGGTAAATGTTCACAAATGAATGCCAAGCGTCAGATTACAATAGAACTGTATGTGGTTGTTGGGGGATATAAGTAAGTTTTGTTAACACCACGCATGTATAAGCTCGGTACCAAAGAGAGTCCCTCTTGTGTCATCGTGCATAGCAGTTTTATGACATGTATAATCTGCATCTGTCCGTTATAACCTCTGTGTTCAGGGACTCGATAAAAAGACAACCTGTAGAAGACTCTTGGTTTTGTCTTCGTTTCCGATTGCTTTATTATCCGGAAAGAGAACGTTATATGTTAACGTTTTGGCGCCGGAATTATTGTTTTAATTTTAGCACACCCTGTGTATAAAATGTGAATAATACAGGAACCAAATACGTTAGAATTATGAAACAAACTGCATTTTGAAGAGAAAAAAAGGAGAGTATATACCACGTTTAAAATATTCGGTACCTATATTTGTTGAATAAATATATAAAAAGCAACTTTGGAGGTTAGCGGTGCGGTACGTCAACTATAGTTGACGTTAGGCGTCTAAAGGTTAATTGTATGGATATTGAGCAGGCAAAAAAAAAAAGTCTGACCAAGCGGGGTATGAACCACAGTCATCCATTACCGACACCGACTCGCCTGTACTCCCAGTTCAGAGTGTCTGATCAGACTACACAGCAGTCTCCCACGAATCTGCAGAATGTTGCGGAAGCTTTCATGTTTTTTTCCTAATATCCCTGCGGAGTTCCTGTAATCTCATTCAGTGGATCCTCTTCGCAAAGTACTATTGTCTGAAGGAGGATGAACATATCTGCTGGCTGCAACTGTTTCAAGACAGTATCTGCCCGTCCTTCATGCAACGGCTGTTAGTTCTGGGCTCTTACGGCGCTGTACATTTTCTATTTAACACAACAGACCTCTACTAGAAACTCTGGAGGAATTTGATTCGTTCCGGTCGTCAGCAGGAATTCATATATGTCCTACTTCAACCCCAGAAACTGTGTGTTCCTCTCGAGGTGTTGTAAAATTAACAATGAAACTTTCCAAAGAAATAATAGCGTTTGTTAAGAAAACATTAAGACTGCAATGGATACAGTTATTACAAGGAAGAGAAACAACCCATCAAAGGGTGTGAATTGGTAACACTGGGGCTTGTCATGTGTTGCATCGTATAGCGTTACTGATATCGTCACTTTGTGACTAAACCTAGTCATGCAGATGCATTGAATTGCTTCTGCGAGATGAAAAAGAGGATAAAGATACAGAACACTGCCTTGTAAGATGCGCATTCAGCAGAAGTAAGACTGACGTGTTAACATCTGTGTTTTTCATGCTGCTTGGGCTGTAGGAATAGGAAACGTGGCTACTGTGAGAAAGAGACTTTGATATTCTATGAGACATAAGCTTGCCCATTTTTGATAACCCGTGAAATTTAGGGTTTTCACTAAACGTAATAAGCAACATTATGATATAAAAAAAAACTTCGATTATTTTTTTTTCTCATGACGCAACAGCCTGTACTGGGCATCACGATCACAGAGACACCACACTGGGCAGGACTTCTTAGAGAGACGCGGATATTTTCTACCTCATAACACACGACACTTACAAGAGACCGACATTCTTGCCCCCCGGCGAGGCTCGAGCCCACAATCCCAGCAAGCGAACGGCCGCAGACCCACGCCTTACACCGCGCAGCCACTACACCTCGATTATATTGATTTAAAATATGATGATAAATTGGACTGCATACTCGTATATTCACTGTTGAAACAAAGGCAAATTGTAACTGGCTTGAATAAGCAATCAGTAGGAAGGATCCGACTTTCACTGCTGCTGCTCGCATTAGAAGAAAGCTATTTACGTTACCTGTTTAATGTGTGCTTGGAATTCGTATTGAAATGCAATTCTACATTAAAGGGATTACAAATCTGATTTATACGCAGCCTAAACGTAATGAAGGCTTTAGTTTCTTCTTCATGTGGTAGGATGGATGTGACCGGGCGACACTTTTCGCCTGTCCTGCATGCAGGTTTTTTAACACAGGCGTGGTGTCTTTCTCCTTGAATTATCGTATAACGAATATGACTGTATTAAACATAAAATGATATGTTTTATGTTTCTCTACAAATTTGGTGACTAAAATTTTCCTATCCAAATAGAAAAAAATTTAAATGTCATTTTTTACTTCAACTTATTCAGCCGTTCTGGAGTTATTACATACATACATACATACATACACACACACACATATACATACATACGTTCATACATACATACGTAATACAGACACACATACATACAAACTTACACACACATACATACATGCATACATACATACACATGTTCATACATACATACATATGTACATACATACATACACAAATACATACATACGTACGTACGTACATACATACATACACACATACATACATATTTACATACATACACACACACATACATATATACATACATACATACACACACACACATACATACATACATATACATAGACACACAGACGAAAAAAGTCACTAACTGCTGTGCATTTGGTTGAGGCACTGCGCTACAAACCGTAAGGACGCGGGTTCAATTCCCGATGATTTCAGAATTTTTCATTGATATAATCCTTCCGTCTGCACTACGGCTTTGGGCTCGAATCAGCGTCTTACAGAAATTAGTACCAGCAATATTTCCTGGCGGGATAAAGGCGGCCGGTGCGTAGGGCTGAAAATCTTTCCACTGTCATATTCTGTCTTTAAATCTAGGAGCCTCAACTTTCTGTAACCCTCTAGGCCTGAATAGGCCTGAAAAAGGATCGCTTTAACCTTACCGTTTTTTACTTATTCTCAGTTCATGACCTTTCGTCACTCTTTCTGAAAACGCGGCTGTGCTTAGAATTGTCTGCGCTTAACTTCTAGACCGACCACATCACCGCATATGATGTGAGTTTTCTTCTTCACTGCACGTACATTTTAGCCACGTAATTGAATGGAATTGGCGTAGGAAGGTATGTTTTTCTCTTGATAACAGATTTCTTTATCCCTTTGTATACAGGCCTGTAACTTTCAAAGGAAATTCTTATAATGGTTGGTTATGAAAATAGCGCATAACGGCGAGAGAGTACAAGTTCTCATTAATATTCTGGGAAGGCAGTATACGAAGTCCATTTCAAAATATTACTGTAATGACCTGCTGTTGACATTGTGAGTGACCTCCATCGTCCAACGAGATCTCGTTTTAGAAGAAGGAAATCAATACGTGGAGTAGTCGGTATGTTACAGTTCGAGAGCAAACTCTACCGGATGCCTCAGAAATCAGTATCCGGTAAAATTACCTAGATTCAGCGTACCCGGGCTGGAATGTAAGCTAACAAGCTGCAGCTGGTCTTCGTCTGTGTAGGATCCCGATGATGTATTATCAGGTACAGAGCCAGTCAGATTTTGGACTTTAGCCACCACGCGCATTTAAAAAATACGAACATAATAAACAGCGTTTCGAAAACTGGATCTGCTACCTTCTTCAATAAAGTGGGAAGAAACACTAAGTTGGGCTCATTAGCAAAGTTAATCGCCAACTGTGGCACGACTGGTGGATGGGCCTTCGAAGGTTTTAACTAGAGGACGGAAATAGAGCTTCTTTCTGAAAGGCTTGAATGTAAATATAGCGCATATATCTAGAACAGGGATTTCAGCCTGCTGCCCGCAGTCTGCATGTGGACCGTCATTTTATGTTATGCGACTTACGGCCACACTTGTGGAAGATAAACACACACACACACACGCGCACACACGCACACACACACGCACATACACACACCACGCACACGCACACACACACGCGCACGCACACACACACGCACACACACGCGCACGCGCGCACACACACACGCGCGCGCGCACACACACAAATATATATATATATATATATAAATTAGACAAAAATTTTAGGCGATAAGATATACCAGTTATTTTGATCTTCACCCGCGCAAACCGCAAATTAGTTCACAGTAAAAAGTAAGGTCATATGGGAAAAGAAAAAAAAAATTGGACACCACTGGTCTAGAATATTTTGCGTGCTTCCTTTCCAGTAGCTCTATCCATGTAAAAACGCCATCCTGTATTATTTCAGTTTATGCACCAGACGACTGTTTAAGGTTGTGGATCTCAAATGTGCGGTTGAAACTGCTGTAATATTTTATTTTGTTATACTTTATTTTATAATTACATTTTACTTTCTCTGAAATGCGATTCATGTCTTTTCGAGGGTTATTCCCGACGTTTCGAAAGCTCTTAGTGCCTTTGCCTTCGGAGTTAACGCAGTCTGTTTGGACTTTTTGACCCTGAATATGAAAGCCTGGAAATTTCTGCACAAAGTATGTAGATAGCAAGCACTACGTCGTTACAGTCATAATCTTGTAACTGTAGATTAACATTTCGTTTGTCATGTTCAAAAAAAATTAGTTTTACATTTGGAAGAAATTAATATTAACAAATGTTGATATATCGCTGCGGGAACATATTTTGGCGAAAAATATTGAGTTTGTTGCTCTGTGGCTCTGTGGCTCTGTGGCGCTGTCGTGGTTGTGATATCTGAGCAGTTTATTTTAAAAACCCATCAGTGTCTCAGACTGTAAACGCTGAAAGACAGTGTGGCTTATATTCAGAGTATTGGAAATTTAATAACGAAATGGTCTCGCCTTGTCGACGTTCAGTCATGATATTTGGCTGCAGAGTCTGAGGTAATCCACGAAAACATTTATGAAGGATTGTCGTTTTCCTGGCCTAGATCTGTACAGAGAAACTTCCTGGCAAAGTTGTACGGTTTGGCACTGCACCAGATTGGTTCCGTGAAAGTAAAGTAAATTTTAAGTTACAGTTGTCCTTATGCACGTTGGGAAGCCATGCTGGGGAGAAGATTTATAACTAAATTCATTTTTAACCTCAGTACTAGAAGCGGGTTTGGGAACATGGTGTTGAGGAGAATATTTGGACCTAGGAGGGACGAATTAACCTTGGAATGGAGGAGACTGCATAACGAGGAGCTAAGTGATCTGTACTCCTCACCCAATATTATGCGGGTGATAAAATCGAGAAGAATAAGATGGGTTGGACATGTGGCGCGTATGGGTGAGGAGAGGGGGGTGTATAGGGTCTTGGTGGGGAAACCGGAGGGAAAGAGACCACTGGGGAGACCAAGGCGTAGATGGGTGGATAATATTAGGACGGATCTCCAGGAGGTGGGATGTGGGTATATGGACTGGATTGG
>Ga0123352_10020533_pt1 | contig 10526 bp, 4 predicted proteins | sample TergutLab28metaG_FD_89700 | JGI IMG/M metagenome (GOLD analysis project Ga0123352, IMG submission 89700) | Labiotermes labralis P1 segment gut microbial communities from Petit-Saut dam, French Guiana - Lab288 P1 | ecosystem: Host-associated > Arthropoda: Insects > Digestive system > Gut ... | reverse complement strand
TGCGTAAGACGGAATTTGTGTTGAAATAATTCTATGACCGATAAATGAATTGGATTTATATCGGGGTTGAAGTGTAATTAATTTTAAATTATTATCTGATTTTCTCTATCTGACACATTTTGTGCTGTAGTCTCTTGATAGACAGGAGTCACAAACTTCACAGCCTCCAATTTACGGAATGCAACATCGATTGACAGAAAAGACAGAACTATTTAAATGAAACGACATAATAAAATAAGTGCATTTTACATACACCAATGAATTCAAAGCTAAAAGTCCCAAGTATATCGTTACACAGATGACATTAACAGCACTCCAAAGACGCCACCACCATGGAGACCCAACAAACAGACACAAAAGAAAACGTAAAATATAAATGTAGAAAAACACGTCTCCATATAATTCTGTAGGAGCTTTTTACTGTTTATAATGCAGAAAATTCCTGAATTCAAATGTAGGATGTATACAAAGTAACAGTTCAAATGGTAATTCTTAGATCATATTGGTAGAACTTGTTTGCAGTATCATGTATATAATTCAAATTTTAAAAGACTGAATTTTTCACGTACCAATTTATAAGTATATATATATATGTCTTACACTCTACCGCTTTAAACATTGTTCATGTTTCAATTAAGCCAATCAAATAAGTTAAAACTTGTTAAGTGTCTCATGATATTCACTAGGTGATGTTTATAATGGCCACACACACACTGGGGTTATCATCGGCTGAATTGTTCATATTTTTTTGTTACTTTTAAACAATTTATTCGTCTCTCAACCTATAATTAAAAGATGAAACCATGCCACGAAACTCTACACATTCACATCTCTCTCCGCAAAAAACGCTTCAACAGTGGCTGATTATATACTGATAAATCCCCGAATATAGCGTCATGACGCTTGTCTAAATAACGAAAATTCATGAACATAACGAAAACTTGCATTTCGCTATTAATTTGAAGGAAAAATAATCTTCTGCATTCATTTTAACACTCACTGTAGTTCAACGTTTTCAAGACGGTGAAACAAATGTTTTGACATCTTCAAAACAAAAGGTCTCCCTACATATTTACATATACTTTTTGTCTAATTCTTACACTCTTGGTTTTACAGGAATAAGAGTTCTATTATAGCCATTGGCAATGCAACCAATTCGGACGATAATTGTGATTACGAAGTTAACAGTTCAGTGCGTAAGTATATTTTAAATTGTTTGACAAATATTCTCACAGTGTCACCTGGACAATTTAATTATTAACGTTCATATCCCTTTTATAAAAGCCGGATGATGTGGTGATAATGAGATATATTGGGAATTTCACTGATACATTTCAACCAGACTGAATAAAATTTCTCAAAAACCATTCAATATTCTACATACTTTTCGCTCTATGATAACTTGAACTCAACCCACATATTGACGAGGACTCTGTCTGGACTAACTGTGAACTGAAATTTGTCTATGTGATGGGATGGAGTCTTTGCTTAGCTCCGAAGCGTCCGTTACTCTATGAAATCGTGTTGAACAAATTACGAAATTAGATATGGGCAGTGTGTATAACAGGCAGAAGACGGCTGACAGAACGTTAAAACGTGTTTTAGAATTGCTTAATTCTTTAGGCTGTTTTGTGTTACAAGAAAAATAAAGAGAGAATAAAATAAGTCGGCGAAACAAACAGGAGTAATATTTGAATGCGATGGATGTTGCACAGAATATTAAACAATCTGCGACCATACTCATTATTTACTCTTTGTTAATTTCAATACAACTACTAAAACGACAACCGTGTGGTCTTACTTCTTGATTAATTGTTCACCGAGTTATAAATGTGTCTTTTTTTTCTCCCAACTGCTTTAAGCACCAAAAAATAATAGGCGATTGCTAAAACTATTCTTCTAGATGTTACAAGTTCAAATCTCGACACGAAACAATCTAAAGTATATCTTTTTTTCCCAGTTCATCAACAGCACGCAGCAATATTCTGTAAAATTTACTTTTTAACCATACAACCAATATTATCTTATTATAATATTGTTAATGGTATGGTGCTGCTGAATTTGTTAAGTGCAGTTGAACAATTTGCAATCTCTCACTGCCTCACACAAAGTAAATCCAATTTTGAAATTCTAACGAAAGCCTATACACAATAATATTCATGTATGTCACAATTGCAGCAACGTTGAATGGGCGATACAACGTCATAGCAACTGACCAAAAGAGTTACGCCATTGTCAAGGTCTGCTCCTTACATACAAACACAAGTAAGTACGTGCTTTGTGATAGTTAAAAATATATAACAAATGATCTACATTAGGAACACCGCAGATTTCCGAAGGGTGATTATTAGATTATTGATGGCTGTCCGTTGATCCTTTTATCTGAATCGAATAACTCCGCTCTCTTTTTGCGGATTTAAAACAAATTGATATTTGAAAACTTTTTAAAAAATCTGGAGGAAATCCAGTTTGGTAAAACCTGGCAATAGAAATGGAGATTTAACTTTTAAAATCCTATATCTTTGACACAGAATTGAAATCATCTTAGAAAAAGAAACTATTCTCCAAGAATATCTAACAAAATCAAGAAAGACATTTTCTGTTCAGCTACTTCTGAAAATTTTGCTTCCCAACGTATTCTAGTGCGTTCCGCTATGGCCTATGTCAACCAGTTTTTAGCGCAACTTAAATCTATGTACTGCAAACAGGGTATAATTTTACTGAGATTCTGTCGGTGTGGAAGGGAATATAGGGAATTTTACTGGAGGGAAGAAAATTTGGGAGGAGATGCGGCGACGGTAGAAACATAAGAAATTGTCATTAGTCACAGTTTAGTCAATTACACATAAATAAAATGTAAGTCTTACAAATGTCGATTTTCTGCTTGCATTGGTAGTTTTGGTGGTGTTAACAATCAAAAACCCTGACGAGAAGATAAAGATGGAGATGGAAAAGGTATTGCTGGGTCTGCGGAAAAACAACCGAAATCGCGAATTTAAAAATCTGCATTCACTTCACTGTAATGATTATGGAAAAGGAAATTCTTCTTAGAGACAATGTCGCAGGAAATGGAAAACAAACGCCTGCGATTTTAGTCATTCTGGACAACTGAATATATTCCTTATATGCTATCTGTTGTGCCAGAACTAGATATTATATGTAGTTGTTTAAATACAGCACACCTGTTTGCTTTTACTCACTTGAGCATTTGAATAAAGACTAAAAATATACGAGAGATTTGTGTGATTTAGAAGAAAGTCCATGTATATGTTGACTAGCCTACGGTGTGGACGAACATGGTTCTCTTCCCATAATTGTGGGGAGAATGTTCTCTTGTTTGGTTCGTCCTTTCTGGGTTGTCACGCCATTCCTCGAATTCAGTGCGTACCGGTGGTCCTTTAAGAGGAAAAATATCCGTCGAAAGTTGAAGTTAACTGAACATCTCCTTCTAGTGCCGTCGGAGAATGCGTGGAGGTAAACCTGTACTGCACTGTAATCAACTTCTGTATTTAATTTATTTTAGTACTGAACCAATCTAGACTGCACCAGTTCCAGGCTATAATTTTGGAATATTCTCCGTCAGTTTCGACAGTAATTAGCCCTCTAAAGACAATTCGTAAATTTAAGTAGCACAACTTTTTTAAATCTAAAATCTATAAAATTCCATCAAACGTATTTGGATATTTCATGTGATCCTTAGAAAAAAGAGATATTTCCCTATACAGCAATAGCAGGTTTGTTATTTCAACAGAGATAGCGAATATTTACTGCCCAGAACGGGCTGAATCCTTATTGAAATCAGTGAGCTCTCACATCTAAACAGGCCGTTAGATGGTACAAGTCGTTATTCGCCGACCTTTGAACACAGAGGCCTGATTGCGGTTCGCAGATATTCCGTCTAGGTTATGTGGTGGACAAACGTTGGCAGAGTAATAGGTTCTTGTCTAAGTATATCAGTTCTACTCTGTCAGCAATATTCCTCACACGCTCTATACTCACCTTCATCTAATGTCGCTCGTACCAGAAGAACAAACGGTCAAGGTCTGGAAAACATTAAAATATCAAAGAACTTTCGGAAATTAATATTACTGTAAAAACCAAACAGTAACTTAGTTCAACGACGATTTTTAATTTCCAACACGTAGCAGAATAAGAAGACCAACTGAATCTAATTTCGCAACCTTGATGTGAGAATTGAACACTGATGTCTAATTAAAACATCCCACCGACAGACGTTACGTTTAGTACTAACTAAAGAGGAAATTTGCTAATGACGAAAGAGTGAGGCATGTTCTGATATTTGGCATGCTGGAAACTTCTCATATAGTTACACCATTTAATGCACTGTTGTCACACAATGTTGCTCACAGCTGTGATCATGCTACCTTTAATGTAGACTGTTGTTACGATATTTTTCAGCATTTATTGCTTATCTGTATGTTCACTAAGACATCTGTTAAATTTCAAAACTTACATCACACCAAATCGTCAACTTGTCGAAATATTTTACGACCGCTAACTTAAAAACAAAACATGTCTTGTCTGTAGATCTGATAATGCTGTTGTGTTGTGGTTTGAGGTTTAAGGTCAGTCCGCCCATTAGGAGGATGCTGTCACTATCTTACAAATTATGGGTTTTTTTAAATTTCCCATCGAGTAAAAACGACCTAAATAATACATTTTTTAAAAGTTCACATAAGTCTTACTGACAATGGATTGGCAGAGTGAAGAAGAACGAACTTTAACTTTAATTACCAAATTGTCCAAAAATTAAGTAAAAATTAATTGACACTCAAATGCAAGGATAAATTTCGAGTCTTCTAGGCAGGAAAGAATATCATCTCTTTTGAGTTTTGTGGGTTTAAGGTTGATATTTGTGCGACGGGACAATCAGTATTGCAGAGGAGCACTGCCGAGTGAGCGTGTATGTTTGTGTGTGTGTGTGTGTCTATGTGTTTATGTGTGTGGGTGTGTGTGTGAGAGTGTGAGTGTGTGTGTGAGTGTGAGTGTGTGTGTGAATGTATGTGAGTGTGAGTGTGTGTGTGTGTGTGTGAGTGTGTGTGAGTGTATGTGTGTGTGTGTGTGTGTGTGTGAGTGTGTGTGATTTTCATTGATTTCGTTCAACCCAACAATGATCCTCTACACTTAAAGTCTGTTACTAGAACAGCCATGAATAAGAAAAAAAAATTACAGATGAATAAATACGCCATGAAAAAATATCCACATATATTAACATACAGGCGGTCATTATCAAAGACAATGATATTAGATATTTGTATCCTTAGCATTCTGAAAAATATTAACTTCTCTAACCAACAATGACAGTAGTAACGAAGTGCCGTCCTGCCTGAACTATCTGCAGTCAGCACAGCGATTACCAGCACAGCGGTCCTATACATGACGTATTGCAACAATCTGCGTCACACTCTTATGTGTGGCAAAAGGTAATATTCAAACTAGGGCAGGCCATAATTAAACAGAAAGTAAGTAGAATTATAGCTAAACTCTTTCCTTATCCTCGGTGCTAAATGACACTGAATGACCGAAGACCATCACTCCATATTTACCCCCAAGAATGTGAATCGTTATAAACTCCGTAGGAGTTTTGGTGCGCCCCTTAGCTAGTCTCCTGTTCCAGATACACTCTTGTATTTTCCATGAACGATTGAAAGAAATGAATTACAGAGCGCGTGACAAATTCATTAAAGTGGGGTTTTCGTACTCAGAAATCGTGACACCCTGACTATCTGTCTGATATCACTCTCGAAACAAGTTTTGAAAACCATCTATTAGCTCCAGGTAATATTCAGTCTTGCTGACTCAGTTTATCATTATTATTTATGCATAAAATGATTCTATATCATTTGCTGGACATTAAAAACAGTTTTTTAGTGTGTCGAAACACAAAACACAACTTATCGTAATTAAATGAACGTCGTTGCGCAGTTTCCCAGTTTCTGTCAGTTGCCGTGAATCGTTCTGCGAGATCAAACGGAATTAAACATATATGAAACAATAAGTAGTAAATACTATTAGTATTTGTCCGTATTCTTACCGACGTTACACCGCAAGGCTCAGCGCATGTTTTAAATGCAGTATTGTATCATAATACAGACCGTTAAATAAATATATTTTAATATTCTCTAAGAATTTGCCCCGATATTTAAATTTTTAAGAACGATTCCACGAGACCTAATCACAAATGTCAATAGGTCTTCATTTAACGTAACAGCTGCTAGTGTCATATACCGCTTGAATTTCCTAGAAAGTTTTCCCGAAATTCAAAAATATCAAATTTCAAGAAAATCCGCCCCTTGCGAAAGAAGCTGTTGAATGGGGACGGACAGACAGATAGAAGTATTAAATATATGAAGCTGACAGTCGCTTATCAAAATTTTGATGACAGTCTTAAAAGTAAGATGCAAATCTAAAAAGGGATCGAAAATATTCCTTTCTTATAGGCAGAAATTGTGTCAGGTCAGAACAAATGCACACAGTAAAATGGCAGACACAACCTGCTTTGCGTTCTGATAGACAGGAATTCAATTTTCGAAATGAAGATCAGCCATTCTGATATTTATTCAGCAATTTTCTGGTCCCATCGTTTATTTTTATGTCACTACCATTCCCTTCCTGGCACTTGCAGTTTAATGCAAGCTACAGGACTCATAGTGCGGTGATGATAAAATTGTGCATAAAATGAATAGAGCTATTCACTTGAAGTGTGAAGTGCCTGTAATAGTGAAAGAATACGTAGCAGAATGTAGCTTGTGTGGTGCTGCTTCACATTACTTCCCAGACAATTCTTCGTGTGGTTTTTTAATTTACGCACAACTAACCGACAAAAATAGCAAGGAACTTTATCATAGCAAGTGAAAAAGGAAGTAGTTGATTTAAGCAAAATTATTCTTACCCTAACATTAGATATGTGTGTACGAGCTTGGAAATTTGAAAAATTCAAACGCAAAAAATGACTTGAAAACGAAGATCAGGCATCTATCTGTCCTTAGCAAGTAAGACGCATTGGAGTAGAGCAGAAGTACGATGATCGCGCTGCCACTGTTTTGCCTGTGAAAAAGGAAAAATGGTTAAAGACAATTTACAATTCACTTTTTTTATGAATTACAGAAATTAAAACAACGTGCTGCTTATTATCAAATTATATTTTAAAGTTACGAAAAGGACTGAAATTTTTTGTCGTTTAATCTAGAGCAGTTTCAACTTGAGTTTACAGTTTCATGATGAAACCTTAGGAATTAATATGGACCAAAATATATTTGTCAGTTTAACGAAGTTTCATATAAACCGATGTAGTTATAACAGGGTTAGGTTTACTGCAATTTACCAACAAACGGTATTTTTATTAAAATCCGAAAAATGAAATTGGAAAAACTTGATCGCCAAAGGTACGAATTATATAATTTTGACAGCAACGCTGCGTATTAAGAAACAGATGTGGCTTATGTTTTGTGTTACGTCTTGTTTATCTAATACATGCCGCAATTCAATAGAAGGAGTCCCCATCGTATGTTTTTACCGTTGATCCTAGTTCGAAACCAGATCAAAAATATGCTCAGCGGAGAGACAGGCAAAAATACTTGAGAAGAATAAAGTAAAATTTAGGACTTCCTGGAAAAGGATTTATTTTGTTGTGCAATATAATGGTACATTGTGAGGGTGTGGACATCAAGATAACTTGTATTAAGTTTCTGACTGTGTTTATCACTCTAAGGAATGCGGCATGCTTTTAGCTAGTGTTACAACCATATTGCCACTTTGTCTCCCTGGGAACAGTACAATCTGTGCCCCTTTCGGCATACATCAATCAGACAGCTGTTATGCTTGATGATAGCAGAGGCCGTGAAGCTAGCACAGGCTGGGTTTGGAGACTTCTTAGCTGACACTCGTGTGAGCAGGTTGAAGGGGAAACCTGACGATAATAAAGAGGTGTATTTTGTTGATACAATTTGTAACAGTGCCGGACACAAATAAATGATTGTGAATATTAAAGTATGAAATTTGGAGTGACTGTAAAAATAAAAGTAAAGAGGCCTAACCACAAATATTCTTCTTGTCATCCAGTCGGTAGACACTTAACGTTTCCTGTGACCACCACGCCTTATATTCCCTGGATGGAGTTCGTGTTCCTGTCTTTGATATTTGGCCGATTATAATGTGTATTATCAAACACAAATTCCGTGATAAACAAGAAATATGGTCCATACTGACTTTCAGAATTGAAAGAAGAGGATCAAATGAAAAGACAGTTGTCACACTTGTGTCCTTGTTACTTTTATTAGAACATACATCTACAGAGGACTAATAGAGCTACCAATGAGTAATTGCGGAACTGTGCCGCTTCTCTTAGCCCTAGGGACAAAACCCTAAACTCTATATTATTATTCAGTAGTGATCATGTCAAGGAACATCCAGTGAAAATATACAGGAATATTTATTTTTATCACTGTACCGTGAATTTTTCATAACCATGAAGTTCATACACCAACAAATTCACTCTTAATTTAACTTGACAAAGTTTTAAAATTTACATTAAAAATGACTCTGATATTCTCTTACATGTTTCGGTCTACGACCATCATCAGGGAACCTTCATTATGGCCTAGCTAAAGTTATATTTATGTTAAAATTGGGTAAAAATACGTCGCTATGTGTTAAGCGGTGGTGTGGCAGCATGTCATAGGTGTGGTGTGTTTACTGTGTGCTGTGTTCAGTTGCACATAACACAGAGCATAGTAGGCACATAATTCAGTTGACAGTAAAAACGTTACAGCTTGCAGAGAACGTCAGTGACAGACAGACGACACGTTTACCTCAAAACGCTGTAAGCAATGTCTGTTATACTTAGATATATACAGGTCTGCCAACAAGTAGGACCGGACACGACAGCACAATCGATTTCAGTCCAGTCGAATTAAGTTTAGCAGGACTTTGGCATCACTCCACTGAAATCACACAGTGCGACAAACACAAAGGGTGGATCTGCCTGTGAACCTTCACAGACACAGTCGGTATTCCCATTGACATTGTGCAGCCAGCGGAGCATACGAATCTAACAGACTGTCGCTTATTTGCCTCATAATTTTCATAATGTAACAACTATATAAATTACTATAGAAACTGTCAGAATATTCCGTGAAGATTTGTTTGCTCTAGACAACACAGCATATTCTGAAATGTGTCCCAAAAAAGGGTCTACATGACAAACAACCGCAGTGTCGAGGAGCTGGAAGAAGACGCCGACTGCAATTAGAGTGTCTGTCAGTAAACATAATATTACTTCCTTTCTGGGGTGCTGTTATAAAACTGAGGAATAGGATGACTCTTTGTTGAGGTTCCTTGATCACACATAGATGCAGACCCACTCGGTAGGACTCCCCCGAACTATTGACCAGTTCTTCAGACCGGCCGCTACCTAAAAACACACAACAAAAAGAGAAGACGAAAGTCTATGCGATTGACGGGTTCGTACCCGCGATCTCAGGAACGAAACCGCTGCAGAAATACACCTCAGACCGCACAGCCAGTAGTTTCGACACAACCATGCTATGGCATTCTGTCACTGCATCTGTTTTGACACACTAACGTAATCCAGTGTAGATATGTCGAAATAATTAAACACTAACACTTACAAAAAGAAAGAATTTGGCTTCACCTACTTACATCATACACTAATGATTTCTGAGATAAAATGTTTCAGCTATAATATAGATAGTATTTACAGAAATTCAGTAGAGTCGACTGTTTTTGTCGTGTGAAATAGGTAAAACATGAATGTGCGCAGGCTTACTGCAATATATGGCTGAATGTTAGTTTGTAGCACAGCAGGAGGGATGAGTGTTGTGAGTGACAGTTAAGTGTTGGTTATGTTTGTTACATTAGACGGTGAAGATCTTGCAAAGAAAGGAATAAAATAGTATAAATTTTAAGGTAGGAAAATGAAAGTAAAAGAAATAGAATAAACAGGATTATATTATATTTAAATGAATATTTCGGAGAAAACTAAACATTGAATATCTTCGTATTTGAGATAAAAACGTCTGAAGGTTTGCTTGCCACAATGCAGATTAAACCGTTTTAAAATACAAAATATAGTACACTTTTTTATGGAATTTTAATGAAACAAAATATTGTGTTCACATTACGTCATAAAACTAAACAAGCTGACTGATGCATGTCACAATATCCTTCTAATTTCGAGTGAGTATTTCTGGAAGATTTTCAGTCATTTACCGATAGTATTTAGTCCCAAATCCCCAATGTTTAATTTATATTCTAACAGGCTAAAACACCAAAAAGTGTACCACAATATCACAGTGTATTTGTGATAGTTGTATGGATCTCAGAACAAACAGCGAATATTTCCCTATACAGCATTAAATGACTGTGAAGTGAGAGAGAAAACCAACAAGATGCAACAGTTAGATGTTTATTTTTAACAATTTCTCAACATGTTTTGGGCATCATTATGCCCATCTTCAGGAGAACAAGACGTATGTTACTGCATG
>Ga0123352_10020532_pt1 | contig 10526 bp, 5 predicted proteins | sample TergutLab28metaG_FD_89700 | JGI IMG/M metagenome (GOLD analysis project Ga0123352, IMG submission 89700) | Labiotermes labralis P1 segment gut microbial communities from Petit-Saut dam, French Guiana - Lab288 P1 | ecosystem: Host-associated > Arthropoda: Insects > Digestive system > Gut ... | reverse complement strand
TCCATCTTCAGGAGCTAGCGAGTACTTGTTGTGTTGTGTAGGCTGACTTGAGGCGTGCTGATGTTATGTAGCGGGATTGTCTGTTGGTGATGTGGTATCCGAGTGTAGGCTGAACCACTACAGAGTAGTGGTTCAGCCTACACAATCCCGCTACATAACACCAGCACGCCTCAAGTCAGCCTACACAACGCAACAAATAGTCGCAAGCTCCTGAAGATGGACATATTAACTTCTGAAACATGTTGAGCAGTAGATAATAAAGCAAGTGTCATCTAGTTGGTTAACCTTTATTCAAATTTCAATATATTATTTGGTTTTTACGTTTCTATTCAATGTGAGCGCTACCAAAGGGGAAAAATATAAGTTATTTGCCTTTTTTCCTGCCGTTCAGAAGCTGTCCACTGTTCCCTATATTTTTCATTCAGGCCGCACTTCTCATACAGAACCACAATTTTTTTACATTCGTTGACACTTTGTCTACGACGCATTTGATTTGAAACTACTGCAAACGAATACCCTTCGTTTGACAGGACACATTTCTCCCCCACACTGACAGCCTGTACTGCATGAAACGATACATTTACATAATTTTTACCTCATTAAATATCTCATTTTCTAACAAATTCTCTTTGTTAAAAATGGTGACACGTAAAATATTCAGTTCAACTGACAGTGTATTTAAAACCTTAGATGCATCATCCCCGTTGTGTTTTATGTAAATTAGGAGGGGGTGGGTACGTCAAAACACAACTGTCCTTGTATCCTATTTATTAGGCTGACGACATGTTTCGGCCACTGTGGGCCATCCTCAGGTCACAAATATATAATGAGGAGAAAATATACAGTGTAAGAACACAGCAGTACAGTTTTATAGTTTCCTCTTCGTATTTTCGTATTGGTGGATGTGGCCTTGACTGGCTTTCATAATCTAATTTCCATAGGTTGTAGGGTTGTCTAGGATAGGGATTTAAGTTGCCTGAAGAGATGTACGAACTCTACTGTGAATTATTTATGAAGCAAATGCTCACCTTTGTCACATCTGCACAAGGACAGTACAAGGAAATTCTTAACAAAGAAGAAAGAATCCCTTTCATTAATCTTACAAGAAGTCAGGACGATTTTTTGCGCACGTGAAGAACAATAAAATAACCGACGATGAAACAGAAAGAACGCAACAGGGAAAATGGCTGACTTAATCCAGAGATTTTATGCGCTACGTTTGGTTTAGTGGAGTTCCTTAATATTGGTGTCGAAATTTAAGATTTGCTACTGAATGTTAATAAAAATCCAACCAGATGCAACAGTATGCAGATATTTATTTACTGCAAAGTCACTCTACATGTTTCGGGTGTCACAGCACCCGTCATCAGGAGTACTAAAAACTGTAACATGTTTCGAGTGACACCCGAAACATGTAGAGTGACTTTGCAGTAAATAAATTTCTGCATACTGTTGCATCTGGTTGGATTTTTATTAACATTGAAATACAATGCACGGAACCTTGAGTTTAAAATTTGCTACTGACTTACTAAGCGTATGGATCAGAGTCCTTTTTGAGAAGCTAATGAATCTTCAGGTACTCAAAAAATTTCCCGTATTTCTGTTACTCAGATGTTCATTACTGTATTCGCAAACGCCAATCATTTGTCCATATCCTGTGCCAGACTCACTCATTCCGCTTCCTCTCACCCTGCTTTTCAATGCTCATTTTAATTATTTCCTCCTATGTTTGTCAAGGCTACCCAGATTTCACTTTCCTTCCGAGTTTTCAAGCAAAATCATGTATTATAACCTACTAGACTGAAAGTTGCAAACGAGGATGGCAGTAGTGTGATTGGAATGAGAAGTATATAGCGACCAGAACCCCAGTGGAATCGTGGAGGTCAGAAAAGTGTTGTAAACAAACCATCGTGCTACCTGGAAAATACCAGAATGGCAGCGGCATTCCAAATGGTGCACTGTGTTCAAACTGATCGTTTTGCCAGTAGAGACAAGATGGCTCATACATAGTGATGAGCAGCAGACCAGCCCAACGGAACAGTTAGAGCAGCCATAAGTTAAACCCTGTAGAAAGGGACGCCTTAATAAGCAAATTTAAAGTGGGTGTATTTTTCTAACAAAACGTCGATCTGGGTAATGATGAAATTAATTTCGGGACTGAAAGTGAAGCTAGTATAGTTCTCGACAACGAAGGAAGTGCAGGCTGTCTTCAAAGTCGTAGTAAGTGTTCTGATGTTACCGGATGTTTTAATGAATATGAAGCAGTTTCGCGGATCCGAGGAGCGGATGTGGGATGCGGAATGAGTCGAACGTGCCAGTTACTTCCATTGCTATGGGCAATGCAGGCCACAGAGATGGCGAATTAATTCATTCAGGCGATATTAAAGATATAGACGTAATTGTTTATGCAACACCTAACACAGCCTTAAATTGCTGCCGGACTGCTACTAGGGCAGGCTGAAAGTCGCACCAATCAGAGCACTATTATAGCGCTTTCTTGGTTCTAAGTATATTCGTACAACTCTAGATTTCAACACAACTTTTTTTCAGGTACCACTGGCCAAATCTTCAAGAAAGTGGACAGCTTGTAATTTTGAACACCGTGTTTTCTAGTTAATGAGGGTTCCTTATGGCTACAAGAATTCCCTTCGACATTTCTAGGGACTATAAGAAATGTGTTGGGAGAACAGAAGAACGCCATTACATATGTAGACGTCACAGGAGAATTAAGAGGCGAATTTAGAGAAAGGCAATTAAAGCCGTACAAAACAGGAAACGACTCCAACAGCGATCAAACTTAGAACTATGAAGGTGGAAGCAGGGGATCAGGAGAGGATTAAATAACCATCAGAGATGGACGAGACGTAAATTGGGCATCTGAGTGTCACATGTTGAAAAATGAAAATATGTTTATATTAGTTCTGTGTCGTTATTTAAGGTTAATTCCTTGCAAATGCTTTGTTAACTAGACTCTCAGTTGTGCACAACAATTAAACTTCGTGATGTATGTAATATTTGGTATAAATAACAGAGGACTATTATTGTGCTATATAGCGAAATCAAAAGGTTGCTAATAAGAAAATTATCCCATAGATGGGTGACAACGAAATTCGATGAATTTGAAATTTGGCTTACCAATGTGTGTTGCAAAGAAGTTAAGATGCCCTAATGTTGCATGATGGTATAGAATAATGTTATAATATTATAAAATATAACAAGCTGACATGTGGAAAGAAAGTTACAGACAGTTCACACAGAGCAGTAAAGTGCAACAGAATAGTGCAGAAACACCAATGATGTACAAAGTACGGGTGATTGGAAAACAGAATACAGGACAACTGTCTTCCATGTAACAACTCTTCATAGGATGATTACAAAAACAAATTTTCCTCCGAAGTGCATCTTTGTGTTGTTTTTCATCAGACAGCGTTTTAAATTATGTTCTTCATCATGTTAATTCTCTCAGAAAGCCGTATGTACGCTTGTATTATGTTAATCTTTTTTGTTATTCAGTGTTCACATATCTTCTGCATTTGTATCCTCTAAACTTTTGATTCAGCGAGGTGCTGAACGTGTTCTATATTGTTATACTATAGTTTGTGGTAAGTTCAACCTATCATTCAGGTAAACCAGGCCATAAAAAGGGAAATTTAGACCTTCCTTGGATGTGGGAACAAATACAACAGACAATCCACCCCGATGCCTTGAAGACATCCAGCTATTAGCTGACAGCTGATTAGGTAACAGAAAGTGTACAGTTGTTACATACTTTAACGTACAATTTAAGTGATTATGTCATGGCGGTAATGGAATAATTTATCAACTGTTCTTCGCACGTTTTAAACTATTCCACAGGGGAGAAACTATAACTGATTAGATTGATCCTTGCAGATGAGGATGCTTGGAGTGAGAGGTATATTGTGGCCGGAACCCCGTATCAAATGGAACTTGGGGTATCAATTACATAATGTATAATATACAGTGGGAACACAACTATGTTAGATTATAAACTTTGAGGAGAGTCATCCCCGTTGTGTTAATCAAATTACAAAAGTATTGGAGTCGTGAAGGTCAGAAAAGGGTAGTAAAAAGCCATCTTTTAGCTCTGGGAAGGCAATGCAGAAAACCGTGGAATAGCAAAGGCATTGCATGTAGTGCACTGTGCTCCAACCGATCGTTGTGCCAGTCGAGACATGATAGCTACCTAATCTATGTGCCTGTAGTATACTGTGAACAGATAATGTTTTGGTACAGTTTATCAAATATATCTGGTTATCAATCATCTGCTCATTTAAATGACATAATTTATGCAGTGTGTTAAATTTAGCGATGTAACTTCATGTACAGTAACAGCTGTGTGTCCGTCACCTAACCTAACACCTACACCACGTCATTTTTCCTGCGATACGTCTTGCCCTCCACTGTCCAGTGTAGCCAGCTGATCCGTTTACTTACCTGCAGAGCACTGTCGGAGCAAGAAGTAGGACAAACAAAGAAACCGCGCAAAAAAAAAATGTTGTGTCATTGAAAGTATGTATGTCTCTCAAACTCCATACCTGCCTCATGCTCCGCCCATCCTCATAAGTACTGCTCCTTCAAGGTAAAAAATGAGGTTTTTGGTTATATTTAAAGGTTGGAGTACAAAACCTCCCCTAAGTCAAAGTTTTAATGAACTGTAATATTTACAGTGTCAGTTAATGGATTGGAGACGAAAATTGATCTGAATTATAATTAAAATTGAATTCGTACCAATGAGTAAACATCCGAATACAACGAGACTGAAAACGGGGTAATCCGCGACGAAGTACTCAGACCTAACAAGTCGCCATTTCAGACTTTCGCCACGAAATAAATGAGAACTGCACCATTCCGGGCTGGTAGTGGTAATTCCTTACCGACATTTCGGTAGAAACTTCAAAGGCTCTAGAAGATGGGACCTAAAGGTTGTGCCGAAACGCCGGTACGGAATCACCACTATTCGCTGCGTAATAGCCTAGAAAATCGCAGATCTAACCAAAGCGTTTTTTTTGTTGTTTTCACACTATTTTAGAGTCGCATTTCTCATCGCACGAATGCAATTTCATTGACGCCCATTAGAAAGTATTACTTTCGATCCGCAGATTTTCACGAAGTCTACTTTACACAGTTCCACCTAAATAGGACAGTAAATGTGGGAAGCAGGAATTCAAGTTTGTTTATGCCCGTCAGTAAAGCGTGTCTTTCACTGCTGTCAATATTATCTAACTGAAACTAAGAATATAGAAAATGTGGTCAGAATTTAAGTTACGCCCTTATGTAAATTATGGCTACCAGTGCCCTGAGTTTTAGGAGACATATAAATTTCACATTCTGTGGACCATGCATCGTGGTATACTTGATAATAAAGACCAAAAAGATGCATCTAGATGCATGATACATACCATATGCTGCATATACAGTAACTGCTTCCTGGTGATGAATAGTAACTGTATTCCAAACATGCAGAAGATAGCCTTAGTAATTAACCAACTTAATGCACAAATTCTTATTTATAATAAGTTTATTATATGCCTCTACATGTTTCGAGCACTATGTGCTCATCGTCAGGAGGTCAAAATTGTATTGTACAGCATCTGGTATCGTCACACTTTGTAGGTGGCCGTCCGGTGCACAAGTCCTCTCTCAACCTGTGCACCGGACGGCCACCTACAGGTGTGATGATACCAGATGCTGTATAATACAATTTTGACCTCCTGATGATGAGCACATAGTGCTCGAAACATGTACAGGCATATAATGAACTTATAATAAACAAGAATTTGTGCATTAAGTTGGTTAATTACTAACGTAATACTGAGATGTACGGTCAGAAAAACATTAAAAAATGCAGATGATAGATTATTGAAATATGTTAAGAAAGAAGAGTGCGTCTTGTTGGTCTTTATTACGCAAGACTTACAAATGTTCGACAATATTTTGCCAAAAATTCCCAATAAAAATGTCGTGAAAATCCGACGAACCTTTTAGTCACTGATACTAGGCCACGGACAGAGGGACAGACGGACGTGGCGTCCACATAAAGATGTTACTTTTTATTTCGCAAGGAACGCCTAAAATCTTATCTGTTAAACTTACAAAGGAAAAGCATAGCGTTTGTACACTTCCTTTTGGGTGATTCCCCGATGTCCGAATTGTATGTGCCGACGTTTCGGAACGCCCTGTCTGTTACATTTTTATAGGTGATGTGAGCAGGGAGGAATATGGAGCAGACAGAGTGTTCCGAAACGTCGGCGCATAAAATTCAGACGCCAGGGAATAATCCAAAACAAAGAATATAACACGAAGAATGTTTGAAATATAGAAAAGAATAGCTGTTTGTACTGACATTCGTAAAAGTAACGGAAATACACTCTGTGTTCAGAACGTAGTATTTTAATATTCATGTTTGTGGTTCGTCAGCAAACATGGGGTCTCAAGATAAACTTATCTCATCGTAAAACACAGAACCATATAAACGCAACTGGTCAAACTGGGTAGAATACACATTCCACGCATTCATGTTTTATCTACAGAAGAGAACAGAGCAAATTCATTCCCTTCAGAAAAGTTTCATTTCCCAACTAAAGTTTTCGAAGTATAACGTTACCTAATACTTTATTTATTTCAATTCACGTATTTTACTACAGAAAACACAAATCCAAATCTGGCTACCTGCAAGTTCCCAAAACCAGATACATGCATTGGAAACCAGCTGACGATAAAGTCTTGTTATGTCTACCTCAATCCATTTCAACATAGATACGACTTCTTCATATATTTACAAAAACAAATATTGTTTCCTACCAAAGCCACTGAGACGTCATTTGTGAGTAGGACACGGTGGAAAGTGGAAGCATTGGGTATCTCGCAGTATTACGGCGAAGTGGTTTGGAAAACGTCCGCTGCCACAAGCTTCAAGTTTTGCATTTTACATGCTGCGAAGGAACTGTGGCACAGTAAGTGACTACCATGTAACGTGGAAACAGCAGTCAAATTTGTGCGGAGATTTTAAATTCGATAAAAAGTTAAGTGTTTGGAAAGTGCTTTCCTTTTTCGTTATTATTATTATTTTTTTTGTAAAGAGTATCTTGCTTTCGATGACAACTGAACTGGGCCAGTGTAGCGTGTGATGACAGTGGACCTGTCGAGCGTTAGATGACAATTGAAAGGGGATCTGTACATATGATAGTGCGTTAGTTGACAATTGAAAGAAGACCAGTATGCGTGTGATGACAGTAGACCTGTCGAGCGTTAGATGACAACTGAAAGGAGGTCTGTGCATATGATCATGTAAGTAGCCTGTCGTGCGTTAGATGACAATTGATTGGCTGTCAGTGTGCGTGTGATAACTGATAATCATCATCATCATCATGTTCCTGAAGGGTTAGGCGTGTTTCCTGTTCCTTGATCCTCAAGATGAAGTTGGTCCCTCCATCTCTTCCTCGGTCGTCCTATGAATTAGGGCTATTTTGCTTGCGATGTAAGTAGCCCTGTTTTGCCTTATCTTACAACTGAACCGGGGCCTGTCTTTATGATGATATAAGTAGGCCTGAGTTGGCCACTGGTTTAAATTTATCGAATGGGGATCAATCCTTCTTATAGAGTATCTGATATTTTAAACGTGGCCTAAGCCAGGAGAGTATGACATGTCGACGATTTGTGTTTTGTCAATACATCATTCTTTATTGGTAATTTAAAACATAAATTCATTCATGGAACCTGAGGTCTGAGGTATTCCTGGAGATGAAATTTCATACTGTGAGCTTAGAGGTTATGTCATCGTGCAGTCTGGTAGATTGTTGCCAACATTTCGGAGAAACATACTGCTTCCATCTTCAGGGTAGAAGATGTTTATAACCTGAATATGAAACAAATGATTCCAAACTGTGCTTAGCCACGTACTAAGCCACACGGTGTCATAACATTAGTTCGCACTTTGCCCAAAGATGCCAAGAAGAAATGTGTGTTCTGGGTGATCTGCTTGTGTCTCAGCGTGTAACTGTACTTTACAGTAGTCCGTTAACGGCTTAATTCCTTTCACATTACGAATACACGCTCTTCGCCGCTGATAAGGTTATTTTCCTAGACAGTAATAGCAGCATACGCTGTAGCCTACAATTCTACGCAATTACCCAACAGTCTGTTACCACACTGTCATATTCAACGCGAAATATGTATGTATCGGCACTAATTTCGAAATTTCCTATCTGCCTAACTGTAAGGCGTCCACCCGAAGGACTAATCTTCATAGTCACTGTCATGAGAGACTTATAATTTAATTTTTCCTCTTCATATTTCAGTTCATACCGTTGTGTATTATTATTATTATCGTTTGGTTATTTTTAAATGTGACACCGTGCAGTCTATTGAATTAATTATTATTATAAGAGCTATTGCTATTATTATAAACGTCATAGACATAATAACAATAATAACATTAGCTGCGCTAACGTAGTCAGTATAGTGGTTAAACTACGGACTAGAGAATCCTAGTTTCGAATCTCGGCAGAAGCAAGAGACGTTTCTTTTCTCCAAAGTCTAAGCCTACTCTGGGGCTCATCCAGCCTCCTATTCAACGGGTACCGGAGTTCTTTCTTTTGCGTAAAGCTGTAGGAAGTGAAGTTGACCGCTCACTTAGTTCCGAGGTTAACAATGGATGGAGATATACTTCCACAACTCTCCCGTCCTCTACTCCTTTGTGCCTTGGAGAAGAACAACTTTACCTTATCTATGATCACCGTGAACAGTAACGTTTCTGTGTGATATATCATATTGTGCGAAACGTGGAAGAATGCTTCCAGTTGTAAGGAAATTCTCAAGGACCCGCAGACAAGATCTCGCGACATCACGTGTAAAAGGTCGCTGTGCAGTTGAAACAGACTGCCTAATTCGCTTTTTGATTTAGAGACTACGGTGTAAGTGGTCTTGTCTTTATCAAGTGCGCCAAAGTGACCAGAACTACACTTCAGGTATGTGGACAGCCTTGCAGGATGAAATAATGTTACAGGCTGGAGCTCTGTGGCATTGCCATGAACCGTTATCTGAAATGCGAGGCCTTGTGTTAGTAGAGACAGATATTGTTATCTACAGCTCTGTTTTTTTTTAAGGAAAATATAAAATTAGTTCGTATGGGCTAAATCCTTCTCGAATTAAAAAAAAATATCTGCTCCAAATTGGCACACATTTTCTAGGCTTACAAAAAGACATATTTCCTCTTTGTGATGTTAAAATTTTACTGCCTTCTTTAGTGCAGTCTATGCAGATGTAAAGATATAAACCCGTAATTTTGGAGCTCAGAAGCCACTAATGCGCTCAAGCAGATATTTTTGTAATGGTGTCAGATTAAATTGAGCAAATTTTTTAAAGTCAAATGCTTCCATAAAATGGATGCAGAGTCCGACGATACAATAATTTATAATTTGACGTGTTTTGCAATGTGGAACCTGCAGGTGACAGACAGTACATTTTATTACAGATAACCAGTCACCCAATTGCTACGTATAAGAGCCCCATTCAAATTATTTGTCACGTTTTGAAACACAGATACAATAGGTTACTTTGTTGACATCTTTAATCGCTGCCTACTTCCGTACTTCATACAGTTGTTAACAGCTTTCCAAGACAGTAAGATTCTAAGCTATGAATATCCCTCAAACTTAGGAAAGTGTCTCGCATATCTGGAAATATTGCAAAATTTCTACTCATTTTTATCCAGAGATGCTAAGTCTATAGAAATAAATAAAATATCATCATAATTTGGGCTACTAGTCGTGCCCACGCAGAAGCAATGCAAGTAATTTGTGCGTTTCCCGTCTCCTACCAACAGCACTGTAATCATGTATTGGACGTGTTCGCGAATGATGAGTGGGGTTTCTCCTTGTTCTAGCGAGGGCTGTAATTAGGGATTGCTCCGATAAATGACTTGTTCCTGAATGGAGCACCATTTTCTGACAGTAGCTCTAGTTTGGGGGTTTCCTTAAAGAATTTCTCTGATATAACGAAAGTGCTATTTTGCCTTCCCCCAAGCCACGTTCAATTTTTATTTTATACTTAGGCTATATCTGTTTTTCAAAACAGGTATGTATCATCAACTGAAATAGTGGTTGGCTGTCTGACATAAACAACTGCTATACAGAGTTATTCAAAATGATTATCGTGGTTTTAACAACTTGTCATACACAATACACTTGAGATAGGAGTACAAGATTTTTTAAATTTAATTTTTGTTAATACCTTACAGGTGCTCTATTATGCATCCGTTGTGATTCTACAAACATCAACACGATAATCGAGTTCGTTCCAAACTGTTTGTAGCATATCAGCGGTGATTATCGATTATCGTGTTAATGTTTGTAGAATCACAAAGGGTGCACATATAGAGCGCCTGTAAGGTATGTAACAAAAATTAAATAAAAAAAAATACATATACTCCTATCTCAAGTGTATTGTGTATGACAAGTTGTTAAAACCCCGACAATCATTTTGAATAACCCTGTATTTATATCTCT
>Ga0123352_10020529_pt1 | contig 10527 bp, 7 predicted proteins | sample TergutLab28metaG_FD_89700 | JGI IMG/M metagenome (GOLD analysis project Ga0123352, IMG submission 89700) | Labiotermes labralis P1 segment gut microbial communities from Petit-Saut dam, French Guiana - Lab288 P1 | ecosystem: Host-associated > Arthropoda: Insects > Digestive system > Gut ... | reverse complement strand
CGTTACAGGCCCAGTGTGGCCCAGAGGGTGGGTAGAGGTATAGCTCTACTCTTCCATGACCGCGGCACTAGAAGGGGGTGAGTGGTCAGCAGCACGCCCCGGCCGCACTTTACCCCCGGGAAATAACCGGTACCCATTTTACAGGAGGCTGGGTGGGCCCCAGGGCCGGTCTGGACGGGCGGAAAATCTCGTCCCCACCGGGATTCCATCCCGGACCGTCCAGCCCGTAGTCAGTCGCTATACCGACCTACAAATAAAGAAATACACATTAATATTAATCCGAAAATCTCAATAGTACAGACGACTTCATGGGAGGTTCATATACTGTTAAGTATCATGTCGGTTCTTGCTGTTGGTAGTGTGAGGGTGTTCAGTGTAACGTAGTGCCTCAGTGGGAAGGAAGTATGGGAGGCTATGAAAGTGGTAAATTTTCACCTTCTGGGTTCCATTTAACAGTGCCCGTTTCTTTGCTACCAGTTCCCCCAGTGAAGACTCTTAAATGTATGAACCGTGTATCATTTCATGTTTCATGACAACGAATACAATACAATACAACACAATACACAGCGATACGCAAAGCCACCAACTTTTTCAACAGATCGCACAGCCCCTCTGCGTCTCCACATCGAAAAGGAAGGTATCACTCAACTGCTGATACAGTGGTAAACACCTTTCAATGCAAAACAAATGACCTAATTGTACATACATTCCACGGTCCAACGACCAGATCTCTCTCCGTACAGATGACATCACACACGACATACGTACTCGTGTTTGCAATATCCCACCACCAAGCCTCTTTAGCCTCGGGAAGGACAAGAAAGTCGTGTTGTCCATGAACTCAAAGAGTACCACATCGTTGGTCAGATACGGATTAAGATGAAGGGATGGGTTCCACAGTCTACAGCTGCGTGACAGCACAGAAAGTTGCCGTCGAGTTGCGAGGTCTCCCGCTTCGTACAATGACAGTCTCGGTTTCAAATTTCGGCCCACACACCGACTACCGCAACTTAGCGTTTCGTCGTCCTCCCATCTCTCCAATAAAACACCGAGACGAGTTCCTTAAATAACGCGACAGCCACTTCTTTCCATATCCCTTGCAATACAATAATCATATTGCAACTACAAGGGTGGTTACGTAAAACTCAGATATGAGGTTCATTAGGTTCTCACAGCCGGCCTTCGGGCCAAAATTCAAACCCGGACTTCCATAAGTGCTAGCCATCCAGGCCTGGACTGTCGGTCAACTGCGTGAAGCACGAAACGAAAAGCCGATGAAAAGAACCGCAATCAGCAGCACATAATTTTACCGCCTTCCAAACACTACATAAATAAACCGTTCAACATAATTTCTACACCAACATTAACATACAACATGCCTACACAAACTGCCCAGACTCATGTATTCTCTTCTACGGTAACGTAAGTTTCTGACCTTCCGGTAGACTTATACAATGGATATGGCAATCTGATGTTTGGTGGTTTCAACATACTTTCAAATAAAGGAGTCTTCCGTAATCACCAAATTGTGTGTACGGATCTTGAGGTTTACACCAAACCATCCGGCCGGCTTTCACGAAGCCTGGTATAATGTCATACCAGTGGATGACATCCCGACTTCGTAATTTCTAATTTCCCACAACACGAAATAAGCAGACTCAGGGAGCGAAAATCTGTTATGATGGGAAAATAATACAGCTGCCTATTTCTGGGTAATGTAATACTGTATGGTATTGCAACTTTTATTAGGGTAACTCTGTGAAGAACGTGATGTAACTACGGCCGCAGGAAAATTTTCTTTGGTTTTCCATTTGATGCCGACATACGTACGAGGTGTAGCCAACCCATTACGGCTACGCAGAGGACAGTACTTTAAACACACGCAGACTTTACGCACAAGCGAGTGTGGCGCTGAAGTGATTACATTATATAGCATCTGCGATGAACGAATGAGTATGGGGCATTGGTGGAATAATAATGACTGGGTTAAACTAAAGTACACGGAGATAAAACTTGCCCCAGTGCCACTCTGTCCACCACAAAACCCCACACAGATTCGTCCGGGATTGAACCTAGGCCTCCGAAGTGAGAGGCGTGACGAAATGGCGTTTTCTGAACCAAATTCAACAGCAAACAAGGCTAGATTCATTGTTCCCCCTTCCACTGACGAGTAACCAATCTTTCTCGATGCTACGTACGTCGTTACTATGACAACTTCAACAGCACTGATCCGATTGAGCAATGACATGTGCAATGCACACGCGACTACGAGCTGAGACTACCGACCAACGACTCATCCGTTGATCAGATTTCTTTACGAGTTTAGGCACGTCGAGGTTCGTCACCTTGGATCACGGCACTTGGGTTCATGAGGTCGTCATATTTGTTACACACCCGGACGCGGGACTTCGTGAACTGGTTGTCGGTACCATCTTGCTTGGAATGTTGGCACATTTACCTGTTCAGCCGTAAGCTGAACATCTAGCACTAGAAACATCCGGAACGAATTCGAACGTTATATGGCAAAACACTCACGTTCCAACTACTGTATGTCATGCACAGGGCATCCTTACGACATTAATTCAGTGGTTTCTACGCAAAGTCCACTACTTGTTATTTGACTTTTATTATGGGTACTGAAAGCCCGTTAAAATTTCACCGTCACTAAATGACAGTTCCCATTTGCAACTGCGGTTTCCACACAACGCTTTTCCACTGACCCATTATGCGGCCAAACACACAGTTTAACCCCAGGAGAACACTTCTGAAATCACCATCACTGAATATGTCAGATACGCAATTTTCGGCAAAAGTCGACACTAGCATCGACTGAAGCATCTGTTTAAACCTGCGCAGCTGCTAGTCTATAAACTGAACATCAAGTACGTAACGACAGACAACAGGCGAGCGGTTAGTTTAGCTGAAGTGTGTCTAGTTCTATTCAGTTGCGACACCAGAAATTATGGAGACAGGACGCAATGAGTAAATTATCAATGCGCAGGAGAAAACTGCACACACACACACACACAGCTCCAGGGGTGGCAGTCCCGGGATATGAATACCCAGCATTATCCGGCAGTAAATAAGGAAGTAACGACAAAGGAAACAGGGAATTTTATTGTGGGCGATGATTCAAATATGTACACACACTCCGAACACCTGCTGTTTACCCGGCCGCAACTGTTTGCATGTGTGTACGCATTCTTTACAAACACAGTCAAGTTGACCAGGAATGCCGTGTCTTCAACAATTTAAGTACACTAAGGCAGCAGGTGCATTCTAAACGCAGAACGCTCGGGTCTTATGTTTATTCAGCGACGATGTATCTAGAAAAAGTGGTACCCAAAATGTGCTCATTGGATCCAAAGGGATCCGCAACCAGTTCCCAGGGGATCCGTGGATACACTTCTGTAATGGCTACTTTGAAGTTCACTTATGTTAGCTGAATAAAGAGATACCAACTTGATGTCACTTGCTTTTTTATTTCATCATGTAATGCTCAACATGTTTCGGATGTTAATACATCCATCCTCAGGAGTTTGCGACTTATTTGTTGAGTTATTTCATGGGTTATATTGCTCTGGTACGATGCGTGTTGGTGTTACGGTGTGGTTTGGCTGGGGTGGTGTGGTATCCGGACGCAGGCTTCAGCCTGCATACGGATACCACACCACCACAACGCAACACCAACACACATCGTACCAGAGCAGTACAACCCATGAAATAACTCAACAAATAAGTCGCAAGCTCCTGAGGACGGATGTACTAACATTCGAAATATGTTAAGCATTACATAATGTAATAAAAACGCAAGCGACATCAAGTTGGTCTCTCTTTATTCAACTACCAAGATGATGCACGGTCCAATAAACATAAGATTCACTTATGTTGTTTAAATAAAGAAATAATGTTTTGTTAAAAACAATCGAGGAGCTTCTTTAATTGGTGATATGTTCATTTCGTCTGACCGTAGGATTATCTACTTTTAAAAAGAATCCTGTACCCACGAAGCGGGCGACAATAATTTTAACCAAGGTCAAATCATGCACTGCATTGTTGCGGATGCTACTGGTATATATTAGTATCTATCTACAATTAGTTCTGAAATATAAATTTTTAATGTTGGATACATGTCATTCGGGCACTCAATATGAACAACAGCAAAGATCCGTGGTTATTTTTCGAAGCTAGCAAAAAAGTTTGGGAAACTCTGATCCAGAACATACAGCGTTTATGGTCGATGAACATATAAACATGGGGTAGTGGTGAAATTGTACTGACAGTAGAAAACCAAAGCACTCGAAGAAAAAAAACCTGTCCAGTGCCACGCATCTTGCATCAGGTACCAAAAAAGTCGCTGGTGCCTGGGACAAGATTGGGAAAGCGATCCGCAGCCCCGTGACACACCTTTCCAGCACGCCTGAAATTACTAAAAGACATAACTACCCCTCAAATTCAGTCGAGAAGGACAGTTTGCTGTCATTTTCAACAGAGCGTATGTACCAACAGGCAGTCCAAGCTAGCGGTTTTCAAACCGTGAACCTCATTTCTGCTCTCAATGGTCCGCAAAACTTAAGTCGTAAAGCTGCATACTATAAACGAAACAAAGCAGTAACCATATATCGTAAGTGCCGTAAATGAGGCACAATCAAATCAAACCGAAAGAATACGCGATGCAGCACGTGTTATTTCGATTAAGACTGCAAAATGCACAAAATAAATGAGGCCTATATACTGTAATACGCGGGCAGTCGAATTCGAACCTGAGCAAGACGGCTCCTAAAATGATAAAAATTTGCCAACGATTACAACTGCATGAAGCAAATGAGTGCAGGTCCACCACACCAAATTTGCATGAAATCAAGCAGGTAATCTGTGTCCTGTAACACCTGGATGTAAGCGAGTGCCGTACCAGCTAACTTGTGGTTATGGAAAAGTCTCAGCTTTCCGTGGCACTATTTGACTGAAAATATGTAACGATGTTCAGAGCAGTGAGTCAACAAAAAAATACCCACCCACTGATCTCGAGCCAGTAAACAGTAATTTAGACGTATGTATCAGCAAAGAAATTTCCATTTTACATTCTTTACTCGTCTTACACGTACGAACGAAGAACTATGGAAAAATCACCCATCAGAAGTCAATAGAAAGTCAGATAAAAAGAAGAAAATGGAACTGGATTGGACACACATTACGTAAAGAAACGGGAGCAATAGAGAAAACTGCATTCGATTGGAATCCTCAGGGATATAGAAGGAGTGGCAGGCCGAAGAGAACGTGGCGAAGGACAAAAGATGATGAGATACGAAGCACAAGAAGATTATGGAACGAGGTCAAGAGGATAGCTGGAGACCGCAATGCCTGGAAGCTCTTCATGGATGCCCCATGCTCCACAAGAAGTAAAAGTATATGATGAATCAACAAAGAAAAACCGATTCCTCAATAGCTACAGTGTCTGTTACCTCCGCATTTTAATCGTCCTACACCACTTCCTGTTAGCACGTATCTTATATACGGCACAATACCAACCTCGTGGAAGACGCCCCATGCATCCACCTCCTCCCACATCTATCTCTGAGCACTTCAGCTTCAACCTCCAGCATACCCAATACTCCACTCCAGTCGTCTATCCATTCTGCTCACATTACTAACCACTTGATAACCTTTGGCAGCGACAAGCCCTTTGGGCAAATTCACATACGGCAGGTGGGGCTGAGGCAGGCCTCCACTCAAGCCATCATCGCCTTATGCCCCACCATCCAAGGCCTCAGCAGCCACAATAGGAAGTGTGACGTACTTTACTGCAGGAAACAAGAGGTATGAAGGTGGGTTCACAGTATCATCCTAGCGCTGTTTTATAGTAACTGTACCGAAGTGTCATAAACTGAACAAAGTTAGGAAATGCAGCACAGCATATAAATTCTGACGAGTTTTCTCTTTCGATCAAGTATTTCGACAACCGTAATACCTGGTAAAAATAAACGCATCGTTGAACTAAAGTGTTTCATTTTTTTTAACTTCTTTTGAACAGTTCTTCCGCCCCGATAATTTATTTCACAAACTAAGGACGAGACGCGCGGATAAATGCCCGCAGGTCTTCACATAATGTTATTTTTTTTGTCCGATTTTATTCGAAACTCGAAAGTATCGTCTAATTTTAGGGGGTCCCCATAATACAAGATTCCAGGAAAATCAGTTCGTTAGTTATTACCTGACGAGAAATGAACGAACGGATGACCAATTCGACGTGGCGAAGTTAATGTGCGCATTACTGCAACCTTTCATTACGAAGGGCCAAAAACGGGTTGATGTCCAGGATGACTGACGCAGCTGTCAACCCACCTGCCAAGCGATTATCGCCCAGACCGGCTCGTGAGCCAGAGGATTAACTCGCCGAGCGTCAGCGGGCGAGACGTGAAGTTCATCACTGACCTCCATGGAGTGCTGAGACTTCTACTCCGCCTGTCTACCTTCATGGTATGTATAGGAGCAAAATTACTTAGTACCTAGTGACACTCAGGTAGTACAGCAACGTAGTTGGACTTAGCCATATAAGATAGAGCAGTAAATCCTGCAACCATTAATGTATTATGGGTTCCAGCAGCCTGCAGGCACATTCACCATACACAGCTGGCTCAACCTGTCACCCAAAAACACTCTATGTTATCACTGCCACAACACACGCCTTCACAAAGTACTTCACTGATCTAACAGTTCCTCAGATACGAAATTCAAAGTTTACTGAACTGACGGTTAACTAAGGTGTTCCCAACAGTCTGCCACTGGTCCATACCCAAAGCGAGTTGAATCCAGCACACAACTTCCAGTTAAGATTCATTTTAATATGATTCATACCGTCCCAATCTAGCCTAGATCTCCCGTGTGTCCTTTCCCTTAATTTTTTTTACTAATCTTTCATCTTCCCTTTAAGTGCTACAGTAATCACACAATCGGTCGATGGTCTGAACGTAAAGGGGTTCATCCCAAACGCGTTACCGCTGTACTACTACCGTCTTACCCTTCCTCAGCTACGCCGGATGTCTTGACAGGAAAAACAAATTACTTCAATACCGGTTCACGTACGCTTTATTTCAGGGAACATGAAACGTGTACGGTACTTCGGCTCGACTTGTCTAGCAGTCTAGCCACTCATACAACAAAACACAGGTTCGCTTTAATTCCCTACATTTCGCAGCTGGTGTGAAACGCATTAACAATATTTTTATTTCACTTCCACACTTCGTGGAACGGGATGCTGTAATATTACAACAGATGTTACTGTAACTTTCAAATTTCTCAGCTCAGATCTTCCCAATACTCAGCCTGTGGGCGATACGTTCAACTCGTTTGAAACCGGAAACGCTACTACACGCGTCTTCATCCAACTTCCCATCTTCTCTCACAAAACACTCCACTAAATTTTGAAAATCTGGCAGGTGGCCTAACACTACAGGCGGATATTATTTAGAGTACCTTCTGTTCCGCAGCACTAACATTGCTAGCCGTCAGTTACGGATGGTCCGAAGCGATCTTTACATAAAAGAACAAAAGTCAAGTGCAGTAAACGTTCTTCGCGTCCATCCCGTCGTAAAATTTACAAAATGTCACAGCAGAACATACTTCCAGTTCTGTTAAGGTTCGAATCCTCGTTGTGAGTAGTATTCACGATGGACTAAATCCTAAGACTATGGAGTACTCATATTTTACATAAAGGTACTAACATCACCGACCCTCAAACCCAATCCAACGGTGCCAGTGCCAAACCACAGAACATCGTTTGGGTTTCCGCGTGAAAATCACGGAATACATACACATTTTTAAATACAACGAACAATTCCAAATATACTTCGAAATATCGCAGGGATTTGTCCGGTAACTGGCAACACTACAGTAATCTCCGTGTGCTACCAACATCGTCTTTGTTTCCTGGCCTACAAACGTCTTCATAGGTAGGGGTTCGTCGGGATATGAACAACTACTTTTGGGGTTCTTGCATGGAGATTAGGTTGGGAAACAATGGCTTCGATAAACACCGAAATGAATGTTATATCTTGCGATGAAATAACCTGACAGAACCGTTATGTATTATGTGGCGATCAGCTGGTCGCGTTTGCCACTAGACGCCTAAGCCAAGTCTCAATCAGTCCTAGCGCCTGTCACAATGGTTTTACATAAATGCCGGGTCAACGAACATCCCATTTCACAGCAATGCTGTAGCCAGAAATGCGGCTTTCCTTCCAACTATGCACGGATGTGATGACTTTTTTTTAAAGAGTATAGAAACTTTCTACTCGAAGGTGAATTTTGACATGACATTTCATTACGCCAACAGCGATGTTATAATACGATGAACGTGCAAACGCCTAATGGCTTCGCAAGACTGAGCACCTTTCACTTTTTGTATAATAACTTTATAGTCTTGTAGTCTACGTCTGTGAGGAAAGAAATCCTGCAACTTCTCATGCCGCTTCTTCCGCTGTTGTATTGCGTGTGTCACGCGGTTTATAATGTGACTTAATATATATTCAGACAGCAGCTCCGGACTACATTTGGGGCTACGTCAGAAACAAGGTATAAAAAAGTCTTCTGCCAGTATATATGACTGAAAAAAAGCGGGTTTGGAGTACATTCAGGGGATCAATAAGGAAACGCCACAACGCATTATGACATCCGTTACATCAGGAGTGTACCTAGTTACACCGTTGTCACCGATAAATTGTTACATTCCGACAATAATAATTAACGTGAATTCTCAATTACATGAAATGCATCACGATTGGTTTTGTTTCACTTTGACTTAAAATGTCATTTCATTTTAAAAACCGCCAGGTGTTTCAGGCTCACCTGTATATATAAGGTGGGACAGTTGAAATCCAAAATCCACAATACTGGAACCCGACCGGCCGCGGCATTATCGCCCCGCAGCCTGTGTTATTGCCCAGTAGTATTCTTCCGTTACCTTCATCTCACTGCGCTTTCATTCCGCAAGGAAAAATTCGGTGCGCGTTTCAAATATTTTATATTTTGAATCCGTTTTCATTTTTTAAAATTTCGTAAGTATAAAACCGCGTACCTTGAAACTGCCTAAGTCAGGGAGCGTCCGTAAAACAATCCTAATTATTAATCGTTCGATCTACTCGTGTATGTTATATTATTTGCCTCAGTCACGTTACCGCGCATACGTATGAGTACAGCTGGCACTGCAGCAGAAGCGTCGTACTGTAGACGACATAGTTGCCGCAGAGCGACGGCAGAGTGACAAAACTACGAAGAATGTGACATCTGTTACAACTGACAGGATCGTGGAGGTCAAACTAAGTCACTGCGTGTCGACGGTAGTTGATACTAAATGTAAAAAACTTGCAAGCGGCAATAACGAATCGTCGAAACACGCAGTTAAGACAGTAAAAATTAACTTTTTAAAGCACAGAGATTACTCCATGTGCCACCAGGTTTAACATTCAAAATTCCTACGTTCTTCCCACACAGTGTATTATACTAAGTTTTGTGTGGCACTCAGAACAGCAACAATTTCTCTATATAATCATTAACTGGTTGGTATTTACAATCGAGAGGGATGTTTAATAAGCGGGACGAATTGAATCTTTAAATATAATTCAGGTTAATCTTAGTCTGTGATGTGTTAAAATGTAGCAAATGTCCTACAGCGTTCGATGCCTTTTGTCCCAAAATTTAAATTCGTGAATAATTTCAAGAAGGGCTTTTGTTCAAACGTGTACACCCACACTTCACACAGCATATACTGTCAGTTCTTACAATCATACCAACCAGATGGACCAATTTCTCACACTTATTTTGGGGAGGAAAAAACTCTACATGTTTCGGACAGTTCCTCTGTCCGAAATATGTATAGTTTTATTCCAAAAATAAATTTGAGAAATTAGTGCATCTAGTGGGTTTTATTGTAAGAATTTATCACGGTGCACGGTCACTTGAACGTCATATACTGTCACATTTCTCCGCTTCTGAACAACAGAGTTACAATCGATCGCGACTTTTGTTATGCGCGCGCGAGGTGTTTTCTCCATATCTTAGCAACGGATTTTCTATTCTTACGTCGTGACCGGCGACAATGCATCATAAATATATGAAGGTCACCCTGTGATGTGTTTTTCTGACCGATTTTAACCACAATTGAAATACGCCAGCAAATTTCAGTAAAAAAAAAAAATTTCCCCAATATAACATTTTAAATATGTCCGTCCAGTGACAGTGTAGTTCTACTATGAGGCTGGAAGCAAGAAGACAACGAAGCAAACAATTGGTAATTGGTTTGCGAATGGGCCTAACAAGGAGTTCCAAGCACAACTTATTACCCAATTTCCCTGTTCCACAGGTTTATTACTTTTAGTTTATTATTATTATTGTTATTATTATTATTATTATTATTATTATATTGCTGCTGTTCTCATTTCGACAGCCCGAACAGCGTAACAGGCATACTAACTAGACGACTGCCTGGACGATCCAGGATTCCAGTCCCAGATGGAGCAACATATCATCACT
>Ga0123352_10020527_pt1 | contig 10527 bp, 4 predicted proteins | sample TergutLab28metaG_FD_89700 | JGI IMG/M metagenome (GOLD analysis project Ga0123352, IMG submission 89700) | Labiotermes labralis P1 segment gut microbial communities from Petit-Saut dam, French Guiana - Lab288 P1 | ecosystem: Host-associated > Arthropoda: Insects > Digestive system > Gut ... | reverse complement strand
GCTACGGGCAGGCAGAATATTGCAGTGCGTACAGAGGCTAGGCTACGGGCAGGCAGAATATTGCAGTCAGTGTAGAGACTAGAATAAGGTCAGTACGACCCAGAAATTGGGTTTAGAGACCCGGCAGTTTTAAAAAATAAAACTCAGTTCTTTCGGTTTCAAGTCTATTATCTTGAATCATCCGCCTATACTTCTGTATATCTTTGTTCAGTGTAAGTTGCAGATGCCTGTCGCTCTTTATCTGCTCAACTTGGTTTTCTAAATTCCCTCTAACTGTGTAGTCCGTTTATTGCATATAATTTAGTGCTTCCTTAGTTCTTGTTTCATTTCATCTCTTGCAACCCCGAGCACTTATTTAAAATATAAATACACGGACAGAATTTAGTACAAATCATTCCCACATTTAAGTCTTTAATTTTTCATACTATGTTCAAAAATTATTAAAGAAATGATGTTTCTTTACAAGTTTTTACTATTGAACAAACCAGTAAATAGACCATGAAAAATTGTACGTTATCACATATGAACATACGGAACATTTAGATTGTCAGCTGTAACATCGGGTGTTTTAGTTATGCATTTTGTGCAACTGTTTGGATATTGTTTGCATTCTTGTGTTACACCCTGTTGGTGGTTTCAGAAACTACCGGAACATGTCGGTGAATGACACTATGTGACAAACATATTTTGTCGTAGTGCAGTTGTTGGTTTGCCACATATTATATAACCTTTCTCAGTGGATGGATATCGAACATACTAGTGTAGCAATTCTTCTATTTCCCCTCTCCAGTTAGCATAAACACAAAGGATAAACAGATATTTTGTGCTGCTACAAATAGTTAACTTTCCTGGTTAGGACGTGTAAGGTTAAATTTCCTAAAGTGATAGCTATTTACCGTAAATGCAATGTTATAATTGGGTGCTGCCTGACTGAACGAGAGAAGAATAGCCAAAGCAGATGAGAAATAAGAAATGTTGTGAGCAGAAATTAAACAATCAAACATCAGGAATGTTTCAGGTTGTGATAAAAAAATTTAAAAGCAACCGAACAGTTTCGTGCACACAAAAGCGAAAAATTAATATTATTTTTGCCCTTTAACTTCTCCCTTCTGGCTTCAATGATTTGAGGGCAGGGTTTGTTTTTCGAGGGGTGTCTGATGGGCAAATGCCATGTCTTCGAGTAACAAGCCAAACTGAAATTTTGTGCTTCATTTTGAAAGTTATTATGAGGGAAATTTGGTAACGCAAAACTTCGTAAGGCGAGGACTGGCTGTAGAAACTTTGGCCTACTTGAAGATGATAATTTCGGTAACTTCGTTCGAATTCTATTCCCTTGCCAACTATGATCATCTTTCAGCTCTACCCGGGTGGGAGGATTGCTGAAGAGATCGGAGATACATCCAATTAGGAACTTGAAAGGCAATGCAGTTACGGTAGCATGGAGCTCTTTGGAATTTGAGAGATGGTATTTAATGGAGCAAAGAGGTCCTTAACAATTAGAAAGCGTGACCTGCCGGGCAGTTAGAGGTCAGACTGAAAGGGAGCAGAGTTGAAACCGTGTCAGCGAGTCTCAAGTGAAATTACATGAAGAAAGGAAAGAGAAATGATGGGTGAAAAGAAATAAAAGTCCGAGAATGTGCAAAGACAATGTCTATTTTGCGATATTTTGGCTTTCACAGCATTGTTTATGGTGAAATAAGTCATGTTCAGTATTAAACCATGTAGAGATGTAAATATTGACTGACATTTTGAAGACTTTTCTCTCTTTGAATCGCCGAAGACTCTGCCTAATTTTGTGCGCCTGAAAAGAGTTTTCAATTTCGTTATTCTTTGAAGAGTTTGAATTATGGCATATATGTGTTACAGGGACAATATGTGTGTTACAGGGACAATATGTGTGCTACAGGGACAATATGTGTGTTACAGGGACAATATGTGTGCTACAGGGACAATATGTGTGTTACAGGGACAATATATGTGTTACAGGGACAATATGTGTGTTACAGGGACAATATCTATGATCAATCCGACAGCGAATAATAATACAGTGCCTTTGTTAATGCATCCTCTTTCATTCTAGCAACGCAACAAACACAAACACACACACACACACTTCCTCCATCTCCTGGACTTTATGTACAAGTTTTTGTATCTAATAATCAGTGGCAGAAGACAGACACCCATGTGATGACAAACGTTGTGTTCCTTGTGTGTTACATACTGAAGCCGCCAGTAATGCGGATTCTTAACTGGAACACATGGAACATTCCAGAGACACAACACTATTATTTTCTTTCATATCATAGCATTTTGTCACTTCAGTTCATTATTTAACAAATCAGCTACATGTTTCGGCTACTGTAAGTAGCCATCATCAGGCCGATCCCAACAATGTAAAAAGAAGGAAATTACACAGCTGTAATATTGGTCGGAGATCTCGGAGCTTACACAAGTGTTATGTAAAATATGTAAGGCGTATGCTATGTATTTTACTGCAATATTTGTAGGAGATCTTGGAGTTTACAAGTTTCGTATAGCGTAACATACATAATGTGTGTTATGTGCATAACATGTATTGTATTACTCAATTATTATAACAACTACTGCACATATATAAAATTTATAAAGTTTACACATTAAAGTATGAAAACATTAAAACGTTCCGACATGTTTCGATCCCAGGACCATCATCAGGGAGCCATATCGTCCTTGCTAAAGTCACACTATAAAAAGTCACATTAATTTCGCTGTACCAGATGGGTATTGTGGCAGCATGCCGTGTTGTGTAATGTTATGTTGCGAAGAGTGCCCTGCAGTTGCAGTAGTTGGTATAATAATTGAGCAACTGTACAACATGCACGGTGTAACAGCGAAAATATGTATTGTATTGTTAGGAAGAATTAAATATGTTGTTTAAAACGTTCAATTGCAAAGCTGTGTGTATTCCGAAGAACTGAAGCTGCATTTACTTACGCTGTCAGTAAAATCGTAAAATATACTAATTAAAACAGGAATTTAGAGTAAAAAAATAATTATGGAGACGGCAGTACAGTACATTCTTCCTGCATTCAGTTGTCATTTTACGGAACTGACATTTTAAAACTTAGATTAATTTTTCTTAAGGAGCAAGAATTCTGATAATTATATATTGTTCAACGAAATCATTAAACCACCATTGCAACTGTCTTGCATCTATCTTTTCATATTCTTGGGATCGGCCTAATAACGGCTAATAAATTAGGCCGAAATATGTTGTTTGTTCATTACGTAGTGAAGTGGTGTGGCGGAGAAAATCTGAACTTGTAGTTTGCTGTGAACACAGCGGAACGGTGCACATTAAGAATATCGCACTGCATTTAACAGAACTTTGTCTACCGTAATTAGAGGACATAGCCTTTATATGTATTTATATTTATAGTTATAATTATAAAGAAGCAGACTGTGGCGATATGGAGTGAATGAATTTTGTCGATAATAAGGTGGGATCGAGAGCGCTTGAGAACATGGTCATAAAGATTCTTTTTTCATACAAGCTGGGAGATATACTCAGTAACTGTATGACTTTCACCTTTACATTGAGGTTTACACTTGTGACTACATTCGTAATACCAGTATAAAGGCGAGTCATAAAATACGAGAATTTCATCATGAATCTTTTGAACATCGACTTTCACCGTACTTCACAGAGAACACACATTGCCTCTCCATTAGACAGAACAATCGGTTTAGGCTCTTGGGACAATAATCGCTGTTCATGGAGGCAGTCATGTTTTAGACAGAAAATTACCCATTGGCAAAATGCAACATCTCGTACTGTAAGGGTACATGGAGTACACGTACGCAGTGTTTCTTCTACCGTGTCCCCGAGTACAGTAACGTAACCGCTGAGAAAGTCAGCCTCTGCCGGTAGATTTCGTGAGAGATGCGGTGCTCAGGGCAAAGACAAAAGTTAAAATGTTAGATCGAAAATATTCCGAAGACTATTCATTGGATTTTAATCGAGGTGTTGGAAGGTTTAAAGAGGTTAACTGTAATACGTGAAGAGATAAGTGAATGTGGGCACAGATTGCTTCTAGATTGTTCGGTAATGACACATTTAGATCTAGAGATAGAGATTTGCTTCTCGTAAGTCTTAACAAAAGGAGAGTGGTGCGGACATAATTGCTTAGAGATGGGCGTGACCAAAACTGCAGTGTTGCTCAGGACGGACACCTCATTTATATCACACATCTATATATACCATATTTCTCAAATTGTAACCATACAAATTTTACATTCTCTGAACCGTGCATCGTGATACATATACGTCAAAATAACAAACATCGTGTTAGCGGCATTTTATATGCACGATAAAATATTGTATGCTGCGTGTACAGAAATGGCGTCCTGATGATGAAAAATTATTTGTTCGAAACTTGTAAAGGATAGTTTAATTGAAATAAATTGATGAGGTAAAGTGTGCATCTCTCTGGTTATTTTCACGCATATACACTTGCGCAGAGTCGGTAGCTCTTCATGTAACTGTAGCATCCAAGCACGTATATTATTTTCGGTAACCCTAAATTGGACTGCAGTAACCTCGCGTTTATCATATTATCCGTAGCCCTAAGTGTTACTATAGCAGCCACGGAACTTTCTTAGTGCTCGTAGTGCTGTTGCTGTAACAACCAGGCAGTTGTTTTGGTATAGCAATCTTGGAAGCACCATTTTCTCTGCAGAAACATGGTTAACTGAGACAGAAGGAAACCATCAGCCGGGCAAGAAATTGGATACTCAATGTACGTAATGACACGAAGCCAACACCGTGCAGGTTTATGAAATAAACGAAAGGAAGGAAGTAATATCACATCGTAGATATTTTATCTGAATTTTCTTCACGCTGAGATTTGAGCGAATAAAAATGCCTTTTATTATTTCATGAACTTTATAAGGCAATTTCTAGTCTTTGTGTGCACAAAATGCTCAAATTGTCAATAGATGACAGAATAGGCTTCTCTGTCCCTGATGATACAACACAGGGATACAGGCTATAAAGACCATATTAAAGACGATACATCCCTAACAGCAAAGACATGTTAGGCCGCATACATTACTAGTCATTCTACAAATTACAGACTTGAAAAATCGCTAAGAATGTCCTTGGTTTAATATTTTTAAAATTTTAATCTTTGTTCTCCGCTTGATACTTGAGATATTAGCTATTTTCTGAATGTATACCGTGTCTTGACCTCTCATCGGTTTGCAATTAAAAATAAGTATCAGAGGACTTTTAAATGAAATTTTGAGAAGGCATTTTAACCCCTTCAGTATACCGGTTATTAGCCTACGCGCATCGCCATGTTTAACATAAAAGTTTGCACTGTTCCAAAACAATGAACTTATATGTTCCATATAATTCTTAGTTAAACAAAACCATTATTTCCTCACAGTTGCTCAGTCAGAATAGAGACTGACTACGGGCTGGACGGTCCGGGATCGAATCCCGTTCGGGACGGGATTTTCCGCCCGTCCAGACCGGCCCTGGGGCCCACCCAGCCTCCTGTAAAATGGGTATCGGGTCTTTCCCGGGAGTAAAGTGCGGCCGGGGCGTGCTGCTGACCACTCACCCCCTTCTAGTGCCGCTGTCATGGACGAGTAGAGCTAAACCTCTACCCACCCTCTGGGCCACACCGGGCCTGTAACGGGATCACTTTACATTTTTTTTATTATTTCCCCACACAGCATCCACCGACTGGTCTTTCTGCAGGAAGGCCATTAGACTCTCTGTAACCTAAGAACTGAATACTGGTGTACTCTAACGATGCAATTTAATATTGCTTTGAACAACAGGACAAGCCGGCGAAGCCTAGGAACCTCCAAAGAAAGCAAAGATTCTCCGGATATCCGTCAGCACTGGAAAGAAAAATCAGTCATTGTACTTTGGCCTTTCCTTCTCAGTATTATTCCATCAATGCTTCATAAACGTATTTAGGCGCGTTAGCAAAATTGCGAAAAGCGACAGTTAGCTTCGTCATGTCTATCCGTCTGTCCGTCCGCCTGTCTACCCGCATGGAAAAAGTCGGCTGCCACTGGACGGATTTTCATGAAATTTGATATTTGAGAATTTTAGAAAATATGTTAAGAAAAGGAAAGTTTAATTAAAATCGGAAACAATAAAGGTTACTTTGCATGACGACCAATATACATTTTTAAATCATAACTCTGTACTTTTTCGTAGAATGATAATTGTTTCGGACAAAAGTTGTATAGAAAATAAAAACACAAATTTTGTATTCAGTAACTTATTTTCAGAAAGTAGCGCCGTTTATGAGAAAATATGGCAAAATATTGTAGAGCGGGGCAGGCCACAGATGACAATACGGCGCATTCGCTTTGAATGATTGATACCTAAGGTTACAAATAAACACACCCTGAATATGTAATAATTATTGCTTTTCCACAGCAACAACGGTTGCACGAACGCGTCTCAGTGTTACGGTATAAGCACATTTCTTGTCTTGCTATCTTAATGGTGCTTATATTTGAATAAAAATAGGGCGAAACGTGGGAAACATAAAAGGAAGCAAAGCTCTATTAGTATGATATATGGTTATATCTGTTCATCGTTACAACACGAGACGACTATAAAACCAATCGATGCTGATATTTTCATTAGTCCAGTGTCTCATAATCAGTGTATAACTGAGGATCTACTCATTTAGATAAACAAGTACCCAAATCCTTTGCGGCAAGGAAAAGATTTTAATAAATAATTTTTAGATGTCTCAATAGAAATTTCACAAACCAATGTAAACTTTTTAAGCCTAGCGCTAACTTTAGGCTTCACCAGGTGTCACATTCACAAATTCTACGCGGTGTTCATATTGCATCAGCGTGTTTTATTATGGGCCTCAGAACAAAGAGCAAATGTGCCGTAAAAATCTGAGCGGATTGTTTGTCTGGTTGGTTTACAAAATTGCGAAAAGCGAATATTAGCTTCGTTGCGTCTGTCCATCTGCCCGTCTGGCCTTTCGCATGGAACAACGCAGCTCCCACTTGAAGGATATTCAAGAAATCTGATATTTAAGATTTTTACGAAAATATCTCGAGAAAATTCAAGTGTCATTAAAATCTGACAAGAATAACGGCACCTTACATAAAGACCAACACACGTTTTTTTTATCATTTCTCGCTCATTTCCTCTTAGAATGACAAGAGTTTCAGAAAAAAGTAGAGAAAGGCACAACACACATTTTAGCCTCAACAAATTCTTGCCGAAAATCTTTCCGTTAATAAGATAATTTGGAAAAATTCGGTACAGCCGCACAGGCGACAAATGACAGTGTAATGCGGAGCGTGAGCTTTGCATGCTGGATAACTAAAGCTACAAACACACATAAAGAATATGCAATACTTACTGCTCTTCCACAGTGAAAATGGGTACAAGAACACTGGAAAATATTACATTGTATAGCACATTTCATGTCTTGTTATAACCGAGGAGGAGGGTACTACTGCGCAGTACGCACTGAGTCCTTATATAAAAGAGATACTTTTCGTCTTTAAAGGGTTATACGCCTATTGAGTCAACAGTATCCATCAGTACTCTTCGCTCATGCAGTCGCCTTTTTGATATCTTATTGTGTTAAACAATTGTCCTTAGTAAGGGTTCATATTTTCTCGCCACACGACTAATGGATCTGTGTCTAATAGTTGAAAAGTTCTAATTGTTTGGGGTCACACAGAAGCTGTGCTCATACATTCTAGGAACGTGATATAAATATTGGCACTTGTACGTGTTAATTGTAAGAGGTATTGTAATTGGTTTCTGCCTCTGATAATGAAGTAACTGCACGCTAGTGTGCATAGCGTGCAGTTAACCTAACAACTTTAGTCTTTATGGGTGTGATTGAGCAGGGTGGCTTAGCGCTAAAATTGTACATTTGTATTCGCGAGTTGGCACTTCCGCATCTTCGTAACTGCACCAGATAGACTGAGACCTTCATTGGTTTTTCTCACAGAATCCAGGAAAATGCGGCATAAATACTTTTCTCGGCCACGACTGCTCCCAACCGATTGTTTCCACAGTTCTGCTTTTGGCACCCATCCTACCGGACCGAGTAAAAAAACACAGAATTTTAAATTTGATATGTTACAGTCTGTGGAATTATTCTTACAATCGCTTATATTCACCAAAAAATGCACACAATAAAATTTAAACCATGTGTATATATGTCTTAAGAAACTCCTACAATTTTCTGCACCGTGATGCCATCCTCAGGGTTTTCAAACACAAAGGAATACACAGAATATATACTTATCATTTTGTAATTTATAATTTTAATATTTGAATACCCTAATATTAGATATTGTACTATTGAGGTCGATGCATTAGTCCTTAAAATCCTTTGCGTTTGTAACTCCCTGAGGATGAAAGTTTGGCGCCAAAACATGTAGCAATTTAACCAAGACTTATATATTAATTGCATTATACTGTGTGTATTTGTTGGTGAATATTACCAATTGTAAAATTTTAAAGTAAATAACTGTGAAAACTGGTCTCTGATTCTCAGGGAAGAGCACAGTTTTGTAGAGAGAGAAAATAAAGAACTTAGAATTACTATAATGACATCAAACGCGGGAGAAGTGGCATGAGGATGGAGAAGTTTACATAATGAGAAGCTTCAGAATTTACATGCTTCAACAAATGACATCAGGACGACCAAATCAACGAAAACGAAGGAGACGAGAAACTAAATTTTGAAGTCAGAAAATATGCACCACAAAGTGGAGTAGTATCTTCTGTTTGTGTATCTCCCAGCTGCTTTTTCACAAGTGGAAATGGTACGTGAAAAATTTGTAATGAGAAATTATAAATTAAACATTGTTTTATCCTCAGACATATTTTAGCTTTCTGCTTTTTGCCTCACACGGGGATAATGCAATTGCTGCACTTAATTGATCAAAACATTATTAGTGCAAACTGAAAGATGCAGCCTTTCGTTGGTCCGATAATGTCTGAAACTACACAGCAGAAGGGAAAGGATCAGGAAAGAAATACAGAAAATGGACCTCGAATTCTACACTTCAGGTATGGGTGACAGTAAGTCAATAGAAGCTGCAGTCAGAGTGTATATTTTGCGATTGTTTATTATATTGACGTTACGTATATTCATAAAATAAAGGGAAACAGATTTATCGTGAATAAGGAAAAATGATTGACGTGGAAATAACGTGCTATATACTATTACCAGTGCCATCTCGCGTCTGTACTTTTTTACCCACTCTTTCTAAACATGTTATCAGTGAAAAAATTAAAATTACTTTCATGCCCTGAAGCCGTGAATAATTTGTGCTATATGATGTAGCTGCATTCTTTGTAGTACCAACCGAATTATGGACAGATAATTGTAATAATAATGCAATAATGCATAAAATAGAGCAAGCGACCTTTACACAAGAGATAAAACGGAATGTACAACTTAGAGATATACTAATCGTGAAGAATAAACAGGAATAGGCAGGTGTCATAAAGGTATATAAGGCACAAACATATCGTAGGAGAATGTCATGAAGAGCTACTACAGAATACACTTGAAGTTGTGATCATGCAGCTAAGGATACAGGCCTAGAGCTCGAGAACATTGACTGATGTAGGTACACTACAGTTGTCGTCATGGTGAGACTCTTTTAATTAAATCTGAATTTCCGCCGAACGTCTGTAAATTTAGAATGCAGTTTTGTGGTGGAAGGGCGACATAATAATATTTAAAAAATTTTGTTCGAAACAAAAGGGTTGCGCTTGTTTATGACAATTAAAATCTGAAGTTAAAGGCAAAAGATTAAGTTCACCCCAGAATAGGCCACGAAGACCCACAGGGGAAGTAGAGGTATAACTCTACTCTTTCTTTATCCTCGACGCTAGATGGGGCGGGAAATCAAAATCTTAATATTTGAGATCTTACAAAGGAAACAAACGAAGCACCAGTTGTGAGCAAACAGAGGAGGAACGTAAAAATTATAGAACACATAAATTTTATATTAGTCAATATCGTTGTAAAGGAGATGTTTGCGGAAACCTAAAGGTCACTCGTGTAACTGCAGGGCTCTGTATAACAATGTACGCTGCCCGTGGAATTGCAGGGCTCCGAAGAACACTGTAGTTCACCCGTTGAACTGCAGGGTTCCACAGAACACTGTAGATCTCCCGTGGAACTGCAGGGTTCTGCAGAACACTGTAGGTCGCCCGTGGAACTGCAGGGTTCCGCAGAACACTGTAGATCTCCCTGGAACTGCAGGATTCCGCAGAACACTATAGATCTCCCGTGGAACTGCAGGGTTCCACAGAATACTGTAGATCTCCTGTGGAACTGCAGGGTTCCACAGAATACTGTAGATATCCCGTGGAACTGCAGGGTTTCACAGAACACTTTAGATCTCCCGTGTAACTGCAGGGTTCAACAGAACACTGTAGATCTCCCGTGGAACTGCAGGGTTCCACAGAACAGTGTAGAACTCCCGTAGACCTGCGGGGTTCCACAAAACACT
>Ga0123352_10020526_pt1 | contig 10527 bp, 3 predicted proteins | sample TergutLab28metaG_FD_89700 | JGI IMG/M metagenome (GOLD analysis project Ga0123352, IMG submission 89700) | Labiotermes labralis P1 segment gut microbial communities from Petit-Saut dam, French Guiana - Lab288 P1 | ecosystem: Host-associated > Arthropoda: Insects > Digestive system > Gut ... | reverse complement strand
TTTGGACCTAGGAGGGACGAGGTAACGGGGGAATGGAGGAGACTGCATAACGAGGAGCTAAATGATCTGTACTCCTCACCCAATATTGTGCGGGTGATAAAATCGAGAAGAATGAGATGGGCACGGCATGTGGCGCGTATGGGGGAGGAGAGGGGGGCGTATAAGGTCTTGGTGGGGAAGCCGGAGGGAAAGAGACCAATGGGGAGACCTAGGCGTAGATGGGTGGATAATGTTAGGAATGATCTCCAGGAGGTGGGATGTGGGTATATGGACTGGATTGGGCTGGCCCAGGATAGGGACAGGTGGCGGGGGCTTGTGAGTGCGGTAATGAACCTTCGGGTTCCATAAAATGAGGGGAATTTCTTGACTAGCTGCAAACCAGTTAGCTTCTCAAGAAGGACTCTGCACCATGGAGTAAGTAAGTTTAAACAACAGGGTCTAAGTATTACAAAATTGCCTAACAAAAACAATATGACTTCTCCACAGAATTGCGCTAGGTTGTTACGACCTGAAGATATGTTTTCTCTACCGTCAAGAAAAGAGAGACAGAGAGAGGGAGAGGGAGAGAGAGAGAAAAGTTCACACAGATTCGCATGAAAATCGATTCATTCCCTCGTATGCACGCACAAAACTGTGCGGACGGACCGAAACAGAACAGGCCAGTGTGTGTACCGTACTGGAACTGGGACTGTACTTTTATATCCCGGCGTTGTAATCGGATAGGTCACGAGCAGACATGACAGCTCTAACGTAAACCGCATTTCTTCCTTGCGTGATTTCACGCTTCCCCCCAAGTAGATGAGATGCTTGACCCTTGCAGATGGGACCGCTAGTTTGTCCCGAAACGTCAGTAAGAAATTACCACTACTCGCTGCGTAATACCCCCGCAGTCTTCGCATTTCTTTCTTGTCTGTGTGAATGTTATGATCCACTCTGGTCTGATGTGCATAGGTGCGTTCTCAACCTTACGGTTTTCTCCCCTATTCCGATAAGGTTTATTTTTATCCCGCACTGAGGAAGAACGGCAATTAGGTCCAGCAAAGACCGGACGTCTCGTTAGTAGACAACACCATGGGCGTTATTCACTGTGTCAGACTAATTACAGGGTTATTGAATGGAAAGAAACATTTCTCCAAGCAATGAAATACACAAGGTGTAGGATAACTCCTACACAGGACTTTATAGCCGTCGATACTTCATTCAGTGTCCTCTGAACTTAGCAGGTCCTCAGCGCTGTGAGGCAGGATTAATGACAGACAGAGAAAGAAGTTAAGGTTTATTTAACGACGCACTCGTTGCTAAGGGTACGCCCTGCGTGCCAGCGACCAGCGTGCACGCGCGTTTCCCCCACTCTCACTTGAGCGGACCAACACATGTATGTAAATGGGGCTGTCCTGATTGGAAGCGAGTAGCGAGCGAGCGTGCAAAACGGACGCTCTGGCTGGTAGCAGCGACCAAGCTTGTTTGTCCGCTGCTTCCTGGTCGCTTGTGTGAGGGGGCAGAGATAAGGAGTCCTGCTGAGATCATCGGGAAAAAATGCTATAACCGACACTTTGCAAGTGGTGGACGAGCATTTTACGAGCAGTGCTGAACTGGCGAGGGCACTATTCCCAAGCAGAAACAGACTGCGCGCTCTCATTGGCGCCATTTTGCTACTAGAAGGTCGCTGTCACGTAGGACACAAAAACGCCAATCGCCTGCACGCGCACGGAAGCGCGTGCAGCTGGTCGCTGGCACGCAGGACGTAGCCTACCATTGTACAGCGTCGGTCGTAAGTGAAGCATGAGGAGGTAGCGCCAGTGGAATAACGGTGACAGGGGAAATCCAAAGTACTCCGAGAAAACCCTGTCCCAGTGACATATTCCACATGAAATGGCCTGGGATCCAACCCGGGCTTCCGTGTAGGAGGCCGGCGACTAGCCGCCTAATCAAGGGCACAGTCCAGAACGATAAATTATAATAATGGATTTATAAAGTGTGTAGAATAACGTGGTCGTGGCTTATTTTGAACTAACAGTGTCCTGTATCACGGTAGCCAGTCTTTGATTGAGAATCGAAGCCGGGGAACACCGATATAGATATGAAAAAAAAAATACTTGCTTGTACAAAAGGGCAAAAGCCGGTTTATCAGTACATTTCATGGGACACAGTTCGTGTCAACGATCTCCTACGAGACAGCCGTCTACAACTATTTATTTGTCCAAGCAGTATGCATTGTTTTTCGATCCGTGGCCTCAGAACGCATTGGGAATATCGGTCTAAGCCATCCGTCGGACCATTCCAAGAAGCCGCTACAGAAGGATGAATGAGAATGGATGTGGAAGAAAGCGGTTACACCTGCTTACTAGTAATATTTTTTTTTTGGAGACGGAGGAAATCACAGTAAATGTCACATAGCCATCACCAGCTCAGTGGGCTTCGAAACGGTGACTGTAAGAACAAAGGCCGTCGCTCTATACTACGCTCGTCTTACTCGATCGTGAAAATAAAGCAACTAAAAAGTTACGCGCTGTCCAACCCGTTCTACAGTCCTGTCGACTACGAGTTTATAAATTGAAATAAAATTGATTAAACTTTTAGCGCTGTTTCGCTACGTAACATTTAAACTAAGCACATTTCAGTGGTTTCGGACACTGGGCTGACCCCCCAGTAAAAGGATTCCGACCAAATACCTAAAACATTCACCCTTACTTGAATTAATTCTGAATGGGTACACTCCACAGCGTCTAATCCGTGACAGGGGAAGAAGAATTATATGGTTTGGAATGCAACTTGGGGACAGACGTACGACAACAGCATCCTTTTACAGGTTCACTTTCACGCACTTTGTGCAAAACATCGCATAATTAATGAATACGTAATCTTACTCAAAGATTCCTAATTTAATAACACGTTTTGAAAGCGTGGAAATCGAAACCCTTTGACGAAAGCAGCAGTCCTTATTAATAGGTTTGTGGGAAGACATTCATTTGTGCTACAGAGAAGAGACCATCCAATTAGGGGCTCACTTCCGAGAAGCCTATCCTAACGTGTTATTAATCATCAATCGCCCGTGACACAACAGCGGTATCCATTTACTTCTCTGAGACGCAAAAAGAGGGAGACTTAACCATAAGACTTCATTACCTCCTGCAGCAGAAAATATGCGAGACGCTTCGCTGGAACTGTTATTACCGAGACGTTAGTTCCTGCACACCGGAGAACTGCGTCCCAAGCACATCAGGCCGGCGACAGTGGAACAAGTGTTCAAAATTTTACGCTTAGTCGGTGTAGTGACTAGGCTACGGGTTCGAATCCCGAAAATGGCTAGAGTTGTATCTTCCCCGAAACTTCCATATCGGCCTTGGACCCACCCGTCCTATTACTGAACGGGTACCGGGGTTCCTTTCCAGGGGTAAAGCGAGCGGGTCCTTAAGATGACCACTCACTTCCACCTAGTGCCGACGTTAAATATGAGTGGAGATCCACACCTACTCCCCTACTTTATGTCTTCATTACGTGGGCAGGGACATCTTTGCCTTTACTACTTGCTCTATTACCTGTTCCAGTCTCCACAGAGCTGCAGACTTTTCGAGGCAAATTCACGCATTCCTCAGCTTTTTCTCGGAATAAGGTTATTAACCCTTTAAACGTTGAATTAAATCCCACCTGCCATTTGCTGCCATTATTATGAGCTCACCATATTTTCCACGTTAGCAGGGTAAGGGTTAAATATTCTTACCGAACGACGCCATGTCAACCATACTTTCTATCTCTTCTTCTTGTACATGTATACACGCACATTAATGCAACGTATCTACGCGCTAGAATATTTCAGTTGGTACAGTGACTAGCCGCGGTGCATGATCGTAAATCCATTCCCGGCAAAATCACTTCTCCCTTCGAAGCCACTTTCAATCTGGCTATGGAGCTCATGCAACCTCCCACCCAGCGGGTAAACGGGGTAAAGTTGGCAGAAAATGAAGCCCGACTATTGTGATAAGTCTACTGCCGACCTTAAGAATCTGTGTAGCTACGGCTCCACCATTCCTAACGTTTTCACGATGAAGCACTTGCAAGGCAACTTTGTCATTAACATACCCGGCCTACTGTCTATTTAACCAATCTGCTACCATCGCCGCACCCCAGTACGCTTTGTAATTACTGTTCTCTATGACACCATCTTCTCCTTAGCCACCGAATTCTCTTAATTCAATATTTCGCATTTTCTTCGAACTGTTATGTAATTTGACTTATTTCTATAACCCATTTCGGCTAATGGCCGATCCCGGTGGCCGCGCCGCCTAAAGCGTGGGTCTACGCCAGCTCGCTTGCTTGGATTGCGGGTTCGAATCTCGCCGGTGACATCGATGTCTCTCTCTTGCGAGTGCCGTGTGCTGTCAGGTAGACGTCTCTGCTACGGCCCTATCGCTCATGCACAGGAGTCCCACCGAGTGTTGTGTGTCTAACACAGTGTGATCGAGGAACCTCGAAAAGGAGGACGCCCGGACCCACTAGACTTGTCGAATCATAGCAAAGGCTTGGCGTAATGAGGATCATCCACCTCATTAAGTCCCGCCCTCGTCTGTTAATTTCGCTGTCTCCATCTGCCTTCCGGCAGAATCCGTTTCACAATGCACTTTTAAACGCCTAATTTTTCATTACGGACTCCATTTTGTATGACAGTTGTAGATCATTTAGTTCCACGAAATAACAATCCTTGCTACGACCATCAGAAAGACTCCGATCGCAAGCAACTAATGCCGTAGAAGAACTTCCTGAGAACCTGATAATAGCTCATATAGTCAAGATATTATCAGACTTTTATGAAACAGGGAAGTCCATTATTTTCATAAAACCAGAGACTGATCCGATACTTAGCATGACCAATCCGACCCATATCCATTCTGCACCACTTTAAAACCAGTGACAACCAGGTGCACCGAATGCCAGTACGTTTGAAACTGTATATACTGTCCACACAGCACATTTATGGTGTTTATGTGATCGCATAATAAGGAGCGATCACTTCCCTACACATCATCATCCCATTAGTTTTCGTAAAGGAGACGGACTGTGGTCTCTATGAAGTAGGACCAGAACTGTTCAGGATTATCTAACATAATTTCAGGCTTCAGATGGTTAGGATTCACAAAGGCATTATTCTGCAACCTGCGCCCAGATCTGAAAAAGTATCTTTTCTATGTTTTTTTCTAACTAAAATGTTGCACTCGTATACACTGTCGACTCCCCCGCGCGTGTTACGTGACCCGCCCGCTTCATCCTCCTTACTTTGAACCCCTGACACCTGCAAAAATTCACAAATCATGACGTTCCTCGCTGTAATTTTCTCCAGCTTCCTGTTATTACCTAACGTCCAACCAAACACTCTCTTAAAATACTGTTTTCAATGGCCCAACACTCCTATTATTATCATCGTTCACACCATAATAATTTTGAAAACAACCTGCAGTACATAAGCCAACAAACCCCTGTACCTGATGAATCAGATGCCTGTTGTCTGTTTACTCATACAACTTTAAAGCGATCAGGCGCAATGGAGCGTGCTGACTTGTTCACACAGATGTATCCAACCCTCTTCACCCAAGAGACATCTCTCCAACCCCTATGGTAGTGTTTCTACCACCACATCAACCAAAGTACACCCAATTTTCATGGTAACAGAGACTACGGCAGGCAAAGACAAGATTTGCTGAAAGTTCCTTCCGCCTTTAAATGCTGGTACTTCCTTGAATTGGAGTAACGGACAATGTGATCATCCAGCCCATTTCCAATGACCTCACTGACTCGAACTATTCAAGATGTTTATCTTACAAGTGTAACTAATCTTCAGGTCATAAATGGCTGCGCGGAGCTGTAAAGTTATTCAGCACAGTTAAAACAGGATTACTGCCTAATTTCGATACTCCACTCCCGTTCCGAGATCTCGACACTTAATAATTTTTATACTTTTTTATATTATAATAACTTTTGATGTTACTATTATTATTATGATCATTTTAAATGGAAATTTTATGGATGTACACGAGATCTCGTTGACAACAAAAGCATAATATTGTACATTGTATGGTTGCCTTATAAGAGATAATGGTCAACCTGATGATGGCCTATTAAAAAGCCGAAACGTGTCGTTGTTGAGACAAGCTATGTAAAAATTCCTTAGCAATATAAAAATTACCAAGTTGTGTTTGACTGTATCTTTACCTATAATTGAAAACCATAGAACAAATAAGTTAGCAAAAATGAAACATAATTAGATTGAAGGGGCATATAACACCCATGGCAAAGATGATACAAGAGCACACAGTTTTTTAAAGAAATACTTGAAAAAATGAGGTGATTTGAAGACCTACGTTTAGCTGAGAAGATAATAGTAAATCAAAGTTACGTGTCTTTGGACTTCATTTAAAGAACCATTATCGTGATAGGTCGCAGTGGCGAGCCCTTATAAACATGACAATGATCCTTCAGGTCCCATGAAATGTGACCATATCAGCAATTATTCGCTTCTCAAGGAGACATTCTTCAAGCAGTTAGTAAAGTAACATTACAAACGTGCGCACGCATGTGTGCGTCGAGGTAAATTTCACCCACTATTCTCGTACTGCACTTTTGCATTCAGTATCACGATAAGTAATTTTTATGCTGTCTGGGAATATTAAAGACGTTTTACCAGCTAAGTTGTGCATAGCATTGAGTGCCATAATGTCTGTAAATCAAGAACAGTGGCGTCGTTAAATAGCCTCACCATAAAATGATGATAAATTTGTAATTCAATAGATGCAGAAAACGACGTTCAATGTCAACGGCGTCAGCCTCCCCACACCTCCGGTCCCGTTGGTTTTGTTAACGAGTGTACTAGCCCAGGAGCCCACGTACAGCGCATAGCAGTGGTTCCCTTATTGTACGTGCAGAATTAATCCTCTTTAATGTTCGTCATGTACCAACACATACATGGATCCTACCGTATTCCCTAGAGGTCACTACTTTTTAAAACTATATTTCAAAACAAACATCATAACATGCTTTTAAATAATTAAATTAATTATAATTATTTACAGTTTATATGTCTTCAACTTCCTACCCAGGTCTGCAGCTAATTTCGTTTCCATTTTATGTGACATCGTGTTGTTGGTTTTTCAGCTTTTTAGAAACCCTATTTTCACAGTAACCCCCTGGGGTAACGAATGGAGACAGATATGTTAGCCAAAACGTCGGTAAACCAACTTACTACGTCACCAAATCATCAGGCAATAATTGAAACTTTACAACTACTAACACTGCTATTACTGCTACGTGGTCCAGAGACTCTGCAATACATCAGAATTCCGTTTTTTCCAGAACAGATTGATTATTTACTTGATTAATGTGTTTAAAACAAACTCGGATGTTACAGCACATTGTATGCTGAACAAACTCGCACCATGCAATTTTAACAAAGTACTCTTACAGCTAAACGAATCTAAATATTGACAATGGGCATTTCTGCCACACCTAGACGCGTTTCCGCCATAACGAGCTCCATTTCCGAAACATCTGTAAAATCCGCCACGTGAACGAGAAGAAGAATAAAAAGAAAAGAGAAGTAGGAGGAAGAGGAGGAGGAGGAGGAGAAGAAGAAGAAGAAGAAGAAGAAGAAGAAGAGGAAGAACGTGTAGAACAGGGTGACGCAGGCTGTTTGCATGAAAGGTAAACCGAAGTGTATTATACCCTGTTTATGACTGTGGTCAATTACGAAAACCAGGGAAGAACAGTCAAAGTAAAAAAGTAAAGTTATCCTAGGCTTAATGAAGCACCACAATAATACGCATGGAGCAATGCAGGTAACAGCTAGACACATTCTTAACTTCAGTACTAAACGGAGGTGAGAGAGATCAGCTTTAAACCCCTGTCCATCTCTTCTCCGACAAAAAGGCCCTGGGGTCAGGGACGTACAATTGCTACAAGAACCCAAGATATATTGGAAAACTGTTAGCTCTAGAGGGTTGACAGGACGCGAATTCCGTACTGATGTCGCACAAAATAGAGTAACCACTGCAAAGTAGCGTTCGGAATTTGTTCACCCCTGCCTCTGGTATTCATTGGATAGGACCCTGAACCCCCCAGCTCCCGCGTGGAACATGTAAAGAAGGGGTAGAGGCACAACCCGATTCTTTGGTCACACATCCCGCATGCTCGTAGCTGTACTACCTGACATCGTCTTCAGTTAAATCACAACTTCTCAATCTTTTTCCTAAATCCCCCTTTAATATTTTTATGGGCTGAGATAGCTCAGTCGGTATAGCGACTCGCTACGGGCTGGACGGTCCGGGGATCGAATCTCCGTGGGGGCGAGATTTTCCGCACCCGTCCAGAAAGGTCCTGGGGTCCACCCAGCCTCCCATACAATGGGTACCGGGCCTTTTCCGAGGGTAAAGCGGCCGGGGCGTGGCTTTGACCACTCACCCCCAGCTAGCGCTGATGTAAAGGAGAGAGTATAGCTATGCTTCTTTTCCCTCTTTGGGCCTTCGTGGCCTGTTATAGAGTAAACATTACCTTTACCTTCTCCCCTTTAACATTTACATATTCTAAGTTGGGAAATACAAACCTTGTGAGCATTTCTTTCCACCTTCCTACATTGTCGATGCAACAGATATGTGTTACCTCTTCAGGTCGCCTGTCATTGCGGGCCAATCTGAACTTTTTACACCGTCATTTTGTATTTTAGTTGACTTGTAATTCCATTAAATGCGATTTAGCTATCACCTGTGTCACTCTGTACGCTAGTCACTGAATACTCCAACAGGCCTATTTACTATTCTTTACAATGAAATAAACTCGCTGATACGTTGGACAGAACACAAATTGTAACAATGAAAATGGCAGTCTGGGTTTTGGAATGCATGGTGTAAATACCCACAGGATCATCATCAGAGTAACTTCTGACGTCAGGACCTCAAAACTAATGTACGAAGACTGATACCTTTGTTTGGTAGTACTTACAAGAAGAAGAAAAAAACGTATGAAATAACAAATCACTCACTGTACGCTGCTGACAGCAACAAGATCTACACCTAGTTCGTGCACCAATCCAAACGCAGCTGTCGAAAGCCAACAAACGGACGAAGCTGCACTATGTTAGGAACTCTCCCGACAGTTGTGGAAGTCTTTTTACACAGTGGCCAAACTGGCAAAGGAAGCAGCGAACGCTAATGAAAGGTGCTCCTGCCATCAGTTTGGAAGGTTTTATAATAGAAGAATTCCTCAACAGCCCGATGACCTTGAGACGGTGTGGTCAAGGCACTTCAGCCGTTAAAAACCAACAACTCTATTCTTTCTGTGGGTGTGTATCATTTTTTAACCAAATCACGCGTATATCTTTAACCTGGTCCGTCACTGACGTGTAGCAAAACACATATGCTGAATTAAAGCTTCAGAATTAGAACCCAAATGTTCAGGATCTTTAACACAAGTGTTCCCTGAACATCATCCAAGTCAGCACTAATAACATGAGGATAAAAAGTCCTACTTGGTTCCTTCTCTTTCTTTGTCTTCCAAGTAGTCGAATTCCAACAACCCACCGAAATACATAATTTCGTCTGAGCCATTTTACAGCCCCCTGCATCTTCTATTTGACTAACCTAACTATACAAGATTGAGGTTTCATCCACAGCTTCGGTTTATAAATTTTCGTTTCAGTTTTGTGTATTATTTCTCTCATGCCACTTTGAAGAGAGGCCTGTTCCGACGCAGTATAAATCTAAAAGATTTGATCACAACCGAAATCCAACGAGAATTTCAAAATTCATAATTCCTGCACCATCACACAACATAAGAAAATGTAGACATTCATACTCAACTTGGGATTCAAACCCTTGACTCAGGCGTGTTGTCAGTCTACGTGCTGGATGACAAACGTCATGTTAAATACATTATAACACAGTGGTTACTATCAGTACCACTACGAGCTTTTCTATCCAACTCTGCAGTAAGCCCGTCGAGTGTATCTGCGGCTTTGAAATGACGCTTAGAACAAAAAAGCGATTATTTCCCTAAACAGCATTAACTAACTGGCTTTGTAATTGAGACGAAGTATATTTACTGAGAAGAAAAGATCGAATTTTTATATATTCAGACACATATCATCAACATAACTTGGCATATTAACTCCTTGAAGCCTAGCGGTTGCTGTATGTGCCGCTAGGTTTATCATTAAAAATTTTGCATTTGTCCACACAGTGCATTTATGTGTTTTCTGTCATTCTTCTAAGAAACTGCCATTATCCTCCTACACCACATTAGCCGACTAGTCTGTAATGGATGCAAACTGTTCTCTGCCAGGTAGAAATTGAATCTTTATACCGACAAATATTAATTAATTTTAATCTTGAAAGTGTCAATTTCCAGTTTAGTTTCCGGGTGCTTTGTCACAGCCATAAAACTATTTTTAACTCCCCCCCCCCCCCCCCTACTTTTAAACTAGAAATAAGAGGGTGTTCCGGTTGTTCTTCGAAACATGAAACACCCTAACTTTTATAAAAATTAACC
>Ga0123352_10020523_pt1 | contig 10528 bp, 7 predicted proteins | sample TergutLab28metaG_FD_89700 | JGI IMG/M metagenome (GOLD analysis project Ga0123352, IMG submission 89700) | Labiotermes labralis P1 segment gut microbial communities from Petit-Saut dam, French Guiana - Lab288 P1 | ecosystem: Host-associated > Arthropoda: Insects > Digestive system > Gut ... | reverse complement strand
GAGTATATACCATGTTTAAAATATTTAGTACCTATATTTGTTTAATAAATATATAAAATGCAACTTTAGAGGTTAGCGGTGCGGTACGACCGCTATAGTTGACATTAGGCGTCAAAAGGTTAATTTAGGTCTTACTCTTTTTTCCCTCCTCCTGATTTGCCTTCCAGTTACTTCTTGACTGGCCTTTTACCATACGTTCTTACAACATGCCCAAGCCATTTCAATCTGCGTACTTTAATTACAGTTACAATATCTGGAGATGCAATTTATTATGAATTTGTTGATTAATTTCTATTCTCCAGGATTCTGAAATGTGAGCTAGGTAAGTTAAAGATCAGCTGCCATGACATGTGTGTGGGGAAGTCTGTTGCACCATATTTTTTAAGTTTTTATGAATTTTGTGGCCGTGAAATTTGTCTCCTGTAAAAGGTATCTTGAAGGATTTTCAAGGAGAATGCAGAAGTGTAACACATTGTTTTTATGAAATTTCTCTTCAATAATCACACAGTATTTTGATTTTTGACAATGACCTTGTCTGTCTTATTTACTTTTAGTTGTATAAATAGTTTTTCCCTTTGGAACTATAACATCCTGAAATAAAGACTGGAAACTTTGTATTGTACTTGTGTAACCACTTTTCTTGTAGGTGGTATACATTAATACTCATTCCACTGTGTGCCATGATACATCCAAGTTTGTTGTGCAGGACTGAAAAAAGTAATCTGACTGGTTGAATGTTTAAGTACAGTGGCATAAGCTGAGAATTATGGTCATCCAATTTTAACACATAGACGTACTGCATGTGAGCCATTCAGGAATTTATTTGTGTGATATTGAAGGGAAACTGTAATTTGTACAGGTTCTTGGTTAGTTGTGCTGTATGTTGTATGCATTTGGTACAGATGTTGCTTAAGACATATTTGTAGTGATTGATGCAGCCATGAAATACTCGCCCACAGTCCGATATGCTTGCATTTTTGTTGTCTAATGGAACCTTATAAACTTTTGGAGAGGTTTGCTGGTTTGATATGCAAGGGAAATAATGTCTGTAGGTAAGGATTATGGTCTTCTGGGTCCTGTGTAGTGTGGTTTCTAAGTGCCAGTATATTGGAGAAACCTGCTCACTTCATCATCAGATCTCTTTTACTTTAAAAATGGGGGTTGTGGATTTTTGTGAAATTTTGATAAGTAGCCTCCAAATGATACAGTGTCACATTTTATAAGATGTTTCCTCACATTGCTGTGAGGACCTTCATGTATCAAGTCTCCAGGTGTGTAAGGAGTTGTGAACTATGTGTGTTTGTAGGTCTGTGGTTGAGTGTTGGACGGTACTGGCTCAGGATCCTACACTGTCTGCAATAATTATAGAGCAGTTTCTGCAAGTTATGAACAGTGTAGCATTGTACAGTGTGCAGGCAGACAGGGACAAACTCAAGATAGCAACTTCACAGCCACTTGCAGTAAGTAATTGTAAAAATGACTAACAGTAAATATATTACTTTCCAGATGTGTTATGGTCTTGATCATTTTGTCTTTCTTTCATCTTTCTTTATTCTCTGTACACCCCATGCGTATGTGGCTAAATGTTGTAAAAGAAATATTAGTGTGTGTTTTACAGAGTATGGGTTTAGAAGCTTATAGTTACCCAGCTATCACAGATATTCCCCCGTATTTCATGGCGAGTGAAAATTCATTGTGATGTTTATAAGAGCTTGTCAACAGGACCCTGTTCTGAGTCAGAAGAATTCAGTCCACAGCCTCATACTATTTCTTTGTGATCAATTTCAGTATCATTTTCCCATCTGGGCTTAGGGCTCACAACTGATCATTCCTTGTTGTATCTTCCAACCATATCTTCCACATATTTCTTATATTTCCTCCATGTGTACTGCATTGCCACCACTTGTCACTCTGTAGTTCATGTACATGTTAAGTTGTGTTTGTTCTCTGCATTGTATAAAAGTTAATAGCATTTTGTTTAGTGTCCACTGTGTTTGTTCAGGCTATAAGTGCAATGCACGAAATGTTCCGACTTGCCACAATGCAAGACATTGCTGTGAAGAGGTTTCCAGAACTGTTTTCTGTTCTTCTTATTGCACTGGGTTGCTACATCGGCACTGCACCTCCTGTGTGTACACCACAACATGCAAAGGGCAAGAAAGGAAATTTGATGTTTGTTCCTAATCGAAATGCATATAAACTTGCTCCAGCAAGGTATGATATTTTGCATGATATAAATTTTTGTAGTTTTTCATTTGTGTGTTGGACTTTAGATTTGTGGAATTACTGAAAGTTTGAATGTTTGTAGGGTTTTGAAGCAACCTTGTTACAAATTTCAGATGTCTTTGCTTCTCCATCATTTGGTTAGTTATAGGCATTTACTTGATAGACACCAGCTGACTGACAACAGTGGTGGCAGGTAGTGCCTGTATCAAGAGCAGTTGGTAACCATCACTTAAGAAAACTACATTGCAATGAAATGTATTTTGCAGTCTTGAATATATTACGTGATAAATCTATTGTATAGGAATGTCTTACGTAGTAAAATAATATAGATGTCATTTGATCAGTGTGACACAAAGACATACCACAAAATTTTAGAACCTGGCATGAAAAACTTCTTGTATTTGAATATCTTGTTTGGGTTGTACTTTAGTTGTCTAACCATGTAACTTGGCTTCACACATCATATTTTGTTTGCTGAATGCACGTGTCTTGAGGAAAAGTGCTGTGGTCTGTTATGCAAACATAATATTTTTATTGTTTCAGAATTGCAGTTGAAACTTTAAAGTCTTTCTTGCTATGTTCAAAATGTGAGCATGTAGCCGAAATATTGCTCCAGTGTACGCACATTGATGGTGGTGACAGTCTTGTTTCTTTCATTGAGATGGTTCCTGCTCTTACAAAGTAAGGTGCTAACATATTTGAAGATTTATATGTTTTATACAAATTAAGGTTAGCTTGTTTGTACCTCTTATTGGTCATTTTGTTCATAGTGTTTCTGATTTTACTTTTTCTGTTACAAGATGTAATATCAACCAAATCACTGAAGATAAAGTAATGTGATTTGCAGCGTTTTGTACCTTGAGGTATAAATGTTTTGTCCACCCTGGTGTGACTGCATTTTATTACAATGAAAAGTCAGAGTTGATACTAACAATGTAGAGAAATCACGACCATGAGTGGGTAAGAATCCATCTTCTAAACCAACTTGTCAGAGAGTGAGCAAGGATGTTGCTTACAACAGACACTGTGTTACACAGGAAAGGAGCTGGACATTCATCTGTCTCATATGACACTGTGGTTCTTATATGGTAAGACTGTGTATGTAACCCCAAGAAGTCCATCTGTCTTGTTTCATGTATGTTGAACTTGCCTTCACAGCAGAGCATAGGGTTTTGTGTAAACTTTTGAAACTGTATGCAAATGAAGTGGGTGACCAGCCAAACCTGCATATTTCACTAGAGTTACTCTTTGGATTTTTGATGAAGACAGTAGTTTTGTTGCATGGATATTGTTACAGATGTTACTAATTTCCATGTCAGCAGGAGAAGTCGGTTGACTAAGGTGTGAATTTGACAGTGTGAATTACCCACATGAGCTTGCTGATGAGTATGTTTGTGACAGCCGGACTTGGATTATTGCATGTGTGAGTTACAGGCACGGTTTTTTTTTTCTGTAGAGACAGCTACTTTATGTTCTGCAAGTGATGGCACTACAACCATTAATTATCTCCCTACAAGATGGTGCTCCTCCACACTCGAATTTGGCAGTTTAGGGATCTGTAAACCAAACCTTCCCAGGATTTCTGATTGGATGGAGTGGGCCTATTCTATGACCTTCGTTGTTAACTGACACTACCCTGCTGAACTTCTTCCTTGGAGGTTGCATCAATTTTGAGTGTATAAGACACCTGTACTGGCCATTGACTCCCTATAAACACAATCACACATTCAGTCAGAAGTGTGACTCTGACCTACTGGCATGTAAATGGACCAAAATTGAACTGACTTCATGTGCTGTGTGTTACCTCTGTGACATTTATTGAAATATACTGATCACATATTGTGTACCTAAAGATACAAAATGTGATTTGATTTCATGTTATGTTTTGTAACAGGAAACATATAGGAACTTTCTGTCTAACATACAAATGTGAATGACATCTGAATATCAGAATGGACTGCCAAACTTCAAACATAGCATACTTTCTGGCTTGGAGAAGGGTGGGAGACAATGACAGCAGAATGTTGATTAATGTTGCATGACCATATTTGATGATTTCTGCCAGTGAACTAATAACTAGCATCACAGAAAAGAGAGATGTTGCTGGGAAGCTTGTGGTCATTCTGCTGCCTTTTGTGGAAGGTTCATTATATGTTCACAGGATGCTGCCCTGGACCCAATTCTGCAATTGTTGGATACAGTCCATATCTTAATTCCTGATTTTGTATGAGCCTTGTGCAGGCAGGCAGACACATACACACACACACGTTAAATATTTTTGGTCACTTACTACTTTGTGTGTGGGAAATTGTTTTCTGTTCGACTATGGCTTGTTTTGGTTTTATAATTTCAGAGCTCTTTGTGCCCGCGTGCCGCAGTCCATTCCTCGTCTGGTGACCTGTCTAAACCAATATGGTACCAGTACTGTTGAACCACAGAGAATAGTAGTTGTTGCATTTTATGCAGAGGTATGTTTTCACACTGCACACCTACTAACACTGTTATGCGGTCGTATGTTGTACTTCTTTGCGCACAGCAGAGATAAACACTTACTAGGTTATTCAGGAGACCTTCCTTTTAAGAAAATGACATTCAGCTGTGACTTTTACATTCTTAATCGTCATATTTGCTTGTACATATTAGTGCAGTAAAACCCTGAAAGTTCAAAATGAGCCAATTTGCAGTACAATATGAACCAGGTAATGTGATGCATCCTGGCTTTAGACATAGGACTTTGTGTACTCTTTAATGTGGCTAATTAGAAATATGGTTAATTTGTAACAAGCTTTATTACAGCCTTTGATTAGTAAACGGTTTGTAATTTTGATGTATATTATTTTATGGACAGTTTGCATGAACATTCCTGCACTACTGTTGAATAGTGGAGTCATTGTTGTGACAAAATGGAATTATGTCTTGGGCCATGGTTGGTAGCTCAGCTGGGTCCCTGCACCCTTCAGCATGACTTTCACAGATAGAACCAAAATTCAATTATATGTGCGTGTGTTCCATATACATGGCTGAATTTCTGTTATCCATGCAGTGGTCATGTGGAGTATTTTGTGTCCTGTAATTGACTGTAAAGAGGACAAGCTGCCAAACATTGCATGTACTATGTACTGCTCTGAAACGATTGAGAGGAATTGAAGTCATGTGGATTGTCTAACTCCTATTAGCTTTGATGAGTTTCTCAGTGTTGACAAATTGATCCCAACCACTGATATCCTTTATGTGGTACAGAGAAACCATCATATGCACTGCATATATAGTGAGCATTCTGCTACATCATTTGTACATTTTTTCATGGCAATGAAATATTGTGTGAACTGAATTACACCTGACACAAGTCTATAACCTTTCTGTATTTGGAAGGAATTATTGAATATTGTATGCTTGTATTCAGATTTTTCTGTATCTTTCAAGTTCAGTGGAATAACCCAGCTTTGCTACTTATACTGGTATGAACCTTGCTGCCATGTTACAAGATTGGTGACTGCACAATTCTGCAGTGTTGCACTAACGCTGAAGTTTGACAAACGTGAATTATCATGTGCTGGCTTTCATGTAGGTGTACAATAGCATTCTTGAATCTAGCTACTAATACTCTGGAAATAGTTGTAGTTCAGTAGATGAGGAAAATAGTCCCAAGACCAGAAGTTGTGCCATTGATAATATCCAGTACGCATAATGACTGCATGATTTTATCTTGTGTTATCTGGAATTTATTGAGCCTACCAGGCTATTATAATGGCTTCAAAAGACTCAGGATGAGTAAACAAGGTCCTGCTGGCAAGAGGAAAAACACAACATTAAGTGTTCCTCAGAAAGTTTAAATAATTAGGAGCCTTGAAAGTGCCAGCAGCTTTTGTGTGGTTATGGTTGCATACAACACTGGGTCATCAGCTGTCTGTGATACAAAGAAACAGAAGGACCAGTCATGATCATTTAGAGCATCAAGTGAAAGTGTGACGGGCCTTTTCAAGTGACAGACATTGAAACAGCCTAAACTAATGAAATTGCACAAGTTGTTTTATAAGTGGTTTGCAGCAATGTGGTTCAAAGGAAAACCTGTAATTGATTATATGATAATGAGAAAAGGAATATTGTTTTATGTTGAGATGAAAGTGACTGACAAGTGCATATTCAAAGATGGCTGGCTGTGAAGTAAGACAAAATTGCCTTCAAGAACGTCAGTGGTAATAAGTTTTGTTTGGTAATCTGGAATATTTGACAGTTCAGCGCATGTCCACTATTGTGGGTGCTGGATTAAAGGAAGTCTGTTGTAAATTGTATTAAATTTTGTAGTTGGTATTAAAAAAATAAATGCAAGAATTAGGGCTTCTAATTGCTGAATTAAGGAAAAAGAAATCAAAGCTTACAACACATCAGTGCTTGAATCAACAGCATAAGAGGTAAGTAAATTGAAAAAAATTGCTTAATTTTAAGTTGAATATTTTGAAGCCTGATTTTTTGATCCTGAATGTTTTGAATTAATGAGGTTTTGCTGCCTCCTTTGTCATGACTATGTCATCTTTCAAAATGGTGAATAGTTTTTCTATTTTCTCTAATTTTTTAATTTATGTTTTTTCAACATGGTGCTATATCAGAAATGACATAGTGACCACTACTGTCTTTCTTACATGTTGAAACATTTTACAAATTGTTTAATTGCAGTTAGTTTCCCTGAATGCCAATGGAGAAGCAGTGTTACTGGACAGCATTGTGAACAATCTGTTGAATTGTTTGAATGATCCATCACCTATCGTGAGACAGCTGTGTCTAAAGGGCTTGTCTTCTCTGGCTCAACTTTCACAAGAACAGGTGAAATTTTCATTATGTTGGCAGAGTTTAGGTATTTTCTTCTGAAAGGATAGTTGCTAGTGTTCAGATATTTCAAAATTATATTTTTAAGTTGTATGGCAAAGGTAAAACTCAAAAATATAAAAATCAACATAAGCTTTACCAAAGCAGATGGTAAAATCATCTTTAGATTATTATTATTATTATTATTATTATTATTTGCAAAGAAAAGGTGCCAGTATTATATACTACTATATGGAGTCAAAAAGAATCCCTCTTTACACATACAAGGTGTACCAGGAAGAATCTACCATACTTCACAAGAACATTCCTTGGGTTAAATTATGTCAATATAGCCAGAAATACCTATATCCAAAGTTGAATGGTTATGGAGATAATAGGGAGGTAAGTGTTAAAGATTGGGAGCTGTTAGGTGTTTATTAATTACTAAAGATAGATTGAAATGAGGAGGAATTTGTAGTTCCAGTAATGTTAACACCTGTACTAAACATCTAATTAACATCTGAGTGACATAAAGACATTAATTAAGCAAGCAAAATCATACTAGTGTAATAAAAATCATTCTTAAGGTTCCATTTACTGTACATAGCACACTTGCCTCTGTATGGCTTGGCTTGGCTGTTGACTGAAGGATGGACCCTTGCTGTGTATGGGTAACACATCTTGTTAAATAGGCACAATACATGGAACCAGGAGAGGACTGCATTTTTCTCACATCTTCTCTGTAACCTTTGAACTTTGGTTATAGGTTTCACTACAAAAGAGCAAGTGAGTTAGCTTGGTAGGTATGTTCTAAGGACAAGTTTTTGTTCTCATGCATCAGTAAAGTTCTGTGAAGTTACTTTGGGAGAAAACTGTACTCAGTGTTGGTGAACCTCAATTTAGAGAGCTAATTTAAAACCAATAAAGCAGTTGATTGTTTTGTGTGTGTGTTGGAATTAATGTGTTGTAGTAATTAAAAATTTGAATATTTCCTTTGCAAGAATCAGCATTGCCAACCTGTCTTGTCAGCATTAATTCAGGGACTGGATGACCATGATAGTAACAACAACATTCCATGGGAAGCCATGAGAGGTTTGTCACAGATGCTGCAAGTTGTGGATGTGGAGTATGTGCAAGGTGTCCAAGTGTCTGTTGCACTTCGAATAAAGCCCTTTTTTGAAAATGAAAGTCCTCATGTACGGGAGGCTGCTTTCTGCGTGTTTGGAGACCTAGCAAAATATGGCGGATCTAACTCGAAAGGATTTCAAGAGCAGGTCGCTGGTAACTTTGTGTGCCTTCTACTGCACTTAGATGACAGCAGCAAAACTGTGGTTAAGGTACTGTCTTTTTGTAATTGTTCTTGTTCTTCTTCTCATCCTTGGCCTCCATCTCTTTTTGATTTAATATTGAACTGAAGATGAATGGCTGCTATTGGGATGGTGAGATTTTAAAGAATGGAGGAAAATTTTATGTCGAGAAATGGGTAAAGTACAATGTCAATATTACAAGAAGAACACAGAAACTGTATCCTACTTATTGTTTTTATTATGGATTTATGGAATGGTAAATAAAATACCAATATCAGTATCAACCATATTAGAAGCTAGGAAGGAAGTTGCCTGGGAATTTACAAAAGAAACAGTATTTTCATAGTGTGTCATGGGAAACTCATAATGTAAGGATAACTAATACGTTCTTTTAAAGTCAGCTGATTTCAATATGGTTTAACAGTTTTTGTAATGACATTTTATAAAGCTTTATAAAAGTGCTCGTTCTGGTAGATACGGACCTGTAGTTCTCAAAAATGGTTGAAATGTATATCTGCCAGTCCATGTCCTAACATATGATTACAGATGTCACATTATTGTTCTTAGGTTTTAAAATATGAATATGAGTATGGCAGCATTTCTTCTTTTTTTGGTACGTATAAATAAACATTCTCGATGCTTTTGAGTATTTCTCACTGAAGCCCAATTGCCTGACACTTTTCTTTTACTAATGCCTTTTCTTGCTTTGAAACAGTATATCCTCCCCTTGTTCTTGGTCTGTAATAATGCTACAGATTTTGGTCTCTTATAAGCTGCTGACATCTGAGACATATTGGTTTCAACTCAGTTTTGAAGTCTAAACTCTTCTTATTGTTGCCGTAATTAAGACTGCAGCTAACACACTTAACTAACATGGAGCACATTCAGACTGAACACTTTTTACTTAACTAACATGCAGCACATTTGCAGAAAAATTTTCAACCCCTTTTCTTATGCCATTGACATAATACATGAAGAATCAAGCTGCTGGTTTGGAGAGAATTTCATATAATGTGATGGGATGGACATTTCTTATTGCCTAAGACATTGAGCATATACAGCATGAAGGTGTGAAGTTATGCCAAATTCAGTCCTAGAAATAGCCCACTACTGCAGCTATGCTACATTTTTAGAAGATATTGGATGTTTTTCTGGCATGTAGTAGAATGGTTCTGTGCTTGCATGCTCTTCTGCCTCAAGAACAAGTAAATTCTTCAGATATACTTACACTGTGAAGTGCACACTTTCATTTTCTAGACTAGGGAGAACTGCAGGGCATGGGCTAGTGTTGCATATACAGACGGCCTGCTGTCAGTAGCTTGGAAAGCAAAGCTGCATGTACTGTTGATAAAAAACATTACAGACAGAATTCTTGACAATTTAGGAATCTGTCATTTTGATGAAAGGTGCTAAGGGGAATGGATTTTATGCAAGATTTTCCCATGTGTGTAATATTAAGAAATTAATAGTGCCAGTGATTTTTCTTGCTTTATTGATGTTTGTTTAAGCTGTGATCATTCTTTTATGGTAATACTGTACATGGGAATGATTATACCAAACTGAGTGATGTGAGTGATGAAATTTAATCAAATTCCAGAAATATTTGCCTCCATTCATTTCTTCAGCTTGTGTCTTCCTATCTCATATCCAAGAGTGTAAAGATTGTAACTCACAGAAATATAATTTTATGTGTTATGAATCAGCGGCATACCGAGGGGGGGGATTAGGGTGTTCAACCCCCCTCCCCCTCCGAAATTCCGAAGGCCCTCCAAAATCGTGCCAAACTCAACCTGATTGTGAAAACTGTTAAAAATTGCTGAATTTAGGACACCAACACCCCAAGATGTTCGGAAAAAAGGCAGTAAAATTCTAAAACTACCTAGGTTCATAATTGTTTTACATTAGCAATGACAAATAAATTGGTTGTCATCATAAATAGTCTTAAAGTACCAAAAATTAAGAAAATTCTACTATATGACATGAAATTCCTTGTACCAAATTACAGCTGCCTCCAGAACACCTGACTGGGGGGCTGCCGCCCCCAGATACCCATTCTCTCTGTCCTCTGTCCTCAACTGAATTTGTTGAACACCCCCCCCCCCCCCCCCCCACCCACCACCCTTCGGCTTGCCTTATCAGCACTCTTGCAAGACACAAAAAGAAAAAAAAAAATTTTTTTTTCTTATTTATTT
>Ga0123352_10020522_pt1 | contig 10528 bp, 7 predicted proteins | sample TergutLab28metaG_FD_89700 | JGI IMG/M metagenome (GOLD analysis project Ga0123352, IMG submission 89700) | Labiotermes labralis P1 segment gut microbial communities from Petit-Saut dam, French Guiana - Lab288 P1 | ecosystem: Host-associated > Arthropoda: Insects > Digestive system > Gut ... | reverse complement strand
TCGCGCGATACACTTAGCGAGTCCAGTTATAAACAAAAGAAATGGAAGGAAATTATATTCCTCCCATGCCTGGTCTTAAGAGAGGCGAGAACTAAGCACCAGTAAATTTAGCTTACGACTAACATACAGTACATGTAAGTATGCTAAAAAGAAAACCACAACAACAACAAATCAATGTGTGTCAACTGCACAACAATGTACACTGAACTAAAATCATAATTTTCTCAGATGACAATACAGAATAACTTACAACAGAGGTCAGGAGTAAAATAGCAGTTCTTTCAGTTATATGTTAGATGAGCAATTTAAAAGATTGTTGAAAAGGATAAAATTACTAGTAAATGTTTTATGTTGTATTGATATAACATAAACATTTACTAGTAATTTTATCCTTTGCAGTCTCAATAAAGCCAGATACTGTAGATACAGTGTTATGAGCTCCTGATGATAGGTGGAGATACCACCCGAAACATGTAGAGCACTTTGCAGATATAAATAAACTGTATATCGTTACATCTTATTGGACAATTATTGACAATGTATTACGCGATGCACGGACCATTGAACGTAAAAAAAAATCAAACACATTCACAAAAGCTGGAGAAAAAGCCTGTGAGGTTATCTGCTGTCCTGTCATGATCTGTAATTTTGTTAGAGTGGTCATGGTGCAGAAGTGTGCATCTGTTTGTTTTAAGTGTTCCAGCTTCTATTGTGGTTTGGTTGATGAATGTGTGTTCATCAAACAGTAAAGCAGTTTGTTGGTGTGTGTGTGTGATTGGATGGCTGAGTAAAATTTTAAATAAAGCACTTATGCCCATCTTATCTTGAAAACTCTATTCTTATGAACAGATGGATTGAACACTGTTTCTTGTAACAGTAGGTAATAAACTTTGAAGTACACTTTAGAATTCACAACCAAAGACATCAAATGTTTTGCAAGGCTAAAAGGCAGGCGGGCACATTTCTTTGCAAGATGCTTGCACATGCAGGAAAGAAAAATATTTGTCAGTAAAATGTACACTGAACTAAGTTCATAATTTTTTCAGATGACAGTACAGAGTAACTTACAGCAGGTGTCAGGAGTAAAATAGCAGTTCTTTCAGTTATATGTTAGATGGGCAATTGAAAAGGTTGTTATAAATTACGGACATATTTTGATATATATTTTGCATTTTCTCATTACATGTCAGTGTGGTCAAATCAAGAAGGGACAGGTTAAGGATGTTGCATGTATGGAACAAAATTGAATGCATCAAGGATTTATAGTTGGGGGAAATTTGCATATAGGAGAGTACATGGAAGTTTCCTTATCTATCTAAAAGAAATAGGAACTGAGGACATGGACTTAATTCTTCTGTGGACTTAATTCTTCTGGCCCAGGAGACAGTCAAATAGAGAGCTGCTTTGAATATGTAATTAACCCTTAGCCGCCGAACGTCATATATGTATGTCGTGCAGTGAGCCCTTTAAGTAGCCGAACGGCCACTAAAGTGCCGGGGGGGTGGGGATTTAATTCTGGCATCAAACGGTTGACATTTGGATTCCATAAAATGCAAGGAACTATTTTTTTTTTCCCCCAAAAACTTTCGAACATTTTGCATCAAAGCATGAGATGCTGGTGTCACGAAGCGCATGCTTTCTCTCTTGGTGCTATACATCAGCGGTTCCCTACCTTTTTTCCACTTGCGTACTACTTGGCAGCCTATTTCCCTAAACTGTACCCTTCATATTAGCAAAATGTTTGCAATTAATATAGTGGCTGTTATTTCAAAATTTGTATGTTGTACATGTAAATAAATAGCCGAATAATGGGATTAAAAAACTATAGAATACAGTGATACCTCGGCTAATGAAGATAATTCTTTCCGGAATCACATTCGTTAGCTGAAATCTTCGTTAGCCGAAACGTGATTTCCCGTAGGTTTCTATAGAAAATCGTTTAATTCGTCCTGGATGCTGCCCACTATTTAAAGATAAGTTTTATAAAATAGTGGAAAGCACACTATAAAAGGGCAAAAACTCACCAAAGGCTGAGATGAACAGCTACCCAATTGGGTGAAGGAGAATGGAAAGTAGAGCAAAAAATTGACGATCTTTACACAATTATACTGAAAATATATTATACACTTTACACTACTCTATTAAACTCCCTATGTGATGTGGTCAGCTCATTTCTTTGTCACACGCATACAGACGGAAAAGATGAGCTCCTGGAATGGCCTGGCTGTTCATGTTTGCTGCTTTATGTTAGCGCGCGTATCCACTAAAACGTTCATTAGCTGAATCCATATTCGTTAGCCGAGTCCGAAAAACGACGAAAAAATCTTCGTTAGCCGAAAAATTTGTTAGCACGGTCACTCGTTAGCTGAGTTATCACTGTAATAAGGTGAAGAGACAGTGCATATATATATATATATTTACGTTCAAAACTCATTACTCCGCTATTATTCAATTTTTTTTTGCATACCCCTAAATGTCCTGGTTCGTACCCCTTGGGGGTACACGTGCCCCAGGTTGGGGATCACTGATATACATCATTCATTACCTGTACAATCAGGCACAGCATGAAAATTCAACTACAATCTGGAATGTCAGAAATTCACCTTGTAGACTGATACTGTCTGTACAGTTGGTTAAACTGTGTACTTCATGCTCAAAAGTCATAATGATCATCTGGCAACTTAAAACAAGTGGCTGCACGTGTAATGAGATTAAGGCATGATTTGTAAACTGCTTATGTCTACAAAACCACAAGTACATTTTGTAATGCTAGGACACTGCTTGCATGTAGGAAATAAATGTTTGTGCGCTAAAAACATATTTGTTAGCATAAGACAAAAAAAAGCATGGTTGTTACATTATTCAAACCATTTATTACATGCAAAATGATCGTACATGAACTAGTATTTATTATAATAAGATAATGATATTACTCAGTGTTTTTATGCTGTAAGCTTCAAAGGAAAACATATGGTTGTGTGAAGTATTGCTGATTTTAAGTGAAACGATAGCGGGAGCACAAATGATGTGCCAACTATTTGCAAGACATCACAAAATATTCATAGAATTGTTTTCACAAATGCTTGTTTGAGGTTATGTAGCACTATTATAAATATAATTTGTTAATCACAAGATGTCAGTGTTTTGTGCAACTGTTTGATTTCTGTAACAAAATGAAACATGTAACGAACATATGTCAGTTTTAGTATGGAATTTGAGTGGCGGAAATAATTAGCTCAAATGAAACTGTGATTCTTGTTTGGTTCAGTGCATACTATGATGTAGGCATTGCATTATTTCTGAGATTAATCACATGCTACAGAACATGAACTTGTATTCAGTACTTATTGCCCTTCATGGTTGAGAAATGTTTGCTAGAAGAATTCTCACCATTCAGTCTGTACATTGTGGCAGATTTGTCATTTACATCACAAAGATTTACCAAAAATATAGTACTTCTTATTACCACAGAGATACCGTATATTCTCGAATCTAATCCGCACTAGTTTTTGCAGATCTCTTAAACGAAAAAAAAGTTGGTTCGCGGTTCTAATCCGCACCTTTCCTTCAAACGCCCCTTGCCTACAAGGCAGACGGATTGAATAATATTGGATGTTACCAATGCTTTAACCGTTATCCGTTGCATAAGCAATGCTTTGGACAGATGCGAAGATGACGTTCTATGGGAAGACGATGGTGAAGATAAAGATGATAGTGACTGGGTAATGGATAACGATTCAGTTATGAGTGATTACAGCGAATCTGATTAATAATAAATTATAAATATCATATAATATATTACATAATATTATAAATAATAAATAAAATAAATTATTGTGTTGTATTGTTCTTACGGCACGTACAGCGGCTCCATCATTTTTGCAAAATCCGGCTCACGACTGCGAATCTAATCCGCACGCGATTCTAATCCGCATCTGATTTGTTAGCCCTCTGAAACTGTAAAAAGGGTGTGGATTAGATTCGAGAATATACTGTATGTTTGAAATGAGTTTTGATTCATACTTCATGTCACAATATAGAATGTTGTGAAACAGATTTGCTTTGAAATTTTGGCAGTACTGGACTGATACTCATGTTACAGAAACACATTATAAACTGGGCAAAAATAACAGGGATATCCTTTTTCATTACTGTATTATGAGAAAGGTCGTGGTCAAAAAATTTTCTAATCGTACGAATCAAGTAAGTTGTTATTTACTGACAGCTGAGTTCAGGGTTTGTGATCCATACAGCTTGTCATTTTGGAGATGTTCTGTCATGCATATAGTAGCAGTAATTTGTAATTGCAATGTCATTATTAACAGTGACTAGATATATGAAAAATGCCAAGAAATTCAAGAGATGTTTCATTATGTGTCATGTTACTGTGGCATAAAATGTATTAACATGGTTTTAAGAATGTGGTAATACAAGTTTTTATCCGCAAATTACAATGAAAGCTAAGTTTACTCTTTGTGTGTGTATGTATATCTGTGTGTGTGTGTGTGTGTGTATGTATGTATATATGTGTGTGTGTATGTATGTATGTGTGTGTATATGTATGAATGCATGTACATACAAATGTATGCATGTGTGTGTGTGTATGTATCCATGTATGTATTATGTCTGTATGTAAGTATCCATGTATATATGTCTGTATGTATGTATGTTTGTTTGTTTGTTAGTATGTGTATATGTATGTATAGTACATGCAGTAGGTTTCCTGAAGCATTCCTGACACTTGAACACAACACAAATACTTTGGGAAAGGGGAAAGGATAAGATTCTCTCAAAGTTGGAATGTTTTGTATGATTTTTGGTGTCAAAATGAAGACAAGAGGACATGCCTCAGTGTGCGTTGTATATACAGTTGCCCTTCAGACACCAGAAGAACACTGAACAGTCATCCTATTTGTTATACAACTTTACTCTAGAAAATTCTAGAAGCTCGTGTCATTTGAATTTCATAAGTCTTGAAAACACTGCTACTTGTACCCAACCTGCAGGAAAGTCAGTAGTTGTATGTGAAGAGAGCATAATAAATTGTCATGACATCTTGACGTGAACAGTAAAAGGGGTAAACTGAAGAAAATACAAGACAGTGACACATAAACAGAATATATTATAACAGTTTATATGGTTATGTCCCATATAATGAAGCTATACACCATATTTTTTGTGCCTAAATCTAGCGCTACAAAGCACATTGATGTAACGGTCCCTTGACAATAGAGGCACTTCATACAGATGAACAGTTTGTGTTCCAGGTAGTACTGTGTTCAGTATTCCTGAGTTGCATTCTTGATGCCTAGTAAGCCATTGTGTAATATCCTGACATTCTTTTATCCTTTAGACATAAAGTGTGATAAAAAGGAATTGAGGCCAAATTCACGTATCACATAAACATCATGCGCAGGGATGTGGCTACACTGATGGTACTGTGATATGCTTCCTTATTTCTGGATGTGCTTATAGCTCACGCCATTGCCGCATTCACTTTTGGTCGGTGTATGAAGTCAGAATTCTGGTTGTGATCATGTAATGGCACCAGACAAGAAGAATTGTTTTGCAGTACACTAAAGGTAAGATGATTGGGAAGAAAGTGACTCAGTATTATCAGCTGGTACAAGGAAAACAGAACTGTGAGATGCAGCATTCAGTGAATGACTAAAAGGAAAAGTAAATTTGTCCCTATTGACATTATGGAGGTATACCAGAATAGTAGAGTTGTGGTTCTACTAATTCTTAACCTTGGTACTAGAGGAAAGTGAGGAGTGGTCATGCCACAAGCACCTTATCCCTGTGAAAGAATCCTGGTCCCATTGCCCCTGCCTGGATTCATACCCTGGATCTTCCAGCACATAGCATGGTCACTATACCTACTATGCTGTCCCAGTTCTTATGAACAGAGCACTAGTGTCTTTAATTTGATGGGTCATTTCAGAAGTAGAATTATGAATGTTTTAGAGATAATAAATAATGATAATTGTTCTTGATTTTAAGCTTTTGCCTTGTTCTATATGTAATATGTTTTCTTTTGGGTAATTCCGCAGCGTCTGAGTTTTAACCAACGTTTCAGAACCCTCTATCAGTTCCATCTTCATAGTCAGGTGGATGAAGTATGACAGGGGATGGGATGTGTGGTGTATTTATATCTGACAGGGTTCTGGCAGGCTGGTGGAGGAGCCAATGGAAGTCGAGTGATCGGATTTGGGCGGGTAGGTGCACAACAGGTTGTGGAAGGGGGCAGGTATATAAGTGCGAGTGCGGGTGGGATGACTGTAGTGTACTCTGTGGCTGTCTCCTTTTCTTGAGTTTGTGTAGCAGTGGTTTCAAGGATAAGAAAAGGAGACAGCCACAGAGTACACTACAGTGATCCCACCCGCACTCGCACTCATATACCTGCCCCCTTCCACAACCTGTTGTGCACCTACAAAACCACATCCGGTCACTCGCCTTCCATTGGCTCCTCCACCAGCCTGCCAGAACTCTGTCAGGTATAAATACACCACACATCCCATCCCATGTCATACTTCATCCACCTGCCTATGAAGATGGAACTGATAGGGGGTTCCGAAACATCGGCTATTAGAATTCAGACGCCGGGGAATTACCCAAAAGAAAACATATTACAATGATAATTGTGCTGTTAATGTGGATGCATGAATTGATGCAGATGATGGTACAGTGCTCTGAAATGTCACAAAATGTTTCATGTCATTTCTTTTGTGTCCCATCTGCCACCAACTAAGTCTAGTCCTGTGATAATTGAAGCTAGAAGCTGACTTCTGCAGTTTGGCAAGAACTGTGATGGATATTTAAAGAAATATTTTGTGTTTAATAATTATATGGCAGTGAACGTGAAATGTCCATGTCTTTTTTTCTTTTTTTATTCATTCATTCATTTATTATGCATTCTGTCAATCCATTTACAAGGTCAAACAACCTGTAGGATATAGAGTTTGTCATATTGCTAGTGTGATATGTACATAAGGTCATTACATAATAAGGTATGTCTTACAGTATATTCTAAAAGCACATTAAATAAAAAACACAAGATATTTAGATTCTAAAAACACAAGAAGTACAGACACAGAAGCTTTAGGGTCCTGTTCCAGTGTTCTCATATGAGTATAGTATATCATCTGTTTGACTACGTGCACTAAGGTATGATAACCTTAAATCTTCTCTGGACAATAGAGATGTCACAATTTAATAGTAACGTATTCTGTTAGAGTTTGCTTATTAACCTTCAAAACAACTCAATTAACTGATCCGCCTTTGGGGGCCAATTTTGATAGTATAACTATGTACAACACATGCTACATATGTGACTTGTACGTGTAAGCATAAGTGTCTGAATGTGATGTACAGTAAAAGAAAAAAGGAGAAGCCTGACAAAGAAATATGAAAGAGAAGCACAATTCAAACATCGTAAAATACAAGGACACTAATACATATCAACTGCCCTCAAAATTTCGTTCTGATAACCTGTGAATGCTTATGCTCTGTTTCCATTAAATCACAAAGAAAACATTGTATGTCAAGGGAACTATCCAGATTTGTGCTGCCTGTTCTATACTCATGTGAAATGGGCAGTGTATTTCAATTCTCACAATTAACTGTTTATACAAAACTTAATCCACTAACCATTCAAGAGGGCCAGGTGTAGAAGTGTACCGTCATTCTGTCAGTGTTAAATTTGCATTATTAACATCCATAGAATTCCTGGAAATAATCTAGTGAGCCTTTTGTTATCTGCAGTGACACATTTATACAATTTGTTCAGAGTAGAAACAACCAACATTTGATTAAAATATATCCCTACTGTATACAGGTTTTGAGAACAGCGTTGTCAGGAAGCAAAATGTATACATAACTTTGCAGTTTATGTCATGACAGTTGTGGCCGATGGGACTTTCCATCTTTGTGAGAGCTTAGACCTTATCCTGGACGGGAACAGTAGTACAAACACAATATTTTCTATCATCGATTGGGCAGAGGATCAATAGCTGAATTTTTTTTCGGACTGCTGATTTTTTGTCTTTGAAATGGTTATGGATGCTTGTGCAGAAACGCCGATGTGTTCATTAAAAAAGCTTCTGTTTTCAAAAGTCTACAATAAAACAACGTAATTTTCTTTTGCCGGTAGGAGCAAAAGAACAAAGGTATGAGGATCTCATTAACGTTCATATTTCCAGCTTTCGATTCATACCAGGAGTGTTACATATTTACATCGTTTATTTAAACACATACACAGGCCCCGCTAGTTCAACTAAAATGGCGCTTTAATCACTTAAATCATCGTAGGCCTGAATGCCGTCAAGTTTAAGCATCTTGCATGTGATATCTTGGTTGGACTTTGTTCTATGTTGGAAATATATACATTAACATGATTTCCTAAAACTTCGTGCTCCGGCTCCGTACTCATGCAGACTACAAGCTGCGTGTATTGAAAACGAATCATATCGTTGCGCTAGTGAAAGAGATTTCCGGCGAATTTCCATCACGAAGCGTGAAGTTTATATGCTATTATTACATACGTTCCTATGATAAAATATCAACAGACTTTGTGGGTTGTCCTGTACGCTTTAGTGGTTCTTTATTTCTGGATCTACTTTGTTCATATTCGTGCAGTGGCCACTTTAATTTCTTTGATTATATAGCGTACCTAGTGATTGTTAATACTATGCCATCTTTGTGGCATGTCTGCAAACTATTTCCATCCTCATAATCAAATGATGACTGAGGACGGGGACACATTCCTGCCATCTACTGGTGCGACTATGGAAGGGTCCGTGTTTGATACTTCCGTGCTACTAGGCGTGGGTCATGTACAGCCATATTTTATAGTCAATGAAGAGACTTCAGAGTTGTACATTTTGTATGTTGTAAAATATACCGGTTTATTTTCAACTAACTTTATATTTTGTGATGCAATCGAATAGTTAAATGAAATTGTTAGTAGGTGAGTTTTTCATTTTTCCGAGATAGTGTGTGAGTTTGAGTACTATCCTGCAAGGGGAAACATAGAAATGACGCGGCACAACGGTTCGTGTTAGCTTGCTGTGTATCGAGTGACTTGGTGGTGCCCGATTGAGAAGGATGCTATATGTTTGTATTTACGGCAGAATACGGTTTTATGCGAAGTTGCGGCATAAAATGGTTTGTTTAGCGATTTTCATTGTTCTTGAATCATTCGTGTTATAATTCAGCAATTGTTGGTAGTTGTGGTTTATTATTCATGAAGTGTTCATCGATTTAAATAGAGGAAAATGGATTATTAGTTTCATATGTTGAAGCTGCGTGTATTAAATTTCTGTGTAATTTTGTTGAAGTTTGTAGATGAACGACCAGCAGAATGGAAGATGAGCAACAGATTATAGAGAGAAATTTGAAAGAGGGTTCCCCTACTGAACTGGAGATTGACGAAGAAATGGAGCTAGACGAAGGTTCAGCAGGGGAAGAAGAAGAGGAAGAGGAAGTTGGTGATCCAGGGTCATCACCAAGTCCAGAGGAGCATGTGGCCTTGGGGCATGGATCCTCTGAACAGGCTGGCACGTCAGGTCTGATTTTTTTTTAATATATAATTGTTTTGGGACAGTTTTTTGAGAATTTGTATTAAAAACGAAAATTCTTGGTTTTCATATTGTGTTTGACAGTGAAATAAAGGTACCTACATTGCATTTGTGTTCCTGTGTGAATGCATATGCACTTGCACACACTCTTTCAATTACATGTATCAAACCAGTTAATTATTTATACGATTTTAAAGAAATTGTTTTCTGCTGTGATCAGCATGTAGGAGGTACTTAACATTGATATAACTCAGGCTGACTGTGGTAGCTGACTTATATTAAGGTCTTTGCATGTGTGTTGCTCAGTGCTGGTGCTGGAACTGAGCTTTTGCGCGCCATTGTGCAGTGTGTTCAGGTAACATGTTCAAATGCTGTTATTACTTACAGGAATTGATATGTGAGAAAGTATAATTGCAGTATACGTATAGAAGTCATGATTGTGTATGTGGCCATAGAAGTTGTCACAGGAACATATTGCATACAAAATCTGTATATACAGTAAATTTAGAGTCTCAGTTTCTCTTGCGGTTTCGCATATCTTATTGTATGGCAGAATCTCAAAAGTTCTGACCCCTGGCATCTGAACAGGTACTACACTTTCTGAAAATATTTCTTGATACATGATGGAATGCTTGGGTTGAAATATTGGTATTTTTTTTTAATATTGTCTTTTATTTCCTATGTTGTTTGTTTACATAAACCCTGTCCTGCACAGGCCCTACAATAATTGCGTGGATTGATATCTGGAGGTCTAAGAGGCCACTTTCCTCAAGTTATCATGTGTTTACAAAGTGCGTCTCTGGGTACGGACTAGAGAACCCTGGACACAAGATGGCCGCCATCACGGGTATAATGCGGAGACCGCATTATATCCGTGAAGGTGGGGGGGGTGGGATAAAGGAGAGAAAAGGAAGCAGAAAAAAAAAACATAAAAACAAAGCAAAAAAGGC
>Ga0123352_10020520_pt1 | contig 10529 bp, 8 predicted proteins | sample TergutLab28metaG_FD_89700 | JGI IMG/M metagenome (GOLD analysis project Ga0123352, IMG submission 89700) | Labiotermes labralis P1 segment gut microbial communities from Petit-Saut dam, French Guiana - Lab288 P1 | ecosystem: Host-associated > Arthropoda: Insects > Digestive system > Gut ... | reverse complement strand
TATTTCCATTTCATCATGAAATAGCTTAGCTTTTTCAACTATCACATGCCCAGTCACACATTTTCCTTCAGAATACACTGCTGTAAGCCACTCTATAACAACACCTTGCCCAACTGCTGGGGTATCAGCATTTTCAGAGCATTAGCATCAAAAGTAGAGGAATTCTAATGCATATGGCAGGATTCTCAGATTACATTTTTTTCAATTCCCTAGTAACATTAAGAGGTTACTCTTTTTAATTGTGGAATGGTGTGTTTCATGAAACGTAAGAACTACATTTTCCTCCCATCCACCTTCTTTATAAGGAATCCAGAGGGTTTTTAAAATAAAACTTCTTACAAAAATCAATACAGACATTCTTAATACATGCTGTGAGGAAAGAACTAGATGCTTAAAATATTTAGAGGAATTTCAGGCTTCAAAGCAGCAAAAGCATTCTCTGTACATTGCAATGAAAAAGTTATACAATCCATATTTAAGTACTTACTGACAGCTCCAATTAAATGCAATTCCAACTGGATTCATAGAAAAAATAAACAGCTATATGCCAGTGCCAAATCTGTGCAGATCACATGATTTTGTTACAGACTGTTACCAGATGTTTTTCAACAAACTGCAAGTGACAAATGTACAGTACTGCATACTCACAACTTTGCAAGATGAGTTTACAGATACATTTCCCGATTATCTTGCCTTCGAGATATTATCTGGTAAGCCGTTTCCATGACATGGTAAGCGCACATTACAGGAAAATGTTCTGGCCAAACTTCAGTGTCAAATGACAACATGGACAATATCTGTCAGTCTGTTATGCTCTTCGAGAAAGTTGCTAAGAAACTTTCTCATCAGAACAAAGATTTCAATACTTTATCCATGTCATGCATATGCTTAAGATCACTGATATGGTACAACTTCAGTACAGCAGATGGCTTACACATTTCATTGGAGTACACAGATGTTTTATATAATGGAGTCTTTACTGATAAAGCATGGTTTCACCTCACTTACATACTTGGTGGAGTGAGTAAGTAAGCATGTATATAAGTCAATAAGTTAGTGAGTGAGTAATAGGGCAGTGGAGAAAACTACACAATGTGCTGCTTAATGATCTGTACTCCTCACTAAATATTATTCAGGTGATGAAATCAAGAATGAGATGAGTGGGGCATGTAGCAGGTATGGGTGAGAGATGTATACATGGTACTGGTGGGAAAACCTGAGGGGAAGATACCGCTTGGAAGACCCAGGCATAGATGGGAGGATAATATTAAGATGAACCTTCAGGAAGTGGGATGGTGGGGGAGGCAGGGACTGGATTTATCTGACTGAGGTTAGGGACAGACAGCTAGCACTTGTAAATGCGGCAATGAACCTTTGTTCGTGTTCCATGGTTTCACCTTAGTGGACGTTAATGCCATTAACAGCAAAACATGGAGTGCTGGAAATTCCTATACCTTTCAAGAAGGACTGTTATACTCTTTAAAAGTCAGAGGATCATGGTGTGGTGTCTCTGAATGGTGAATAATCAGCCCCTTTTGCACCAGAGGAACAGTATGAACAGAACTTCACCACAAACAAATTGTGAATTTCATTTCCTTGTTGGAAAGTGATGAATAATTCTACTAATTTCAGCAGGAAGGGTCTATAGCATATGCAGATGTCGCACAAATCCTTTGGCAATAACATTATTTCTCAAAATGTGTGGCCCCCTCAATCTCCATACCTAATACCACTGGATTTCTGTTTCTTCGGGGGTTTGAAAGATAATGTGCACAAAAACAACCCACACATGTTGAAAGAACTGAAACAAAAAATTCCATTGTGTATCTCAAGCTGTGGGTTGCAGTAACATGGGGGAAAACAGCAAAAGCATGTACTGCTGAGCATGATGGACCAGCACTTGATTGATATAGCACTGTGTTTGAGTTCTAATTTTAGTGTACTTTTTTTTTTTGACAAAGGAACATTATTCACAATAATCAGGTGTTAATTACTGATTACGCTGTAAAAGGGTGGGGGAGAAGGGTGAAGCATTTCAACTCTGTGTGTTAGAGCTCCTTCTTTCTTTGGGGGTGGGTTGAGAGATGCAGGAAAATTCTTTTAGAACCTGAAAGAATGAGGAAACCACATGTTCTAACAAGACAAATCGCCAACAATGCTGAAACTTTTTTTTCTACTTTGAAATACTGATGTCACTGTTGGTAGAGTCAAGCACAAGAAATATTCCAGACCTGATTCCTTTGTGTAACACACACAAAAAGTATTCATTGCACTAATTACATTCTTAATGTGGTGTGAAAATCATGCAAACAGCACAAACTATATACTCATATACACACAAAATGTCATGTGTATCAAAATTCCTGCTTTTTGTACTGCAACATGCCCCTGGTGCAGACAGCATGTTGAATGCCCTCTACAGCATGGAAATTTCATATGTAGCTGGCGTTATTTTTCTGTATTTCTGGGGCTCTCAAAATGTTATCTTGTAAGTTTGTATTATTCCATTCCCCTCTGTGATACTGAAACAAAATCATGGTTGTGAAAATCACACCTATGATTTGGCTTCAAACTGCAGGCAAGATTTACAGTACATTAATATTTCAATCTTCTGGGATATATATTCATGCCTGTGAGAGGTCAAAATCTCATATGATTAATGTATAATTTTGTATTTATTTTGCAATTTTTCTCTCAACACCTTTTGCTTGAAGTCAGTATGTATTAATTGTGCCAGTTAATGATACAGTAATAATGCTTTATGCTGGCACATGGTCAAGAGTATGGATGTAAACCTCCAAATTAGATGGTGCTGAACAGGCAACTTTACTTTAAAACTGCATTATATCTGGTAAAAAAAAAAACCATACTGTCCCCTAGGATACAATGCTGGCTGGGCCCCATACAGCCTGAGAGTGGCAATAGAGACACAATTACTGCCTCTTCTGGAATTTGAACTCTGGTCATTCAATCCATCACCAGTCACTTCATCTGTCAAGTCCTCATAAGATTATGCCAAAGACTGGAACAAAGCAGGCTCACAACCATTAATAAATTATGAACTATAATTCAATCCACCAGGAGACTTGGCCTTCTTCTGGAGGTACCATTTGGGTCATGTCTCAACCCATGGAAAAAGAGCATCATATGCACGTCAGACAGAAGGTTTCATGGGCCCCAAAGCCCAACTCAATGAAGCAGCAAAGAGATATATCTCCACTTCACAGGAACCTAACCTAAATTCTCTAGCTGTCTAGCCTGTAGCCTAGTTACTGCTTGTATACTGAGCTATGCGGCTTGGCAACATAAAAGGTGACAAAACCCAGTTCCATTTTGGAGTTGAAAATTCTGCACTACTTATTTATCAAAAGCATATTCATACTCTGATTGTTTTATTTAAACAAGTACCAAATGCAGAAAAAAAATCAAATGAAAAAATAAATGCAATTATGAAAGTAATCTCTGTCAGTAACAGTACAATGTTTTAACTTCGAAAATGGCCTTAATAGAAGCCAAAACTGTGCATTGTCTGACACTCCATGATGTTAACAAGAGAATAAACACAGTTATTTAATTAATGGCAACAAACCTTAATAAATTGTGTAAATATATGGACAAGACATTACACGCATCCACTCATGATCTACTGTTCAACAATTACATAAATCTCATACGCTAACTAATCACCATGCGGTATGGATGACTTCATGTCACATTACTGCAAAACCCATATGTGTACAGATGGAAGTTTTATCGGTCAGTGAGACCACCAAGAACATCTCTATTTTGATTGTCAAGCATTCAATAGGATCATTATTTTATCTGACCAATATTAGTAAAAAGCAAATCTTCTGGCCTTTGGACTACTCTCTTCAAGTGCCAGATTAACAGGGTTTCTGAATAATAAGATGTCGCAATAATGGAATTTTGGTGTGTGTATATATATATATAAAAGAGACATGATAATAATGCAGTTACATTCAAAGCACATCACACACAAACTGTTTCATCATATAACTGCACTTTGTAGATTAATGTTGTATTTTCTGCAGACTAATACCAGTTACAGTAATGCATGTGAAGTTGGCCACCACTCTTAAGTCAGCTACCTGTCATGGTTGACCACACTATTATGGAACCAGCAAATTTCTATGATACTGTACATGGCCATTACTCTGTACCTTGGCCACCTGTTTATCTCAAATCATGGCCAAAGGTGTACATTTCCTGTTACACTTTTTGTATACGTTCAACCGCCCTTGTTGGCAAACCTGAAGAGTTGTGTAGTTGTTCTATCTTGCTGCACATATGCTGAAATCTCCATTCGTTAGCAGATCTACCTGTTGTCCAACCAACCTCTGTTCTGTGTCCACAAGTATGCTTAACACATTGGAATTTTCTGGTGGCATACGATTACTGTACTTGAAGTTCCTACTGAGTCACAGGGTTAGGTACATGTTTTCCAACTCAACCACCTGTCTCTATACTCTGTATTGCATATTCACACATGTGACAGTGCACAGTTCAGTTTTCATAGTGTGAAATGTCTTCTATAAGTTGGCCACCAACATAAGTTGGGTGGCTCTGAATGGAACCCAAGGTGTCCAACATAGATGGGTTTCACTGCATTCTGAGAGTGCATGTAGGCACTGGGATGGAACCAAAACTCCCTGCTAAACAGAATGAGTGTGGGCACTAATTTTTTTGCATACATTGCATAAAAGTACTAGGTCACAACATTCAATGCTTGTAGCAAATGTATTTAGTGTATGCATTATACACAAACAAGTGGTCTGCCAATGGAATACACACTGTGAATAAGATGACATGACAAGCTCACTGCAGTTTGTGTGTGTGTGGGTGGGATGGTGGTGAGATTCCGTTTTATATAACAAGCAAAGTGGCAGGAAGTGACAAATGATATTGGTGAGAGAGAATAATGTCCCTGTAGAAACAAGTAAACAGATGACATATTACACAAATGAAAAATATGGAAATGATATAAGACACAGGAGCTCTTCATACCAAAGTACAGACTGAAAGAACACTGAAAGAGTATCAGATATTTCCTCCACAATATTTAGCATTCTCAATGACAATAAACAGGTAAAGAGGCAGATGGCTTTCTGCAAACTCACAAGATGATTCATCTTATGGTCTTCTGGGTTACAATACAATGTAGTCTGGCAGATCAGTACCAATATTGTTCTGAAATGTTGCTAAACCATCAGACAGGCTGCAGAGTGTCATAACATGGATGACCACATTTGTAGTTGCAGTGCTCTGAGAATTTTAAACCTTGTTATGTATCCCTCTGCACCCACATCACTGGCAATTCTGACAATCCTGAAGCCCTCGCATTCATCCTGTAAGTCAAATCGGTTCCTGCCAAACACTGCCACTGATACCCCTTCATTCAGGAAGACTTAATGATAAAAGGACACATCTGCTAAATTATTACTTGTCAACATTTTGTTGTTCTCACTGAACTGAGAATTTTAAATCAACTATATACATTAAAAACATTCACTATACAAACACAAATTTATGACTCTTATTGTGAGGTCATGGGAAGAAGTCCCATGGATCAGTACCCTCTTTAAGCTGCTATGCTCTCCCTCACAACATATTGCCATATGAGAACTGTGCTTTTCTGGGTTATTATGCAGAGAGTAGTGGATTACTGACCCTTTAAGATGGGACCAATAGGTTGTCCTGAAACGTAAGTAAGAAATTACCACTCCTCACTACATTATAACTGTGTCCAGCATTACATAGGGTGCACTCTGTTGGGTGGCACAAGTAAAACCCTGATTTTATGCTTCTGTAGGGGCCAACTCAAAATGGTATAAACAGAATGAAGTGTATGGATTCTAAAATAAAATGTGGGTTGCCGTACAACTGAACACTTTGGCGATACATTTAGAGTACAGACTTTTGAAAATTCTTGCAATATAGATAAAACATGGTATGTTAATGGAAGGGGGGGGATTTCCTCACAGTATTGACACATTATGTCACATGTGACATGATGATAGCTGGATACACAAATCAGACATTGTACAATAACATGAAGTATTTATTTATTAAACCAGTCAATAATGTTTTTTCTTTTAGCTCTCAAATCAGTACAGTTAATTTTCAAGTCTGTTGCACATTACACTGATACTGTCTCCACAACAAATTGGCACATGCACTCTCTGGCCACTTAGAGTGATGTCGGTGCATCCACAAATGTCACCTTACCTTCTACTGCTTTCCCTTCAAGTTCTTCTCCTGGCTGTGTAAACTGCTGGTTGAACACCTGACTGACACTGTAGACTCCACAAACCTTGGGAGCACTCTCACAGGTCATGCAGTCCTCAAACTATTTCAAGAGGTTGCAAACTGTGTCAATCATTTTCTTCATGTCTATAATTTTTTGATCACAGTAATCACTTTTGTAGACATGATCAACTGGAAAACCACATCTTGCAACAGTTCTTGTTAGCAATCATAATTATAAACTTCCAGGCTTCTGCTGTGAAAGGCACAGCAGATGATAATCCAAATGAACTGCTTTCTATAACTGCACACGAATGCATGGATGAACCCCAAATCTAAAGGCTGTAGTGAGCTGGTACAGTTAGTTGGGGGAAAAAAAACCTTTATGTTCCTGAGAAATGTTGTGTTCCTGGAACAAGTGGCACATTGATAAGAGAAAAGCAGGATTTTTTATTTTTAACACCAATATGCCTATTTGGTTGTGTAAGATAATCTTCAAATATCCTACTGGTTACCCATGATTTCCTATTAGCAATTTTGTACAAAGATTTTTAATATTCTTAACAATGTGGACTTCTGCATCTGTTAACTACAAGTGGTGGCAGTAAATACTACGATCAGCATTAAAGGTGGTTCTGATTTTGCTCCATCATGGCAGCAGTCCCCACGAAAAGTAAGACTTTTACTAGGTCATAGATGGAAAAATAGACCTGTCTTATCAGCATTATAGTCTCTTGCAACTGTCACTAATTTTTTCAATTATCTGCTGTTTTTGAATCAACACTCCTGCTTTCACCTGCTAGAGTCTATAAGCAGTGTTGCATCTCCTCTTAAACCTGTTGATCCAGCCATTAGAACCTCTGTAGTTGTCGAATCCCGACAAGCAGCAATTTGTAACACCTTCTCCCTGATGATTTTATGAACTATGGAATTGCTGCTTGCACAATGCAGCAACAGCAGATTCCAGTTCCTCCAGCAGCACTCACAGAAGCGCTCCTTGCACTTGCTTGCTTACACTGTGCAGCAAGAGCAGATACCAATTCCTCCAGCAGTAATTATATCAATGATTTCTGCTGCTTGCAGTAACTCCCACATTGGATGTAACTTATTCAGTTCACACTTGTGTTTCACGTGGACACTGAAAGACCCATCTGTGATGCCAGATTAGTGGGTGTCCCAGAATGTGCATCAACTTTTGCTTTCTACTTTCTTTCATCATACTTCACCATTTGCTGTGAAATCATGCTCATTCCACAACATAATTTGGTTACGTAACATATACAATTCACGACTAAAGATGTAAGGTGGTAGTTCCTTGTACAATCAATCCATATCAACTAAGGTCGATGAATTGAAATCTGAAACTCGTTCCCACTGAACCTACCACCACCCACACAAAAGCCGCCTTAACTCCTTCAACATTTAGATCGGGGAGATGTCACAGAGATGTTGCTAGTTATGCCTTGCCAGATGCAAATAATAATTCTGATGTGATAACTATAAACCCTAAAATCAGGTAAATTCTGTAGTCAGGACCAGAAAATTGACGTGTAAATTAACGGAGAACAGAAAAATTGGGGAAACACAAAATCCATTAACTTTTAAATGACTTACGTTTGCATATGTGTGCATGCACACACACACACACACACACAACCTCTATAAATTCATTTTATATATTTAGGCAACAAGGAAATTTACTCATTTTTAAGACAAACTGCAAAATCTCTGATCTCTGTTTTATTTTCCACTGCCATTTATCTCATAATTTTATCTTTTCTTTCAAATAATACAGTTTTCATAAACAATGTACAAAAACTTAAAAACCAATCTGGTGGTTTAAAGGTTAAAATAAAAGCTTCTTTTCACTGGCATTTCGGGGAGGACATTAGAAAATGTGTGAAAAATAATTGGGAATGCAAAATGCCAGAACGTAAAAACAGGGTACTGTATTAGGAAGTGAAGCAACTGGCATTTAAATGTCTGTTTTTGTAGTAGCTGTTTAAATTACTGTGACAGCCCTTCAATTCTTTCAGTACTGAAAATTCCATGGTAATGTGAATAAGATTACAGGCCTTTTGAATGTGATGTCATGTAGACTGTAATCTGTAATAACTAATTTACCACAATTATGGGCTACTGTATCAGTGAAGCAAGACACTGTCTTCCCACTATGCTAACTATTTATTAAGACATTTCCAATTACTTTTTCTTTTGTTAAGTTCAGTTGCCACTGGCTCTGGCAATCTCTAATCCAACATGTACATTAAAGTTAGCACACAAAGTGCAGACAGTCTGATATTTATCTGCATCTTAAAGATGTCTCCTGTTCCTTAAAAAATAACAGTGGACTTCAAACTAAATAAGCTGAACTGTAATACATCAGTGTAACATTCTTGGAGACTCACGAAAGGCTAAAAAATTAAAAACTTCTTCCCTGTGTTATCAACCAACAGATGGGACAGAGTTGATAATGTGCTGCCTTGCAGGTGTTATACTGCATGGGGTGCTGACAGATCAGAACACAACACTGGCAGGGCAACAATTAGCAGAAAATACGTAGGTTATTTGGAAAGTTAGTACCGTCTGCGCATATCCCTCGTGCATCCTCGAGACTGTCGCTTTGGGCATGTGCAGTGACTTCCTGTATCAATTGAGAAGCCACACACACCATTTCGTGAAATTCGTGTTGTTTGTTTGTTTCTGTGCGCTAACATGTTTAAGACAATTGAAGGGGCCGCTGACTGTGAAATACGGTCTGTAATTTGTTTTTTGAATGCTAGGAATGTGCTACCAAGTGAGATTCATCACCAGATCTGTCAAGTGTATGGTGACAATGCGATGAGTGATGGCATGGTTAGGAAATGGGTTTGGATGTTCAATGAAGGATGAGAGAACGTGCACGATGAGGCATGAAGTGGGCGTCCACCTTTGGTGAATGATGATTTGGTGCTTAAGGTCAATGAAAGAGTGCGTGATGACAGACGTTTCACAATTTCTGATCTGTCCCTGCACTTTCCTCAGATTTCAAGGACTCTACTCCATAACATTGTCAGTAGTCATTTGTGTCACAGGCAGCCACATTCTATGAGGAGGGTAGACAAAAACTTGTGCCCTGCTACGATAAATGCCTCAATAATGGCGGCAAATATGTGGAAAACGAGTTTGAAGAATGTAAAATCTGATAACAATAAAATATTATATGAAACCTTACTCAATTTTTTTACAGCAAAACGACACTTACTTTCTGAATAAGCCTCGTATTAACAAACAATTTTCCAACAAGCACAACTATTTCATTTATTACACAGTTCACGCAGGTACATGTGTTGGCTAACTATAAGCCATGTTCAGGCTATAAAATAATTAAACAGTAATATACAATGTACATAATCAAGTATATTGTTAGTTAAAATCAAGAGCCAGCTTATCTTGTTACATAAGAATTATAACAATCTTGGCAGAATGGCTTAGTGTATCTGTGTGTCTGGTAATTTCATAGTTACAATGTGTTGAAATTCAATTTCAAATTAAGCTGTTACAGAAGCGCTGTAATCACTGGGTTGTTCATGGAATTTATGATCTGGATGATTTTTTTTAAACATGCAGTACAGTTCCTGTGTAGATGGGTTTGTACACTTATAGTGCTGACCATTGGTATGTATCAAGATACCGTACCTGTAATATTAATATCGATATTGTATGGATGGTATGTTGGTATTTACGTAATAATGTGGATGAGCTTGAACTGTATTAAGCAAGTAAGACTTACTTGTTAAAGATTTTTCCTTACAAAAGATACTTACACTTTCACTTATGTGGTTTATTGGAGTGAATTCTGTACGTAGATGTATGCCTGTCTGTGTCCTTCACTGCCAACTGTAGTAATAAAGTTGTTATTTAAATGGATGGTACTTTCAGATATGCACAGTAGAGTTCTTTATTAGTCTCAAAAATTTTATTTTAACCTAGCCTCCCTACTGATATAAAACCTTTTTTGACACAGTTCATCTAGCACCCTTTCTTCCTGAATTGTATTATTCAATTTTGCCTCCCCCCCTCCAATCTAATGCATGTTGGGCACACATATTACTATTGGTTCTGAAATAATGCAAATATTCTTTATATTAGACCAATATGTCTGATGTATTTTTTGCACATTATCAGCAAGTTAATTGGTATACTCAAGTGGCACTGTATTTATTGACACATTTTCTTCCTTCCTTAGGTTGTGCTCTAGTCAGTCATTAAGCTCATTATGCAAC
>Ga0123352_10020515_pt1 | contig 10530 bp, 5 predicted proteins | sample TergutLab28metaG_FD_89700 | JGI IMG/M metagenome (GOLD analysis project Ga0123352, IMG submission 89700) | Labiotermes labralis P1 segment gut microbial communities from Petit-Saut dam, French Guiana - Lab288 P1 | ecosystem: Host-associated > Arthropoda: Insects > Digestive system > Gut ... | reverse complement strand
TCGTCAAAACTTTCAAGCGATTTTGATACGCGACCACACACACAAAAAGCAGCCCCCAGAAGTTTCTTCTTTGAACCGCCGGATTGAAACAAAAAGGCGCTCCCCCCCCTCCCCCTTCCCCCCCCCCCCACACACACACACAACAGCAACAAACAAATAAATGTCTCCGGCCTCACCGCCTTTGTTTGAACTCGGAAACAGGCATCGCATTTGAATCATGACCACCAACCTGACAGCCGTACGTAACGTGGGAACTCTGCTGGTCACTGGTAATAATTCATACAGTTGTGGGTTGGCATTTTGTAAATGTTTATGTGGGTTGTGTATTCGTTCGTATGCGTCGTGAGCCATTAATTTGATGCGTGATGTTGGTGGTCGAGTGCAGTGCTTGTTCAGCGTCAGAAACTGGGAGCTTTCAAATTGGAGCAGTTTCTTCTCACTGTTACTCCACCTCCGCCAGTTAATTACGGGCTCTGTGTTCCGCAGAATAGCTACAGATTGGATTTCATACTTTGGCAAGTGTATTTTCAATACCTGCGTGACTTGAGATGTACTTAGGAAAGATTTTCGGCTGGCATGTTAATCTTAAATGAGTTTTATGGGTGCGTCACGTGTGTTTGGAGTGAAATAAATGCATGTAGAGCCGATCCCGGTGGCCTTGCGGTCTAAGAAGTAGCTCTGCGGCCGTTCGGTTGCTGGGTTGCGGTTTCGAACCCCGCAGATGGTGTGGATGTTCGTGTATTTTGCTTGTTGTTTAGTTCTGGCCTGTGCGACTAGCTGATTACTCGTTCAGGGGAGTCCTAATTGTGTGTGTGTGTGTGTGTGTGGGGGGGGGGGGGGTGTTGCGCCACCAAAAATATGTTTGGTCTTCGTAGTTATCATGTGGTAGGCGAAGTATGTTGTAGTAAATACTGAATGATCAAAAATATTGAGTGCTGATCAATGGTATTTGTGTTATTTCAATATGTGAGGGCCACAACGGGATATATAACCTGAAGGACTTAGGGCATTAGAGGTAAAGATAAAGTTCACCCTAGAGCAGGCCACGAAGGCCCAGAGGGGGAGTAGAGGTATAGCTCTACTCTTTCTCTAACCTCGGCTCTAGATGGGGTGGGTGGTCAACGCCACGCCCCGGCAGCTTTACCCCCGTGAAAGACCGGGTACCCATTGTATGGGAGGCTGGGTGGGCCCTACGGCTGGTCTAGACGGGTGCGGAAAATCTCGCCTCCCACCGGGATTTGATCCCCGGACCGTCCAGCCCGTAGCGAGTCTCTATACCGACTGCGGTATCGGACTTAGGGCAGTTGAAGGGTTAAAACACTTGTGCATTAAGCCATTGCTGTTATGCTTTCAGAAATGTCACGATTTTGCCAGTTGAAAGCGATCGGTTTGTGCATAATCAGCGTTATGTGCAGAGACGCGTGAGGGAAGATTTGATTTGTTAGTGATAGCTCCAACGAATTCGAGAGCAGCGTGATTTTGTAACCGTCTGCTGTTGCGGGAATCATTTTGTATTCACCGCAGACGTTGTGTAACCGATCCATTGCCGTTTGCGTGCCCTACTTCTTTTGTTTCGCCCGTATTTTGTTTTGTTCTTTTCCTTACTAGAGCTTTTCCTTCATTCACATCTCCTCCTACTGTACCGTTGCTTTTCTGATCCGTACTCGAAGGTTGGGTTTATCAACGTGTCTGAGAAATACAGTGAAAGGAAGTTGAAGTTGCCCCTGTGGTTGTAGATATGCACCACGCCAAGAAGACGTATGGAAGAGTGGAGATGTATTACGCATGAATTGTTAATCTCGACTTCAGATTAGAGTTCAGTTTCATACACGCCCCTGCAGCGTTACGTGTAGGGAAATATCCCCTGGAGTCTCCCGCTGGTTGGGCCCTAAAGCCAGTCCAGACGCTTCAGGAAGATATCTCCCCTTCCGCGATTCTAATCCTTGTTGCGAGCTCGTCCGGAACGTAGCAGTCACTGTGCTGACTGAGCTATACCTGGTGCTGTGTGGACACCCAGTGTAGGTTTATGGAATTTCAGGGTAATGAGATGACCGTCCTGTTGGATGTAATAGGTACGTTGGTGGGGAATTTAAAACTGCTAGGTTATCCAATCCAGACGGCGGTAAAGAATCACGAGACGCATGGCGTAGTGGAGAGTAGGGCCCCGAAACGTACCCCACGAGTTGCCTTCCTTTGCAACGCCTGGAACGAGTATCTTTCTCTTTTCAGCGACGTGTAAGGGCGAGGGCGGTCCACCAAGGATCCTGAGTCCATGACCGGTTGTAGGACTTCCTGAGAGTGAAAATATTCTCTGACAATCTGGTGTTGTGGTTGAGATGAGGGGAGTTCTACCTCCACGTCTTCTGCGCCTTAATGGCTTAGATTCAGGTTTATACTCTTAATCCGGTGTAGCTCACACAGGACAGGAGGTTGATCGCCGACCGGCCGGTATCGTGTTCGGAAGGTAGCGACAATTCTTTTTTTCTAGGAGTAAATCTTCCGGAACGTGAAGCTGACTGCTCGCCAGAGGTCATTGCTCTTTGTATCGCCGAGGTACAGCTGCATTGAATAGCCTCGTGACTGATGTTGATTTTGTGTGGTTGTTGGTCGTTCATTCGTAGCGTGGTGCTGCTGTGAATGGGTGGGTTGATGTTCTGCAGGCTGTGCACTGTGTGTGACCATTGTAGTTCCGTACGTAAGGGTCTTCAGTAAGTGTGGAACTTTACATCCACTTTCCCCATCTCCATCGCTTAGTCCTTTCACACGGACATTTTGCTGCTGAGGAGGTGGTTGGGTAACGGAAGGTCCACCGTGATTGAAGCCGTTTCTGCAAAACCGTGCCCCTGGAGTTTCCAAGTGGATTGCTTCAGGTTTCTCAGGGAGCAGTAGTTGAATAGCCTGCCCCAGAGCCCAGAGCGTTCATCCGTGAGTGACCTTTGAGCGGCTTCGAGCAGTCTGAAGAATCGGGTTCCGTTACTCCGTGGCCCACGGAAGCGGCTGCATGTAGCCAGACGATTCACAGTACCTCCGTGTCTCCCTCGTTTTATCTTATCGCAACTCCTAACGGGTAGGCATTCCCAGTAGTACGCAGGACAGTGAAAGTTCCCAACAATCAAAATGGAGAGGGGAAAAGAGGAATATTGTTATAAATTAGCTGTGTGGGTGTTAATGGCCGTTATGTTACCAGGTACAGTGTACGGAGTGAGCTGGATCACATTCAGAAAGAAAGGTGCAGAACTGGTACACCAGAGTTTGGTGTGGGCAGCGTGAAACCTTCATCGTGAACTGTTTAAAGCAGAGTGGTCAGTATATGTACCGTTTGAATTTAACACCCACAGAGCGTGTTCATGCTTCATTTCATTCTCAGAACAGAATCGATGATCTTTCTAATAGAGGCGCACTATGTTTACTTGGAGGTAGGAACTGAAATTTTAAGTTCTGCATGAATGTCATGCTTGAGAGGTTTAATCCAGAGTTTATCTTCAGTTTATCGTAGCATTTTGTCTGATGGGGACGAAACGTCGCTGTAGTTTGATTATTGTAGCTTTTAAACCTGTTTGTATTGAAGCCGGGATGGTTCTGTCGGTAGTGTGGCTGTGTTACCGGCTGGACGGCTGAGGAATTGTGATTCGAGAACCGTACGGTGTTGAGGCAAGATTTGTTCCCCAAAGGGTGAATGCCGTTTGGGGCCTACTGTTTGACACACACACACACACACACAGATTATGTAACACTTTTTGCTTTTTTACGGCAAAAATGGTTACGCGAACGGGCCTCAATGTTACGTTGTGCGTACATTTCCGGTCTTGTATGTACCTTATTCCCAGAATAAACAATGATTGCTTCGTTGTAACGTTTACATCTACATTTTTGACAGTGATTTTACAAGAGTGATATCACGAGTATTCACAAGGACTTCTCCACTGTCACCCGTATTTAGAAAGCGTTTCAGAAGCAACCTCCTTCCGTCCTCAGGTGAAAACACTAATCCTAAGCAACGACTGACCGCAATGTAACAGACACATCGGCGTAAATGAAAACGAGGAACATCAACCCTGCCCATCTGAAGATATATTTTCCACATAGGTAGCCTGTCAGAAATTTGCAGTAAAGATACATTATAAACGTAAAACGGCATTAATTGTAGGGCTTTGTCATCCTGGCGCAGTGTGTTTACTGTAAGGTAGGAACAGAGTGTTTAAATGTACAGAGCATTAGTTCAGAGCCGATACTTTCCCGAACATTCCCACTCTTGACCTGTATCTCCAATTACCATGTTTGGTGCCCTGTGCCTGCGTGTGGTGGAAAGGAGAAAGCGCTTCTCGTCTTCCATGTACAAAACTTGCAAATTCAGGTACTTGACTTCGAACGCTATTTACGTCGACTGTGACGAGTAGGTGCGTCTCTTGACTGAAAAACAAGTTGGGGACGATCTTTCGAAATGATTTTGCAAGGAACCCACATTTCATATCTATCGAGTGTCCCACTCGAGAGATGTGAAATGTGGGTTAGTACAAGTTCTCGATACAACTCACTGCGTAGGTCACATTAAGTGTGTTTTGCAGCTCTGTTCGATTCGATTAAACTTGGCGTCGAGTCTGTTAAGTCGGTCGTTTCAGTGTGAATGTTCAGTTCGTGTAGAAAACTCTTCTGCTTCATTACGAAAGCCGTACGGTAAATCCTGTTAAGGAATTAGTCACTGTTTTGTGTACGAATTGTACAACACTCGTCAATACTGTACTCAGTTGGAAAAATTAGAAATTGGAACAGGTGGTGCAACTGTTATTTAAGATTCTGTTTATTTTTATGTTGGAACAGACCGTTACAGCGCCTTCCATTCAGCGAGTCCATGCGCTGTTTACGTGTTCAGGCATGTAAGTGCTTCGCCGAACACATATTTGGTATTCAGTGTGCGCCTTGCAGCGAAATTAAACACCTGCTGGTATGCCTAGAGATCAGGGTGTGAAGCAGGTGATGTCCTACGATTATGTCGGACTAGAACTTCCCTATATGCAGGTTGTTTGGTGGCCATGTTCCCTGGGGGCGACTTGTAGAAGCAACAGCTGTTGTGGGAGAAGTCTGGCTCGGTGACCGAACGCTCGTATTACGTAATTATGCAATGATAAAACGCGCGCCGTAACGATGAACAACCGGCAAAACAGGTAGCTGCCTCGTTGCATGATGAGTGGCGTCAAGGAATTGAAACTCAAAGGGACAAAGTAAGGAAATAAGGGATGGGGAAGAATAATGGGGCATGAGAAATAGAAAGAAAGGGAAGACATGGATGAAGGGAATACAGGACTATGAGGCGTTAATAAATATGGGAAGGAAATGTGAAAGGAAAGAAGGGCCTTTATATGCCATTCGGCTGCTCTATATGTAACAGTTTATTGTTTGAATCTACTGCTGTCTTCCTTTATTGTCACTTGTTGATCTGACATAACGCGTTTCGACACCCGTAAGTACGTCATCATCATGTCATAATTTTGTTGGTGCATGAATAACGAAGAAGTGAAGAACAGATTCAGGGAAGTAAACTGCGAAACGTAGAAAGAATGGACGCAAGGTTAGATATAAGAACGTGAAGACGTGAAGGAGGAGAGGAAGAAAATATGGAAAGAAAGGGGAAGACGTGGTGCGAAAGCGGAGCAGGGAGAGGTAGAAAATAAAACAAAAGGGCAAAGGATAGGCCACAAGAGATAAACAAGGTAAACTAGGAACGAATAAGGAACGAAAAGTAGAGAGAAATAAAGGAAAGGTGGAAGGATAGAAGAGAATAACGAAAAGTGTAAGAAAGAAAATTAAGCAACGTGAAAAGGAGGAGGGTGACTACAGGGTGAACAGTGAGACGAAGGTTTCTGCATCCCTACGGGTACAGTTTCTGTAACTGCGGCTACGATAATTGAGCCTAAGAGGGAGGAGGTGACAGAGGAGTGGAGAAAACTACATAACGAGGAGCTTAATGATCTGTAATACTCACCCAATATTGTTCGGGTGATAAAATCGAGAAGAATGAGATGGGCGGGGCACGTAGCGTATCTGGGAGAGAGGAGAGGCGTATACAGGGTTTTGTTGGGGAAACCTGAAGGAAAGAGACCACTTGGGAGACCCAGGCATAGATAGGAGGATATTAAGATGGATATTCAGGGAGTGGGATGTAGGGTTGTGGGCTGGATCGAGCTGGCTCAGGATAGGGACAGGTGGCGGGCGCTTGTGACTGCGGTAATGAACCTCCGGGTTCCATAAAATGCGGGGAATTTCTTGACTAGCTGAAAACCTGTTAGCTTCCCAAGAAGGACTCTGCACCATGGAGTGAATAAGTAAAGCTACGCTGTCATCGTTTTCTTGCTGAATTCCTACGAACTGTTTGCACGAGGCGTGTGAGACTGTGTGAGGTCTTTGAATTGCCATTTACCGTTCTGATATATGGTTTGTGTGTACCTTACAAATGTATTGACGGCCACCCGGATCACCGGCGAACTTCAAAACGTCTGTAAAACGGAAAGCTGAAAAATTACGAAACTTTCGAGATCCTCGTACGTTCAGGGACGAATAAATAAACATGCAAAGTTAATAGTTCCACTTTGACAATAAAACGACGCAAAAACGTGACCTTTCTGAGACAGACAGAGAGAGAGAAGGAAATGCCGTTCAGATTTTTATTGAGATTTATGTACAGTATCAATAAAGAAATAATGTTGAAGTCACTAGCGATCCTACAGCCTCTGTATACCGAGCTTTAAATGGACGTGCCAAGAGTTGTGATGGTTGCCTACATTTGCAGAGTTTGGACAATTTAAACTGGCTTACCCACAAATTATCTACGAAGAACGATAACGTACGCCATCATTAGCTGTAACATATTGTGTGCAAATACACAGTTCTCAGCCAGTGTGTTGTAATACGGTGGTGTATTGCGAGGCGAGCCTTGTTGTAGTCCGACATAGTTTAGATTTAAGTGCGTTTCTACATTTTGAACAGTGTTCATTCCTGTTTTGTCACGTTGTAGCTAAGTTGTGCTATTTTTTTTGTTGCACCGTGGTCGAAATGGCTGGCGTCCCGTTGATAGTGCTTATTAAAATGTAATTTTGTCCGTGTGCTTATTGAAGCAGCATTTCGTGAATACGTGTGAGGAAGTGGAGGTAGAGTGCCACGAATAATTAACACATTTGGCAGTGTATGGAGGTGAGCGATTAGCATCACGTTCCGACCCGCTTTCCCCCCGAGGGATAAGCTCGCGGTACCTTCTGGACAGCAAGCTGGGTGGGTCTTTGCGGGTCTGGGCGCTTTGGAGAAGGGAAGTGTTCTACTTGTACTACTGGGAATCGAACTCTGATTCCTCCGTCGTCACTGTACCGTTTTCGTTAGTGGTTGAGCCCACCTCTGAGGTTCTTAGTGCAGAGACTGTGAAGGTTACCGTTTTATGGAATGTGACGCCGTGTAGTCTGGTAGGAATTTGCCGACGTTTGGAATCGCAGGTAAATATCTGCGAGATTATACTATGTCACGTTCCAGGAGACTGCAATCTTCTGGTAAGTACGCGTTATATATATTTGTTATGTTTTGTGCTTGTAAGGGACAGCCATTTATGCCTAATTTCGTGCAGTTAGACCCGGTTATAACGACATCGGTTTATGCGACACCTCGTTCATAGCGTCACATATTCTGTGGCACCAATTAATTCCTTGTTGTTAACCGTAGCGTTTTAATCGTTTATAACAACGCTCTTTTATAACGACGCAAAATATTGAGGTCCTTTCATGACATAACCGAGTTGTAAAGCCGGCTGTGATTGATGGTCTTCGGCGTGTGTAACCGGCTTTGGACTCCATGCAGGGAAGGTATTCAGTATTTGCCATCGCATCCATACGGGTGCTGGGAGCCATTATGTTTGCTGTCCAGGGTTATTTTCTCGAAATTGCATAACGGTGATCGGTGATGCCATCTTATGTCGAAGCTAAAAATTCACGGATTTATATTTCCACGCACCTCTGTACCTTCGTGGCGTAACCCAGGGTACGCAGAATTTTCAGAAATCTAGGACCCACCTCCAAATCCTAAGCGCCAGAGGGTACCTTACGGCGGCCCCTAAACTGTTAGACGCTACCGTCCAAAATTTAGTCGCCCGGGCGACATGACGCCCGGAATTTAGTGCACTCCTGGAGTAACCATAACTTTTTTTAAAAAAAAATTGTGATTGTTACTGTGCCCTGCGGAATGCTGGCACTCAAAATATTACGTAAACTAAACTAAATTGTTTGTGTTACAGGAAGGTGTGTAAATCCAAAGGTACGAACAACTGACCTTGATTTCAGGCTACCGTCGCAGCTTTTTTTGGGGGGATGTTACGCAGCGTAGATTAGTAGTTATTTGTCGCTATTTTGGGACAATGTTTCGGTCCTTTCTTGCAGGGTCAAGCGGTCTGGTAATTACCGATATTTCGGCACATCCTGTTGGTTGCATCATCAAGGGTCAGGCAGTCCAAGAAGATTGACTTTTGAAGATGGGACCGATAGATTATCCCGAAACGTCGGTAACTACCAATCATTGGTGCATAACATCCCGGAAGAACGACGATCCCAACAACTGACCAGTTTTACGTTCTGTACAGTATTAGTGCCTAGCCAGATGTTAAGTTTGAGAAACGTAACTTTGAAATTGAGAATCTGATTCTGAACATTCTTCATCAGAGGTCTCTCTTGTACCTTAACCCCGTCGTTTTATATGCGAGGGTCAGTGCAGGGTTAAAGAGTTTCCACCGGGAACCGTTATTCAACTGTTTTTTTTAACGCAAGATGATGGATCCTGCAGAGTTCAATGTCATTGCTAGCAACTCTGAACACAGAGGTCACCATATGAGTCGAGTTGTGTTCCCAGGGCTGCAGAAGGTCGTAAGGAAACAGACCCCTGTGATGTTGACTAACAAATGAAACACGTGACATTTCCATTTGTTTAGTGATATCTGAGCTGCGTCAGGGAAGCTGTGCGAATAGAAACGCACCCCACAACGAATTTTAACCATTCGAAGTTTGAATTTCTGAGTAATGTTCAATTCGTAAGTCACAGAGAACACCACATCTCGATTACAGCAGATTAATGCTGTTTGTTGTAAGGAGCACGCAAAACACACAACAACACTTTGTGGGCAGTTTTTTATGTTAAGAAAGTGGTACCTACCGTAACCACTGTGCTTTTACCCTTCAGAGCCCAATGGTTACCGTATGTACAGTACCACCAGTTTAACATTAAACAGTTATACCTTCTGCTGATATAGGTCGTTTATGTGTTGGTATTGTGCTTAGAACAAATAACGATTAGTTTCTTTACGTACTTAATTGGTTCCTATGACCGAGACGGAGAGTGTTCACTGCGCGGTACGAGCTGTATCTTTTAGAAATAAGAGAAGCCTCTTTCTTGTGCTGGGAACCAAACCCCCGATTCGTTGGTCTTCCAGCCCGTGGTGTAATCACTACATCATTCAGCTATCCTGGCTGATTTATAGTGAACGTATGGAAACATTAAACAGCTTACTTAGGAATTTTAATATAGGCATTCTTAAAACGAAATTTGGACTAAATCGGTCAAAATGGGCTGATCGGACTGCTCCTGAGGAAGTGCTGCACCGGCCGGGTTCATTCACCATCTTCCGGATGACAGACCATTCCATGGACATGGTGCAGTGGTCGAGCGGTATTTGAAAGATTACAATCGACGTGCACGGCGAAAATCCTGTTTGTGCCAGTTTGCGTGTTAGGAATCCTACTGGATTGCTCTGAGATTGAAGCCAGGCACCTGGATTGAGCAGCCCGTTACTAACGACTGAACGGTGACATGGCCACTCCCTTTGCTGGATGACGTGTAGCTAACGGTCTGATACGTTTGGTTCAGTGATGGCAGAGAACTGATGACAGTCGGAGTGAAGGGGAACTTTACATATATCCAGAACGCAGCCACTGTGATGTGCTTGTTTCCCACCTCTCTGTACTTACACCTCGCTTTCAGGGCATTCCACATTCCACTCACGAGGGCTGCCACAAGGCTTATTTTGCGTCTGCTTAATGTTTTAAAAGGAAATCGGTTGCCACAGTAATCCACTGCGTTTCCTGCTTGTTGCAAGGCCAGGTCGGTCGGATGTTTTGGTAGTTGTATGACAGGTTTATAGCCTAATATTTGTATTCGATATGTACTAATAGGCCTTCTTGTTGATGAAAGTAACGAACAACATGGAAAACTGCGTAATTGTAGTCCGGTAAGGAGTTTGGTTTGTATCGACATTCACTGATACGTAAGTTGATGGTCTTTTGGATTCTGTGTAGTGAGTTGATCAGTGTTATGATGTTTCGGAGGGAAATACTGCTTTCATCTTCAGGGTGACTGGTGCTGGTTCACGCGTATGATGCGGTGGATTCGGGGGGGGGGGGAAGGGGGGGGGGAGGCTTCTTTCTCTGGGGAACCTGGGGGAAAGCGGGCCCTCTGCCAGCCCCGGGGCTCGGAATGGCCCAACTTCGGGCCCCCCCTTCCCCACCTGAC
>Ga0123352_10020514_pt1 | contig 10530 bp, 7 predicted proteins | sample TergutLab28metaG_FD_89700 | JGI IMG/M metagenome (GOLD analysis project Ga0123352, IMG submission 89700) | Labiotermes labralis P1 segment gut microbial communities from Petit-Saut dam, French Guiana - Lab288 P1 | ecosystem: Host-associated > Arthropoda: Insects > Digestive system > Gut ... | reverse complement strand
GCTTTTTAACTTTGCTTTAGAGTACACCATTAGGAGGGTTCAGGTAAACCAGGACGGCTTGAAACTAAATGGTACACATCAGCTTCTGGCTTATGCCGATGATGTTAATATACTGGGAGGAAGTAAACATATGCTAAAGGAAAACGCAGAAGCTTTAGTAGCTGCTATTAGGGAGACTGAACTGGAAGTAAGTGCCGATAAAACTGAGTACATGGTCATGTCTCGAGATCAGAATGCAGAACAAAATCACAGTGTGAGGATTGATAATAGTACTTCAAGAGGGTGGAAGAGTTTAAATATTTGGGAACAATTTTAACACATCAAAATTCTATTCTGGAAGAAATTAAGAGCAGATTGAGGTTAGGAAATGCATGCTATCATTCGGTGCAGAATCTTTTGTCTTCTAGGTGGCTATCCAAAAATTTGAAGATTAAGATATATAGAACTATAATTTTGCCGGTTGTTTTGTATGGATGTGAAACTTGGTCGCTGACATTGAGGGAGGAAAGGAAGCTGAGGGTGTTTGAGAATATGATGTTGAGGAGAATATTTGGACGTAGGAGGGACAAGGTAACAGGGGGAATGGAGGAGATTGCATAACGAAGAGCTAAATGATTTGTACTCCTCACACAATATTTTGCGGGTGATAAAATCGAGAAGAATGAGATGGGCAGGGCATGTGGCGCGTATGGGAGAGGAGAGGGGGGAGTATATGGTCTTGGTGGGGAAACCGGAGGGATGGAACCACTGGGGAGACCTAGGCGTAGATGGGGGGATAATATTAGGATGGATCTCCAGGAGGTGGGATGTGGGTATATGGACTGGATTGGGCTGGCCCAGGATAGAGACAGGTGGCGGACGCTTTTGAGTGCGGTATTGAACTTTCGGGTTCCGTGAAATGCGGGGAATTTCTTGACTAGCTGCAAACCAGTTGGCTTCTCAAGAAGGACTCTGCACCATGGAGTGAGTAAGTAAGTAAGTTAGTAAGTAAGGAAGTATGCAGGGCTTAATATTTTGCATCCTTCTCTACACGACTGATGCTTTCTTTAGATAAAAAGTCATCAGTGCTAATCCCTCGCTTCCCGAATACGGTGTTCGACACCTCAATATATTCTAGTCGTTGCTGGCCCAGCACATTAATAACACTCTTCTCAATCTTCCAACCTGTTCTTACACTTCCGCTTTACACAGTTAACGCAGCACTCAGCTGTTAGCTACTCCGTAAAATCACTAATGACACACCATCTGGCCACAAAAATCACATCAGAAATTACTGTGCTACTGGGTAACAGTTGTCTCTGTGGACACTATGAAGGCAAATGACGGACAGGAGGTATAGCTCACTCAGGGGTACACAAATTTTCGAAAAATCTAGCTGTCACCTAAAAATTCTAGGCGTCAGAAGGGTGACATCAATTAAGTTCCATACTGATGGCCCACAAATATTAGGCGCCATGATAAAAAAATTTAGTCGCACTTGCAGCCCGTGCCCTGGATTTGTGCGCCTCTGGCTGGACTCATTCCTAACCACGCACTTGATGGAGGTGACAGGTCAAATTCACGACCAGGTCGCTTTATAACCGCCAAACGAGCCGTCGGTAGCCAATATAAAGGAGATGGGGGCACCTCAGAGCCGGTCTGCACACTGTGGGGAAGGAAAATATATCTCTTGTCCCCAACTGGACTCAAACTAGGATTCCTCGGTCTTCTCAGCCGTAGCCTATCGCTACACTGATTACGCCCTGCATGGCGAAACTAATGCAACGAAATATGAAAACGGATCAGATTAAAACTGAGAAACAAGTCATACTTTTATTGTTTATATTTGTCACGTTTCAAGTGTTGACAACATCGCTTTTAAAACCGAATTTCTTTTTGTGTGTCTATATCTCAAGCACATCACTAGGTGCCTTATATTTGCACACTCCCTAGTCTGATATTTAAATAGTTTGTAAACCTTTACATTTACGAGCACGTAATTTTAGGGGGAGGGGATTATCATTATGTAGATGTAGGCTTAACTGCCTACATCTAAAAAAAAAAAGGTAAAGGTAAAATGATCCCGTTAAAGGCCCGGTGTGGCCCAGAGGGTGGGTAGAAGTATAGCTCTACTCTTCCATGACCGCGGCACTAGAAGGAGGTGAGTGGTCAGCAGCACGCCCCGGCCGCACTTCACCCCGGGACAGACGCGGTACCCATTTTACAGGAGGCTAGGTGGGCCCCAGCGCCGGTCTAGACGGGCGGAAAATCTCGTCCCCACCGGGATTCAATCCCGGACCGTACAGCCCGTAGTCAGTCGCTATACCGACCGAGCTACCCGGCCCACAACTTCCTACATCTACATAATAATAATATTAACTGCCTACATAATAATAATAATAATAATAATCTTAAGTACCAAGGACTTGTCTAAATGTCACTGATTTTGTTTTAAGAACAAATATTTTCATGCCAAATTGCTCCGTTATTAAATTCAACAAATATTTCTTTGGAAGCAGTGTCGCCGTCCGGCGAGGGTCTTGCTTGTACCCACAACGTGCGAAACAGATTTTGAATGGAGTTTTGAAGGATATTCAGATCACAACCAAACAGATGAACTTGTTGGTATGGTTTGCCCTTTATTACCCACCGGCTACGTTCACAACTTACCGGCCACTTGGCACAGGTAATTAAAATCCTTGTTTTTAGCTTTAAAATCAATATAAACATTACCTCTGATTCTGCCATCCGTGGTGGGTCCTTTGCATTCAGTCTCTTGTCTTAACTATTGTCTAAATTTTCCTATCCCCCTTGTCCTACTGCTCATCTTATCTAGGGTGACACCTTCGACGCATTTCTCTTTTGTGATTGATCGGGCAACGAAAGACGGTCTACTTTCTTTGGCTGAACAATTTTACAAAAAAGAACTTTACGTAATTCTTACAGGTTGAACCCGATTAAGTTTTCCGTGGGAACAAAACACCCACACTAGGCACAACCGAAAATCACAAGTGCCTGTACAAAGGTTAAAACCATAAATTTTTCAACGCAAATAAAACGTCAAACTAAATTTTCAAAAGATCCGGCTCTTTCAATAAGTTTCAAAGCTGTCACGAGCGAATGGTCATTGGATGAAATACCAGAGGGATGAGAAGCCAGAAAGTCCTTTCCCTTTTAAGGTACAGAAAAAAAAAACCCTTCTTCACGTAGAGGGGTGGTCCGGCTAGGACTCGAAACCAGCCAATGTTCGGCTACAGCAAGTACAGAATTTTTAGAATCAAACCTTTCCAGTTGTGTCACCTTGCCGAAACAGTACAGCAACATCGTGGTCCACGGAACACAGAGATGCATTACTCTACATCTCACACATTAATCATAACGCCATACCTTATCAAACAACATACCTGCTTATTCTTCTCAATTTCATTTTCTGTTCCACTCTCTCCGCTCTCTTCGTAGTCCTTATCACTGTAAGAAAAACAAGAGAACGTTCAAGACATTAGTAACGTAGGCTACACGTGTGCTAAAAACATAACGTTAAAGGGAAAATTATGGACATTTCAAACGATCACTTGAAAGCACTTCATACTTAATCCCAAATCCTCTGAAAACAGCCACCTGCCATAGATGACATAACCACCTCTCGTGATCACATCAGTCAAGCGTCACCGCCTTAACGCGCAGTTGCTGAAATATTTCGCAACGGCCATTATCGACTGGACACTGCGTGTCAAGAGAGACACGTGATCACGAACACGTACTACGCCCTTATTACAAGCTGTTGCAACTGACACTGCGCATTTAAAGGTCACAAAGATTTAGATCTTTCGGATTTTAATAACATTGGTGTTACCGGTATTGCAAGGAATCATGCAGCATACACGTAACATGTTAAAATATGATTCAGCAGTATGAAAAAGTAAAGTTGCTCCTGAGCACGTATGACAACATATGGAGGAGTGGTAGTTATAGCTCCACTCATTCTTAACCTCCGCACTAAATGGAGGTGAGTGGTCAGTTTTACACCCCGGAGGCTAAATACCCCCGGCAAAATAGCAGGATGGACCACCCAGCGACCGTTTGACGCTTTCGGAATGATAAAAATATCTTGCCCCTATCGAGCATCGAATAGAGACTATTCAGTTCACAAATCCGTGGCCTGGACACTATGCCGACTCAACAACACTTCATACCTAAGCTTACAAGGACGAAAGTAATGCTTCGCGTGGCAGCCAGATTAATATTTTACAGATTTTTTGATGTTTTGCTGACCGTGCATCTCAGTATAATCGTGCACACCGGACGGCCACCTACAGAGTGTGACGATACCAGATGCTGTATAATACAGTTTGACCTCCTGAAGATGAGCACAACAGTGCTCGAAACATGTAGAGGAATATAATAAACTTATTATAAAACAAGAATTTGTGCATTAAGTTTGTCAATTGCTAAGATAATATTTTACGGTTTCATTAAAGAACAATCCAAAACACTCAAAACTCAAGGCCCTAACGACGCGCCCATCTCACAAGTGTGCTGGTGTTGTTCATAACACAAGTTTAAAAGTAATGTGAATGTGACTCCATTCAATTTTGATTGCCTTAGCGCGAAAATTCGTAATTAGCGTGGTTTTCTGACTTGCACAATGGGTCTGCGTGTAAAGGCATAATTCAAGTCTGACCTTTAAGATACGCTTTCAGAACATCGTGCTTGTGCACGTAGTGCAGTTGACTGTCGCGGGCTGTGTACTGGCTGCTCGCTCAGTGGCTTCGAATATCCGTTAACACTACACGCAGCGCTCCGGTGGATAGCGTTGCTTGGGCTCGCGCTCATGAAGCCGTCCACATTTACGGTGCCAGTTTGGAGCACGAGTGTTGCGGAAGCACATTAACAAAGCACCAATCCACGAAGACGTAAGGGGTGCGTGGACGTAAACTACATCCATTCCAAATCTTGACGTTTCACTTCACACTTCAAACGAATTCATCCCCGATAAAAACGTTAAAAAGGAAACGTGAGTATTCTTTACTTTGTCCGTAAACTACCTTTCCTTGTCCACCTTCTCCAATACCAGCAAATTCCAGAAGCAGACCTTGTCGCCGGCCTGATTCCAGTATTGACACACCTCTCTACTGACAACTATTATCCCAGAGATCTGGGATTACCAGTTTTTTTTTTAATCGCGACATACACCGCAGGAATCGGCCTATAAAATTTTCGCAACACACGCTGGGAATGGCTGCTTCATTACAAATCGACTGTATTGTGCAATTATCGACGTACAGCCTGCGACGTTTATCTTGCACAGAACAACTTTTCACTTTCCCTTACTGATGGATTTTTTCGGTCTTGTCAGCCTTTCTATATATTCAAACTTCATTAGCACTGCCTCGAATATCAATTACATTACGTTCCTTGTAAAATGTAAAAGAGAATATATTTAAACATTACAGATCCCAAGGCATAAATGAGTGTCGAGTTGATGAATACCACAAACAATAAAGAGAACTTACGATTCATCGGATATTTTTCTTCAGACACTTCCATCTCTGTAAGAAATACATCCTAAATTATATATGTATGCATGTTAACAGCTTTCCCAACGTCTTGCCGCTCACCACCTGCAGCGTGTCGCAAATTAAAGCCAAAGCATGTTATGACCCGCCCCAGTAACATTCTGTCCACTACAAATTTCACGTGGACTGACCTGGGCTCGACCCCGAGACGCCTGCTACAAGCCGTTCTGAGCCATGGCACTGCCACAATGAACACTGAAAATTCATCTACCATTTCTACAACAAGATAGTGTACGTATACACGTAACACAGGCACGTTCGCCTAACCATTGTTGCCACGTAAAAGCAATGAGTATACACTGTTATTATGAATAGTCTCAGCTACCCAGTATGCAAAGCGCATGAACCGTATTGACATCTGGCCCGTCTGGCTTGACCATATTTTCCACATATCTGATACGCGGCACGATTTTCGGAAAAACTTTTATTGAACATAAAATTTGTCCATTTAATTTTTCTGCAGCGTTCGTCGGAACAACTCATTCTAAGACGAATTCAGCGAGATATTATCACAAATGACATGTATCGTTATGCCCGTGAGATTTTAAAGAACCTGAATTTTGCCAAATACTCAAATATCAAATTTAATGAAAATCCGTCGAGTGGGGGCCAAGCTGTTCATGTGGGCGGGCGGGCGGGCGGGCAGACATACACGACGAAGCTAAAAGTCGCTTTTTACAATTCTGTGTGAACGCGTCTAAAAAAATTCAGTTCCCACCTCACCAAGAACAGTCCATCCCAGTCAGTCGCTGTTTATGGGAATAATCGCTCTCTGTTCTGAGAATATCGTGAAACACATAAATGCATTGTACGGACAAAATTCAGAGTTGTTTGATGTCCCAGCAAGTGGTTGGCCTACTTGAAACGGTTTATGATGGAACCAAACGGCTAAGCCAGCACACGAAAAGCTGTGTTACCTTAGTCTGTTACATACAGTACATCTTTACATAAACTGCATGACCAACACACCGGATGTCAGCCTATCATAATCCTCATAGAATCTTTAATATGAGTGTTATTAAACCGTATCTCACGTCCTGTAACCATGAAATACTTAACACGCCAATGGCTAGAGCTCTTATACCAACCCGCAGAAAACAAAACCTGCATTGTAACGAACTGTGGTTTCAAAATCACTCACCGCTGAGTCATATAGTTTATAGACGAAACAATAACATGGAACAGAGTTAATGACGCCAGACGGAATGACACATTTCACTTGAGCTGTTTATAACAAACTCTGTCGAAATGTTTACATTGGTGCTTTCGAGAAGGGAGTGCCATGCAACAATTAATCACTATACAGCACGGCCTGAATTTATGAGGGCAAGCACTATTACAAACGCAGTTTCTGTAGCCGCCATTACACTTATCGAGTAGTACGAACCTGATTCATAGAGTGTCAAAAGCCGTGCGAAAAGCATCCAACTGCACTACGAATTTTTCAGCTTACTGATATGCGTTAAGTTACGACTCAAAATAAAGACGCTAACAAGGGCAGCTCGATTATCGGACGCAATGTTTTGCCAGCCCGAAGCTGGCTTGTAAAGAGTCTTCAAAATTATCTGACACTATTTGCGGGAAGTAATTTATGAACCGGTTCTGAAAATTGGTATCTTATTCCGCGTTCTGATAACTGACGTTAAGTTAGAAGTTACCTGAATATAACTGGTAACGGGCGACAGTTTTGTCTGTTAATGAACTGGCGTATTTTTCAAGCTCAAATACCCCCTGAATCTCTATTTAAGCAACCTATGCCTAAGTGGGCTTATAAACATCGTCACTGCAGATCCTGTTACGTTGGGCTGCTTCACCTTCTTCAGTGACCATTGATAATATACACTCGCACACTGTATCCGCGTTAAAAAGAAGCACGCATACACACAACGCGAAATGACCGGAGTAACTGAATAGATACGAATGGACCCGCAGTTCTGTTGACAAATGCCAGTTACTATTCGTACAAAAAGTACAGCAAAATTTAAGGGCGAGTTGGTTAGCACAAGTACTGTAGACCCTTAAGTTTTAAATGGCTATTCGTCCCACATCTGACGAGCCAAAGGAAATATGTCAACCGGACTTCAGCACGACAAGTGGCCTTTAATATCTAATACATCGGAATACCAAACGCTACCTTACCAACGGCGAGCGCTTTTCACTCGCCTTTCCCCTTCCCACCGCAAACCCATGGAATAATTTTGTTGCACCCTAGGGATTTGAGAACCAGTGCAGAGACTTCACAGCCTTTGTTGGTGACAGCAATGGTAACTGACTCTGAAGAGGGCTCACAACCATTAGAACCGATAAGTAACGTTTCTTGGTAATTTGTAAGGGACTGCGTCTGATTCTGAAAGTTATCAGAACAGTTGAAGAATAAAAGATCAACTTGATGTTACTTTCTATGTTATTCCACTTCTTATGTACTCAACATGTTTCGGACATTAATGTATCCATCATCAGGAGCTTGCGACTGTGCTGTTGAATTACCACATCGGTCGTTTTGTTCTTGGTTCGTTGTGTGTTGGAGATTTGGTGTGGCTGGGTTTTGAGTGGTGCCTGCAACACGGACACCACTCAAACCCAGCCGCACCAAATCTCCAACACAACGAGCCAAGAACAAAACGACCAATGTGGTAATTCAACAGCACAGTCGCAAGCTCCTGATGATGGATATATTAATGTCCGAAACATGTTGAGTACGTAAGAAGTGGAATAAAATAGCAAGTGACATCAAGTTGGTCTTTTATTCTTCAACTATTACAATGATGCACGGTCAAATAAACATAAGTTATCATAACAATTGGTATTGTTCGACCATGTTTATATTTTCTAAGCCGGAACTGGCCCGCGGGCCGCCAATTATGAATGAGATATTACTAATGCATCTTCATTTTTTAAGCGCTTTCGCAAATTGCGAAAAGGGTCTATTTATTTCGTAATGCCTGCCTGTCCGTCCGTCCGTATGGAACAACTAGGCTCCCACTGGACGAATTGTCATGTAATTTGGTATTTCAGTATTTTTCGAAAAACTGTCAAGAAAATGCAAGTTTTATTAAAAATCTGAAAAGCACAACACGTACCAATTGTTGTATATATACAGTATACCTCCTTAAGATGGGCTACCAATATGCCCGAAACATGTAGAGGTTGAGTGACGAAAAAAACTGAGGATAAACGGTGCATCAAGTTGGTTTTTATTACACAGATGGCGCTTGCTATTTTCATGCTGGATATCTAAGGCTACAAACACACACTCAGAATAAGTAATACTTATTGCTTTTCCACTGCAACAATGGTTGCACGAACGCGCCTCAATGTTACGTCACACGCACATCGCCTTTCTTTCTATCTATCGGGTCCTTCCGTCTCTTTCATTTATTTTCTTTCACTTTCCCCTTGCTCATTGTTCCGACTTGTTCTCTCCCTCTTCCTCACTCGCTATTCATCGCGCGCTCCCCTCCTCTGCCTATTCCCATCTATATTTGTTGCCATGGCGACAGCTTGTATAAGGGGTTAACTTCATGCATATGTTGTACATACAAAATCGAAAACATTTTCCCTAATAATTCAGTAGAGAACGAGGTTGTACAGCCAGCCTTTTATTTTAAAAACGGATAGTACATACCTATACGCGGAATGGGATTTACGAACTCTCCCTTGAGAGTACGTAGGCCTGCAACACCGGATCTAGCAGGTTGGTACACCAATAACTACACTTTGTCGAGGGGTACGCAACCTTCCCCCGTATCTCCAGCTAATATAGCAGCAGTAGTCTGCACATACAAGAGCCACGACCACTTCGCTTCAAATCTTTAACAGATAACACTGCTGATAAGCATCGCATTATTCAATGACAGAGAGAACCATTTACCTTCACACCGTTGTTAAATAATTTAAGGCTCAATCTATCGATCTGTCAGCTGACACTATGACAATTTACCGGCTACTCTGTACTGTGCTCTTAGTGGGTTTTCAGTTCATTTCGACGAATGAGCCACATAATCTACAGTGTCTTTCTTTCACCGTAATGTGGAGCACGGTAGCTCTACCGCATAGAAACTCTGCATCCGCCAGGACATCTAGTGACAGCTGCGGCGCTTGGGATAGCTACAGAGTGATTCTGTGGCTAGAGGCCCCAAACGCTATACGCCAAGAGATTCAAGCCGTCAACGACAACACGTTGGGAAAAGTATTCCAGAATTTGGAGAAACGCATTCAAGTGTGCTTGGATGTGAAAGGAGACCAGTTTCAGCATCGATTATGAGCAAGTCCTGTTTTGCATCGTTGCCGGTATGTGTACACTGTATAAAATTTCAAGTCATTATCTCAATAACATAATTTTTTATAGACAATAGTTTGGAGCTTTTAGCACAATCGAACAACTCAAAGACGCTATACGCCAAAGAGATTCAAGCCGTCAACGTCGACACTTTGGGAAAAGTATTCCAGAATTTGAAGAAACGCATTCAAGTGTGCTTGGATGTGAAAAGAGACCAGTTTCAGCATCGATTATGAGCAGGTCCTGTTTTGCATCGTTCCCGGTATGTGTATATAAATTTTCAACTCATTATCTAAATAACATAATTTTTTTATAGACAACAGTTTGGGGCCTCTAGCAACAGAATCACCCTGTATAAAAACGCCATACACCTAGAGCATCCATTATTATCTTATCACACCATTCGCACCAATCGACAGTATAATCTCTGTAACAGCTTAAACGTAAATGGAATAACCTAAATTGTAACCCACATTAATGCCATTGTCCGATATCATCTTTCCACTCAGAACAGCACAAGTACCTCAGTTTTCGAACATCAATACAATCACATCACCAACAGCCAATCCTGCCACATAACATCAGCACGCCTCAAGTCAGGTATGTACAGCGCATGCATATAATCATCAATACAGATGCATAAAACACCAAAACATACCACACACAAAATGTTCAAGGACCACAGGACACCACACG
>Ga0123352_10020513_pt1 | contig 10530 bp, 4 predicted proteins | sample TergutLab28metaG_FD_89700 | JGI IMG/M metagenome (GOLD analysis project Ga0123352, IMG submission 89700) | Labiotermes labralis P1 segment gut microbial communities from Petit-Saut dam, French Guiana - Lab288 P1 | ecosystem: Host-associated > Arthropoda: Insects > Digestive system > Gut ... | reverse complement strand
GTTACGTCATTTAAACAGCTGTTTGACGTTTGTTATTATGTGGTGTGTTGAAGAATATTGCGACATGCATCGGTAAAGTTGTTTATTTGAGTGCCTTACTGTGAACTGTATGCTAACTTATTTTTCATTTAATTATTCGCCGAAAGATGTGTATTATATTTTGAATTTGAAAGCATATTAATCTGCATTGTAACATGCAAACAATCAGAAGTTTATTACTTAGAATATAAGGAATTTTTCTGTGTCTGTGTGAGAACTAGGAACCTCAAAAACAGTCAACTTGTCCTTCAGATTTGTTGCAACACAACAAAAAGAAAGGAACGTACAATTTACTTACAGACACTCGAATTGCAGTCGGCATCTTCTTCCAGTTCCTCGACAGTGCATTTCTTTTCATTCATGTGGACTCACTTATAGGTCTTAGTGCACAATATGCTTTGCGTACCGAAGGCGAACATTCCTTCACAGGACACCTGACAGGTGCGATAGCACTTTGTTTCGTTATAACTTTGATTATGTTGTGAATTAAGAAAAGCGAACTTATTTTAGTTGTCCAATACTACACTGGTTGAAACATTTCAGTGGGAATATCGTATTTTTCATGTTAGAAATTAATTAATAAGTTACCTTCATCTTGTAGGAAAGGATTTATGGCTCAAGATGCACAATTTACTGTAGATTTTCTTTTTAATTTCGTTGACATGATCACTACATCATGATAACGTGGTTTAGGGTTTTTTCTCTTGGGCTGAGAGAAGCGGCTGAATTCCGTGTTTACTCATTGGCAGCCCTATCAGTCTTCTATAGATATATGTTTTAATAGAATTCACAAGGACACAAGTGCAACAACAGTCTGTTGTTTTGAGCGTGTTGTTTACATTCTGAGATTTTTAAGGTACTTGGATTTTGTTTATCATAGAATGTGGGTTTTATAAAGCAGATATTGAGGGGACTTCTTCTATTGAATGGCGGTATGTATCAGGAGTTCTTACGAAACAATCAATCAAATATTGTTTAAAACCTCTCAATGAACATTCTTGCAACATGGCTCTGCAACTGGTATTCCTGCCATTGTTTAATATCACGCGGCCTTCATAGAAATTAAAATATGTATATATGAAAATCGCAACGAAAACGAAAGCCAAATATATTTTATACAGGATACATTATCGACAAAATTAAACAATTTTTTGCATCTCTCAGCCAGTGTTTCTAATATGAGCTTCAATATTTTAATAGAATTACGGCAATGGATGTACCTTGCAATACATTCAGTTTATTCGATACCTCATCTAAATCCTTAGATATTCTGTGGTAAAAATGAATTCACAAACCTTAACAATAATATTATACCCCCCCTCCCCCCGTTGGGAAGACACTTGGATATGATAATGAAACTCCTTTGATCTCTTTCATTACTTTCTAAATATAACCAGATAATCACCAGTATGCTGTTTTTAATTTTTTAATTCATGAATACACGTGATTTGCAAATTCGGTTTGATCATCCTTTAACTTTGCAAATTTCCAGCGGGTTCGAAACCCCCAGTCCATGCAATTGAATGCCAATTTTGTACCCAAATATTTTGTTTGGTTTGTGTGGAAATTGAAGCTTAAAGACCGTCATCTTCTCCAATCAATAAACCGAGCCAAGCAATGCATCTGGACCCATTCCCAGCAAACATTCTTTATGTCGATGTCAACACACCTGGTCCCTTCACATACTACATTATTTCGTAAGATGGTGGCACCATATCCCGTACTGAAGTATTACCCCTGTCTTTTAACCTACAAGAAAGATACGCAATAAGGGATGCAAAATGTCGTAACAGCGGGCTAAATTATTGGAAGCTTGTAGCAGTTCTGTCAAACATTTAAAGAGTTTCGACAGCGATTTAAATAGTATAAAAACATAAGGTTACATCATGCCAACTGTCAGAACGTGTTTCTCTCCTACATTGTATGCACATTCGCTGTGTTGTTAGTACTCAAAGGAACATCAGTTTGTGTAAGTTGAAAATCTTCCTGTGACCTTAACGTGTGAATATTTCATTTCGTGTTGCGCAAGTAGATTATGTGGGGTTCTTATTCGGTTACGCCATAAATAGCGAAAAGGCACACTTACCTTCCTCATACTTCTCTCTCTGCCTCTCTATAATTCCTCATATTTATTCGCCTGAAACACGGCGGTTTTATTGAATGAATTTTCAAGAAATTTGGTATTAAGGATGTCTGGAATATCCATCTAGAAATTCGAATGTTTGTAAACTTCTAACAAGAATAACCGGTACGTTACGTGAAGACATGTGCACACTTGTGATAAAATATTGCTCAATTTTTCTTAGACTTGAGATGTTGTAGACAGAAAATGAAGATAGAATTTTTTTGTTTAAAAGGTGTTTTATAAATTTCGCGACTTCAATGATACAATGTGGTAAAATGTGATAAAACCAGACAGACCAGAGGCACTAATAGCAAACGACTCATATGTATTGCAAGCCGCATAATAATGTCCACACAAACTCAGAATACTTACTTTTTACGGCAATAATAATTATCCGATAGCTCCTCATTGTTGCGTTTTACGTAAATTGCTTGTCGTTTGGCTTTTAACAATTTCTTGTGCCTTGTGGATCTGTGTGCTTAATAGAACGGCTTTTGAACGGGTACTGAAATTTCGTAATTTTAATTTGAAAGGTACCGTGTCAAGCTAATATAAACATATTTCTTTCTATGCCATAAAGAGGAGAGTTTGGTAACTTCTTTTATTATTACGTTTCGGAAAAGGAAGTGTATTTTATTTTGTATTTCTTTTCCAGTAAATCTTCAGTGTGCCATGAAAATTCCCAGAATGTTTTCTATCTATCCTAGTGCCTCCTTATCCAGCATAAAGTCCAGATGCTCATTCTGCTTGCTGGCAGCAATCTGCCAACTTTTGTAACGGCGCTTTTTCATCTTTTGGTTTTTTTTAATTTTCAAGACTCCATCAGAAATGAAAAGGATCGTAGAATACTCATAATGTAGATGGTTGTGAGCACGACGTTTTGTGCTGCACTGTGTGAACCATGCTGAATTGTATTTGTATTATTAACAAACAGTGGGTGCACAGTGGTTAAGCTGCTGAGCAACAAATCGGAATGTCGCTGGTTCGATCCCAGCTAATCTCAGTGGATTTTCCGTTGACATAAAATTCTTCCGATCGCACTATGGCCCTGGGGTCAACTCAGCCTCTAACAGAAATGAGTAACAGAAATATTTCCTGGGGGAAAAGGCGGCCGATGCGCTAGGCTGACAACCTGCCACCATCATGTGCCGTTGTAACGAAATCTGGGAACCTTAATTTCCTGGAACCGTCTGGGCCTGTCCAGGCTTGTAATGGGACTATTTTACCTCTAACTTTTATTAACAAACATTAAATTGTTATCCTCGGTAACTTTATAGATTATAACTTTTCGCATTTTGAAGTGCCAGACATTTGTTTATACCCACAGAGTTCTACAGACCACAGGCGGTGTGCTAAAATTTCATTTGTTTAAGTTAAAATATGAATTTCCTTTCACAATAGACTTATAGTTTCTAGGTTTTAAAATTCACGACGTGTTCTGATATTATTTACATATCCCTCGTTAGAATTCCATATCTAGCTACGTCACGAACCCCACAAAATCACGACGGAAGTAGCTGGAGGCATGTTTTTCTACAGTTAGGTTTTAGGTTTGGTGTCGGATGGCCGTTTAATGGATAAATAAATTAATGTCGTCTTTGGAGAAATGACAGTGTTACCTGTGGAATAGAAAACTTTGGGGATTTGGTTTGATGATAGATATTTATGTAAAAAATGGTCACTTAATTCATGAAATTATGTATATATATTTCCCTTCTTAAACGCTTAACCCCTCAATTAATCGGTGGAACATTCGGTAAATCAGAAGTTATAAACTCGCTGGCTTCTATCTAACAACAGCCTATGGGGCTCAATGTATTAATATTTGAAAACTTTGAGACCATCAAAATTGATTACACCTACAGATATCGTAAAATGACAGGAAACATCACCCACAAGTGAGAGTCTTCCATGGCCCCTACGGTGATTCGAAACTATGATCCTTGCAATTGAAAGTAAATAAATTTTATACCTAAGTAATTTATATTGGATAATCTAGCAATTGAAGCTAAAGTGTCATAACCTCCACCACGCTAACCCAAGCCACGATCCGTATCTGTGACCCTACCTACGCCCCCAAAAATAACAAAGGTTATTTCAATATCGTGTGCTGGGTAGCTCAGAAGTTATAGCGACTGACAACGACTTGGACGGTTCGGTATCGAATCTCTGTGGGGACGAGATTTTCCACCCACCCAGACTGGGCCTAGGGCCCAACCAGCCTCCAGTAATATGAGTACCCGGTCTTTCCCGGGGTAAAGTGCGGCCGTGACGTGCTGCTGAACGCTCACCCGCTTTTAGTTCCGCGGTCATGGAAGATTAGAGCTATACCTCTACGCACCCTCTGGGCCACACCGGGCCGTAACGGGACCACTTTACTTTCTAGTTCGATATCACTAAACTTGATCTTTTACACACTACTCCTATATTCGTGAGAAGAAGGCAGCACAACCTCGTGGTCGGATTAACCCTGTCCTTCAACCCACAACACAACATCCTCATTACACCTACAGAAAACACATGTTTGGTTTCTAAGTTAGCAATTGTAAAATATTTCCATAATGTAGGTTGATGTAAGGCCTGAAATTAAACGGATGTCACAGTGGATATACAGATACGTAACAAGTGCTGCAATATATCGTAACGACAGTCTACATTAAAGGTAGCAGGATTACAGTTGCGAGCGACATTGTGTGACCACAGTGGATTGAATGGTGTGACTATTTGAATACTGTACAGCATAGCAAATACCAGAATGTGCCACAATCTTATGTCATATATATATTTCCTTTCTTGTTGGTATCGAAAGGAATAGTCGTTTGGAAATTAAAATTCTTCACCGTTTAAATTTCGTATCCTGTTTTGCGAGGGAAGTTTCAGTGGGTCCTGTTATTCGACTAAGGGGCGAGAACAAAATCGTCGCGGTTACTAGCGGGATTTTGGGCTTTATAATATGTTTAATATTTTGTTGTAGCTGTCACAAAATTAAAAAGAAGAACTTATTAAATTCGTTATGTATGTCATTCCGTCTGACTCCTTCTGTCTGTGCATGGAACACCTGAACATTTGTTAAGGCGTTTCCTTAAATTTGTTGAGAAAATTCAAGACTCATTACAATCCCACAAAAATAACGGTAATTCAATAAAAGTTCTATGTTCATTTATAATAAACTAATATCCACCTCAGTTCTTCTTGGAATGAGAATTGTTTTAGGCAGATTTATATGGAGAGTCTGTACACATATTTTATTTTCAAAATCGTCTATCTCAAATATGTGTCGTTGAGTTACACTGCAAAACATTGGTACAGCCAGACAGGCCAGATACAAGAATAAAATAGAGCTCATGCGCATTACGTGCCGGATAACTAAAGCAACAGATACACATTCAGAATAAGAAATATTTAATGCTTTTCAAAGTAACTATAAATATTTTAACGGATCTTAGTTTACGTTAGAAAACATTAACCCACTCTTTTGCTATTAATTTTCCTGCCTTTTTGGCGTTTAGCTTTTTGTATGTTCGTGCAGGACACGTGTGTTGAATATTACGTCATTTGAAGAGGTGTTTGACGTTTGCAGTTATGTGTTGTGTTGAAGAATATTGTGACAAACATCAGTGAACTGGCCCAGTTCTATGGAGTACTGTGAACAGCACTCTCACTTATTGTCCCATTAATATTCTACACAAGTAGTGAATTACTTTTTATATTTTAAATCAGCTTCATCTGCTCTGTATACTCTATATACTGTAATGGGCTGCGGCGGTCGTCCTAACCACCGAACCCATTACCTACAAAGGGTATTCGCTGCCACCACTTTGGACATCACTATCACGTATTTCACTAAATAATACATTCTACGACACTGCAACACCTTACGTAAATATACAACACTAAGGAAAACACAATAACCAAATCAAAATCTAAGGCACAGCATAGGGTACTTCTCCTCCACAAAGATTACGATTTCCTATAAAGGAATTTCCATAAGGAATGTCTGATCACCTCAAATAAATCCAAATATAATCCAAATCGTTTCTACACTTCAATTTGTTACGAAACACCTTAACCACGCTTACCTTGTAAAATAATGTGCAACAAAACCCACATTTTATACATTTTGCTCCTTCTCTGCTCCCCCAGGTGTCTGCCGTTACCGAAGGTTCAACCAAGACTCTCACTCGTCGCTTTACAAAACCACACCAACGCTTCTAAGCCAAAGTCAGCATTTCCTGCATCCACCTAAAAAAAGTTTTCTGCAGCTTCAACTATTCGCTATTGCTATGTGAATGATAAGTGATCTGGACTTCCTGTTTGTTCAACTGGGAGATGCACCCAGTCGTCCCTATAATACTACCACATATATGAAATACATAAAGTGAAATGATATGGAATAAAATAAAGTGTTCTCTACAAGACACTAAAATACATATAATTTAAATATCTATATTTTTTGTATGAGAAATTCTGATAAATATATTCCAGTCGTAATTTTTCTGCTCCTTACTTCACTACCATTTACCAAGTCTCCGCCTTAACTTTATATTATAAAATTCCGAAATATTTCTTGTATTACGATTAACATCTAGTGTTACAAACACAACCAACACTTCGCTGTCACTCACAATTCTCACAATTTCTGTTGTTCTGCAAATTTTCATGTAGCCTAATTACTTTCAGCCAATTATGTTGTGGTAGAGAAGGAAACCAAGAACTACGCAGGAAATATTACATCCAGATTACCTTCAAAATTTAGTGTGGTGAAAACTTAATTACAAAATTAAAAATAATTGTCCTTAATTTAGTGTCCATTGCCCCGTATTTCAAAAGTGCATTATTTGTGATTTATTCCAAGATTTTCATTATTTGATGATATGAAATAAGCAACACTACATTAATATGATTATAAAGGATTAATAAAACAATTCTGACACGATAGAAGAGAGGTAGTCAGAATGGAACGTTTCCTTGGGACAAATTGTCCACAACAAATACCAGATATTCTGACATAGAACACAGACCGTTCCTCCACGGTCAGAATTGACAACAAACGAATTGGGCCACGGTACGAAGTATTTGGAAATGGGATTAAACTGAATTCCAAAAAAAAAATTTATTTCCCTCTGCGCTTTACAAGCTTTTTGTGTTATAAAAGCGAACCAACTGATGAACTTTAAGGAAATTATCTATGATATTTCTGAAGTCCATACAAAACAAAAAAGAAGCTGTTATTAAATGTATATAATTTTTGGTTGTATAAGTCTAAGATTACATGAATATCAACAGGGCTTTAGGGCTAATAGCTGTCCGTAATTACCGGACAATCTTCCAGGATTAAGACCTTGAACTATCAAGGGCAGATTTCCTTTGTGCTTCAATAAACAGAGTAACGTGGAAGCATATTATGGGTTAGATGTATACACACTCTTGTTTTTGACGACGGCATAGGATAGAGATGTACCGTTAAATAAAACTTCCGACAACTATCTCCCTTAAAAAATAAACGTCGGTATGTTCTGAATACGAGAAATGGGAGGAGTGTGATCGGAGGGATTGGGCAGGGGAGAGCTTTCCGTCATATTTAGTTGTAGAAAAATGTCCAAATGTATCTAGTTCAGGATATACAATCAACTTCATCGAATTTAGAGTAAATTGAATAATATATTTATTCTCCACTGATAGTCTCAAAGTGAGGAAATGTAAATAAATGATTGCTACTCAGTGCATAAGGCATAATGTCTAGTTCTCATATAACATACTGCATCAAAGTTAATAACAATACGCCTTGGGTATTTGAAAACATGGAGGGTTGCGTTCCCTCTTCTACACCAAATCGCTATGGGGAACTTCCTCTTGCTGTTGACGATTCCGCCTACTGGCAATGATCTGCACTCGATACCACAAACTGACTATCATCTATGTTGTTTTCCTGCAATTCCTTCAGCACTTCCTTCAATGTCGCTTCGTCAGGATGTTGGCTTCGAAATACCACATAATCATAAGCTGCAAGCAGATTATCGGATGTTGTAAGATTTGTAATTCATTACATGTAATTGAGTAATTTGTGATTAACACAAACTTCACAGTTTCCACCTTCTCTGCATTCCCCTCAACCCCAGCATTTCCCCTCCAGGGTAATTCCCTTTATTCTCTTTCTGTCCTATAATTCTCCAGTACAAATACACTACGGCTATGAATAGCGTTTGGTAGCGCTAACAAATAATTGACGTAAGGCTTAGCGGAACGGCCTGGAATACGTTCGGAAGCAGAAAATTTTATGTTTTTCTTTATTGGTTTTTGTGCTGTAGATTATTTATGGTGTTGAATCGGTTTGATTGAAATATGATTTGTTAAATTATGTGCGTTTGTATATTGCGTTTGGCAATTTCGTGGTTAATGTAGATCAACAGCACAATTAGCCAACACAAACAAAAAAAGTCAGGCAATGAACATGTAAACGTAATATTTTCAGACGGTTTCTTAAAAGTTTTTACATTTTAACTCTTCTGAATTTCTTTCTATAGGATTATCTAATACGTGATATATATTCTGAGAATTTGTCTCTTGCCTTACCTGTACAGCACGGAAAGCGCATGTACTGTATTATGTTATCATATTTTTCATATCTGGCTGTAACATATTTTTACACATTTTCTGACGAATGTAGCAGTTTTCAGAAAAAATGCTTTGAACAAAATGCGTTTTTTTTATTTTCTCTACAAATTGGTTCGGAAAATTCTATTTTTCAAAGAATAATTCATCGATATTTCATTATGAATGTAAATATTTATTTATTAAAATTCCTATTATTCTTCTCGGAATGCAGCAGGGCAAACTTTTTTTCCACAATATTTGAAAGGATCCGGAATATAAAATATTTTGAAGAACCTTCAATTCTGAGACCACTTGTTCAGTTTACTTGGGAGAACATACGAACAGACGAATTTACGGACATTCATTAAAAACCAGTAGTCTTTTATAGGAAATGGGCTAAGAGTACCATATATATATATATAGGGTGTGCCGGGAGGAATGTGCCAGAATTCGGGAGAGTGTTTCTTATGTTAAAGTATACCGATAAAACCGAAAACACCTATATCCAAATTGGAACTTTTACGGAGAAAATGGCCAGAGAAGTTTGAAACATTGACTGGTCTTACAAACGTATTGATAATCAAATATGTATTAAAGCTGGCAGGAATATATTGTTTCTCTAATGATAATATCTGTACATAACATTTAATTTACGTATGAGTGACATAAAGCCATTAAATTGAACTACATAAACACCCGCATTAACGCCGCAGTCGACCTTAGGTTTCCAGGCACTTTACATGGCGCATGAATATCCAGCATTATGGAAGTACTGATTTAACTTTGCTGACTGCACATTTTGGTATAAGCCTACTAAATAACTGTACTAAAATTCAGTACCTGTTTTACAATAACTTTTCGAAGTGTCCTCCACCAATTGCTAAGCATGTTTCGGCACGCATGAGCAGGGGACCGAGTAGCAGAAGCAGCGTTTTCTGGATGGTTACGTATGTGTTCAGCCGCTGCAAAAATACGATCGTGCAGTGCTGCTCTTTCCTCGTACTTATTTTCGTAAACTAACGTCTTCATGTGGCCCTGGAGTTAATAATCAAGAGGTGAAAGATCTGGCGACCTCTGTGCCCATGCAACGGGCCAACCACGACCTAACCAGCGGTTAGGGAAGGATTCATTTAAGTACTCCCTCACGTGCCGAGTGTAATGTGGGGGAGCCCCATCATTCAGGAAGTACATTTGACTCTTTACTATTAACGGTATGTCTTCCAACAAACCTGGTAACTCATTTCTCAGGAAGGCTTCGTATGTGTTTCCGTTCAACCTGTTACCAAGCACACTACGCCATACTTACACAGAAAATCTCCTTTGGAATGTGGTTACACATGTCTCATGTGGATTTTAAGGGGACCACGTATGCACGTTCCGTGAATTATTTATACCGTCCCGGGTAAAAGACGCCTCATCTGTGAACAAAATGACGCTTAATAGTTCGGGATGTGTTGTTATTCAGCGGCACAAGTCCATACGTTGAGCATGGTCGCCTGGTTCCAGATTTTGTACTCTTTGATCATAGTAATGTTATAAATTTTCCTCATGTAATTTCGCCACACCTGCATACGTGATACGCGGATGCGAGAGGCCATTCTACGAGTGGACAGAAGTGGACTTCTCTGAATCATCTCAAGAATGTTCTGTCGTGTGTTAATCGTTCGTATCACCTCCATTTCAGACCGCAGAGCAACACATGGAAGGCAGCCAGTATCACGCAATGTCTCGTTAATACGAGTAAAAACACCTCCAGACGGAATCCTTCGGTC